>SDBU01008161.1_pt1 | contig 11961 bp, 16 predicted proteins | sample 2277071 | NCBI WGS metagenome assembly SDBU01 (sample SAMN10397929, study PRJNA504765) | marine sediment metagenome | isolation source: marine sediment core GS08_GC12, 126 cmbsf | place: Arctic Ocean: Gakkel Ridge, Loki's castle | collected 2008
CCCCTCGAGCGTTAGTAGTTCAAACGGGCCATATGTCTCCATAAGATTTGTCTTATCTACATTTACTGGAAGCTCTATCCCTGTTTTCAGGTCACGGAATGCTACATCACACAGGCTTCCAATGGCTGACAGGATAACCGCTCTATCTATATTGTTCTCCTTGCAAAGTTCTGTTATCCCTACAAACAGGTCTTCACCAGGCTGGAGTCTTGTAAAATAAACCTCTGATAGATCAACTTTTTCTAAAAACTTCGGTTCCATTCCTTCAAATTGTCGATCTCTCATCATAGTACTTCTCCTTTTTTTCACAGATCCTTGATTAACTCCTCTAAGCCGAGCTTCTTTAGTGTTTCTGGAAGGAGCTTCCCTGTCTTAGGATCCCATCCCATCAGGGTATAGTAGTTCTCAAGCATCCAGCCCCATTTTTCCATGATATTTTTGCCCTTTGCAGGGCCATCCACCGGAATAGAGCCATATCGTTTAGATGGCCACTCATCCTCTCTCTTCATCCCATGGCGGAAGTTGAACATTCTCAGTTGGCTAACTACTCTACGGCCGATAGTGAAAGCATCCTCCAGAGTCAAATCCCATCCAGTAACAGCGTTGAGACACTCCAATTGCAATTTTGGGTCGGTGGCAGCAATGCGACAGGTGCCGAGACAGTCATCAAACATTCGCACCCCGTTAAATTTAGCGTTGAGCGTTGACATTTCCTCGTGGGAAAAGGGATCGGTCACAGCTGGCCTATCTACCAATTGGGGGTGAACCCCGGCCCAGGTCGATTCCAGCGTACTCGTGTTGGTTACACAAGTGTCAAAAAGTTCTGCCCATCTTCCTCCGCGATGGTCATGACTTCTAGGGCTGCAACCTTTGAGAGTGTATATAGCACAATTAGCTGCTTCATCTCCAATCTTCTGAGAGGCTCGCATGACACCCTCCGATAACAGGTCACCAATTCCTTCCCTTCTGGCAATTTTGTTGAGCATAGTCTTGACTGCCTCCACATTACCCCAACTCATGTCCAGTCCGTCTAGGTCTTTCTTAGAGAATACACCCTTTTCATAGCATTCCATGACCCAGCCAATGACCCAGGCAGCCTCGTTGCAGTCCATGCCCAGCCGGTCCGTTTCTTTGGTTAGCATGACCACGGCACCAAGGTCTGTATTACCGATTTGTGGTCCCCAGGCAGCCAACAACTCGAATTCAGGCTCCTCACCTACAAAGCCTTTGTAAGGACCTTCGGTCACAGTAACTTCCTTCACATGAGCAACTCGGCACTGGTAACAAGGCTTAGATCGAATTTTGAAGTGTGTCCGCATGTATTGTCCATTCATCTGCTCGTGTTCGGGGAATATGTTTGTAGTGTAATTATTGACAGGTAAGCACCCGAGTCCATAGATCGCTGAGAAACCGCCACCAGTTCCCCATTTATAAAAGGGACCGAATGTCTTGGCATGTTCAAACAGTGCATCGTTCTTTTTTTTCAGAAGCTCAGGGTCTTTGATGGTGAAATTTTTCTTCCCTCTATAAACAACAACGGCTTTCACATTCTTCGAACCCATAACAGCACCTAAACCATTGTGCGCTGCCATATGCCCTCGGTCGCCCACAATGGCAGCGTAGCGAACACAATTCTCACCAGCTGGCCCAATTCCGAAAATGCTTACATTCCGTTCCGTAGCATCTAGTTCCTTCCTCAGTGTATCTTCCGTTTCCCACATATCCTTGCCTGCCAAGTGGCGGGCATCCCGAATCTCCGACTTCCCACCCCTTACCCAGAGGTAGACCAGATGGGGAGCCTTTCCCTGAAAGATGATGCCGTCAAATCCTGAAAACTTTAGGTAAGCCCCAAAGTAGCCGTTGGCTTGAGAACAACCGGCCAGATTGGTCATGGGACCCTTGGCAGCTACGTTAAAGGTTCCTGCTCCAGAGACACCACTGCCCGCGAGCGGCCCAGTGGTCCATATCATGCGATTTTCCGGGTCTGACCACTTAACACCAGCCGGCACCTCCTTATAGAGGTAATAAGCACCAAAACCAGCTCCCCCTACCCACTTTTCAATGAGGGAATGGCTTAATTCCTCTACCCATGTTTGCCCTTCGGACAAATCAACCCGTAGGATTTTCCCTAAAACTCCACCAATTTCCATTGCTCTTTTTCCTCTCTCTAGGAAATTAGATTTTCAAACCTTTCTTCACCGCCTCTAGTTTTGCCATATAGTCTTGCCGGATAGACGAAAAGACTTCTATAGTTCGCATACCCTGAGCCGAAACAGAAGTGCCGTGTTCTTGGTTAGGTGCAATGACGATAACATCACCCTCCTTTACCGAATATAATTTTCCATCAATGATTGCGTCACCAGCGCCATCCACGACGATCATGATTTGCTCTTGTTCATGATGGTGCATTGAAACTTGGGAATTAGGTGCGAACATCACAAAAATAGCCGTCATCCGTTGTCCGGAGAGGATATGGGCCTTGACATTGGGGGCAAGTTCCACGAGAGGAATGTCAAGGTAATGAGAAATGCACTGGCTATACTCTTCCTGAGTGGCATTAGATTCTTTTCTTTCCATTTTACTCTAACTCCCTTCTTTTAGAGGCAGGGTGCTGACCCCGATTACAGTCATGGCACCACACGGGACGGGAGGAAGAAGAGGAAGAAGCTCTCTTGCCACGATTTCCCGAACACCCTACCTCAATAAACCTGAAAAGGCTCAGAGAACACCCACTATCGAGGTCTCTAAGCCCTATTGCCTGACTTATGTTTAGTATTTGTTCATAATAAAAACTCATTATCTTACCTCGGAAGAGATCTGTTACCACAGGGTTTTTCATTTAAGGTTCCCTTTTTCTATTGAGCTTCTCCTCTATTGCCTCCTCAACCCACTCGCCAACCCTTTTCTGCGATTCAATGGCTCTGTGATGCGCTTCCCGCAGAATACGTGGCTTTATCTTAATACTCCTTGATCGCCTAATCTCCTCATCCATAAGAACTCCAAATTAAACACACCTTGTTTACTGACCTCGCCTACTCTATCTATCTCCTCACTAACTAAGCCTATGAGCGCTTTAATATCATGTTTCTTTAGCTCAACCACATTTGACCTTTAACCTTTTCTATATCTAACCTATGCGGACATTTATTGTCCTTAAGGGAACATTATAATTAACCATTTGGTGAATGTCAATACCCTTTGCCTAATTATTTTCTCCACTGAAAAAAGGAGTGAAGTTATTCTTGATAGATCGCTTGCTAATTGACAAGCGATAACGTGTTGTGTAAAATGTGCCTATGAGCACGCAAGATGTCCCTATGGTTTCACTGCTAAAGGAAATAATGCGACGCCGCAAACGCTTACCCAGTCAACTAGCGGCTGATTTAGGTATTAGCCACTCCACCGTTAGCCGATGGCCCCCGGGGTCGCCAGTTCAAACTTTTTATTGACACTCGGCCTCTACCCAGTTATTGTGGCTTTACCCATAAAGACAAGCTACAAACTACCATCCTCAGTTTGGCCAGAACTTATCGAACAATACGACACCGGAAGCCTCCGTCAGTTAGCTATGGAATATGGGGTATCCCATGAGACAATTAGGAGAACGCTGGCAGCAGCAAATCAGGGACAATCATAACACCTGCCTGGGAACCAATGCCTGTGTTTAGCTAGCAGTGTTTCAAGTTCTTCGCATAATCTCTTACGTATGATACTAACTTCCTCGCGTACTGTAATACGAATATTACTCTTCCCTGCCTGTTGTATCCCTTTAATTAGACATGATTTGAGCTCTTCATAATCTATCCACAGCTCATCATCAGGGAGATGCTCACACAGAGCACTGAATAATCGATTCCTTTCAATGTTAAAAGAAACTTTTACTGAACCATCAATTTGAACACTCCATTCAAGCGGACCATTTACATGAGTACCTGACCGTGCATCGGTAGGTTCAAAGACACAGGGATAGTCTTTACGAGTGGCATATTCATCTTCGGTGTCACAGTAGAAATATATCTGCTTCGACCACTCCCGCGCTAGCTGCCACACCTCCTTAAAATGCCTCTCTTTATCCTTTATGATTAATGAGCCTTCCTCACCCGTATGATTTACCAGTTGTAGTCTTCCTTGTAGCTCTGGTCTAAGTCCTGCTATCCAAACCCGAAGGTCTGAAGGCAGTGAATTTACCTCTTCAACCGGCATATGTCTTATTTCATGTCTCAACCCATTATATGTTTCCCTTGACAGAGAGCCGTATTTGTCTTTTTTTATTCCAGGCCCAGAGAATATTTCATCAAAATGTAGGGATACTTGCCCATAAAAGGTATCAAATGTTGTATTGTCCTTCATTAGATTCCACAGTTTTATTTTTACGTGCTTTGGTATATCGGTCTTGACCCATGGTGGCTTTAGTTTGGCCATAAGATTTTCCTTATTTTCCCCTTAGTTTTTCCACACTTTACTTGGGTAAACCTATGGTAACCTCAAAGTGTTATGAGGTCAAACAATAATCAATCCAACTCACAAGATAATAAGCGAAAGGACAGACAAACTCTTCGATTACCATCTATTACTGGTGATTCTAAAAGGGATTGGTGCTTGTGGCAATTGGCGCAGGTACTTAGGGAGATTGCCCAGTCTGCAACCCAAAGTAGAGATAACACAGTCAATCGAAAAGAGGCTTCAGACAATGAAAATAAGTGATTTTGTTGCAAACTCACACGTACGGCGATGGCTAGTAGAGGGTCTAATACCACATGGGCACATAGTCCTTACAGGAGGTATGCCAGGTGTAGGAAAAAGCTGGATAGCGGATGCTCTAGCTGTACACGTTGCTAGTAGTAAACCCTACTTGGGTCTTACAGTAATGGGTGGACCAGTGATATTAATAGATGAAGACACCCCATCTGATGAATTAGGTAACCGGCTTCAAAGGATTGCCGCAGGTCTTGGTGTACCGCTAGATAATTTACCTCTTGAAGTTCATTCAATGGAGAATATTAACCTTACTGATGAGAACACCATCCAGAAGCTGGAAAATGAGAGTACGCGGACCAGGTCTGTCCTTATCATACTTGACTGCTTCAGTAAGGTAATGGGTGGTGAGTTTAACGAGAATAGTGCCACAGATGCAAATGTAGCTGGTGCAATATGGAATAGATTGAAAACCAAGGGGACAACAGTATTTTCGACGCATCACTTGAATAAAAGAGAAGGTAATATTGCAACAGACTTCGTTAAGTTATCAAGGGGCAGTGCTGCTCTTGTCGCAAATTCCGATACTGCTTTCGGCATGGAGCTCGGTCGACTTAATCCGACCCATTTCAACGTATATCCTCAGGAACGAAGACGAAAACTTATACTAAGAGAGCCGTTTGGCATAGAGCTAGAAGAAGATGAGCAGTTGACATGGGTACGGTTTAAAAAGGTTGGTGTTACCAAAGAACTAAATGACCTTGCAAAGGCAATATGGCCCCTTTTCCATGATGATAAGCTTACACTTGACGTCAATGACGTAAAAAAGAGGCTTAAAGGCCTAGGTGCAGATTGGGAAATCAGGAATGCACTACACGAAATGCATTGTCGAGGACTGTTACAGCTAGGTCGAGGTGCACATAATCGTTACCAATATAGCCTAAAGTAAAAGACCTCTGCAACCGGAGATACGTGATGTATAAGGTAAAAGCTAGAAAACTAATGAAACTAACAGTTTGCTTAGTTTATCCAGATTCGTTTCTTTCTAGGTTTCTCAGACTAGCTACTTTATTAGTTTTTATCATATTTGATGGGGAGCTTCTGTTGTTGGAGCAAGGCCCAACGTCATGAATCTATACTACTTTCACCCTAGCTACTACACCAAACCCATTTGCGGATAATGCTGGAAGGGGTGAGTTAAGGGCATAAAAAGAAACACGTCTAGCCGTACCCTTAGCCGTAGACACGGCGTGTAAAAATATATATTTAAGGAGGATGTAATGCAATTGTATGAACGACTGAATGAATTGGTTGGCCATGAAGTGTCTATAAACTGGCATACTGGAGTGGAAGAACAATCTACAAAGGAGGGGATTCTCGAAGAAGTTGAGGAAGACTATATAGTCATTAAGTCTTTTAGCTCTCCAGATTGGCCCCTAGACTCCATAGAAGAGTATTCTAAACTAGGTGGGCATTGGTTCATTAAATTAAACAAGGCAACCCATATCATCCATGTTCAAGTCTGTAGAGAGTGTCTAGTTAGGTCTCCGGCGTAGCTAGATTCCATCTGATTACGGTCGTGTCTGCGGTTACGAATACGGTCAGAAGTTGGTAATAACAAATATACAACGCCTAGGTATTATCTAATTTAGCAATATACTCACACCACCGACACTTTATTGAGGACTCAGGTACTTCGGATAACTCAAGTAGATGTAGGCTACATACGCTTATTATCTGGATATATCAATCTGGAATACTATCCTCTTTAGCCCAGCCAAGACTCCGTGATACAATTTAACTTGAAGCCAGTAGTATGGAGGATAATTGAGATGTCTAAGTTCAAGGAAGAAGGTTTTCTAAGCACTGCAATGGTAGAATCTTCACAACAGTGTCGTGAGCAGTACTCCGAGTGGTTTGAGCTTTGCGAGTCCATCAATAGGTTTTCTCTAAAGCTAACTTCGAAAGTTGCCTATCACCCAGACAATCGTCAGGAATGGCTGACAGCGGCACTATTCCTTAGGATACGGAGTATCTTCGAAGCAATAATAATTCTAACTGAACATTGTATGCTTAGTGAAGCATGGATTTTACTCAGGGCATTAATGGAGGCACTTTTTACTCTTAGTGCCGTTTGCACTGATAAACAGGTGGCGGAAGAATACTACCAGAATCATTTGAAGACTAGGCTTAAAGCTTTGAAGAAACTAGGAGGACAAGATACTAACAGCACAAAATTTCAGAAGGTAGACTTAAACAAACTCATTGAAGAACTACAAGCAAAAATAAAATTAAAGAAAGCGAAAGATATAAGTATAAAATACTTGGCCAGTAAGGCAGGATTGGAAGATTATTATAACACAGCTTACTCCGTTTTGAGCTGGACGGTTCATGCAAATGTCCTGGATATTGCCCAAACCCACGTAGTAGGTCAGTCAGATGACTACGTGGAGTCGGTTCACCTTAGTTTCCAAATTGAAAATCCTGATGTGGAGAAGTTGTTTATGTCAATTTCGGAATGCATGGTAATTGCGTTGCAAGCAGTAGACAAATTATTCAAAGCGGGAGCCAAGGATGAAATTGCTGATTACGGTAGGCGGTACAAGAGCCTTTTCACTTCTCGTGGGAAAGTAAACAACAGTTAATATAGATTTAAGTGTGGTACGAGTCGAGACCCCCCTGTTTATCCTAATATAATATTGTTGTAAAGATGACAACACCATATCTAGTGAAATAGATGAGGGTCATACAACTAATCATAAGAAAGCTGAGGAAGAAACCCGTCTAGCTACGGCCGTAGCCATCCCTACAAAAGATACCCACACCGTAACAGAGGTGCAAATAGGAGTTAACCAAGTATTACCTATTTTAGCTATATAGTTGCGCCACTGGCATATTTGTGTAGATGGTTTATCGTTCTTGTACGGAGTTATACATATATCATCTATAGAGAGATATCTACTTCTTGAAAACCCACAAATGCACATCATTGCCAGCATCTACCCACTTAGACGGATGGGGTATCATACCTATATATATGTCACCTATACAGTACCCAGCTGCTGGTTTTAAGACGTTTAAAAACAAATTCTCTGTACCCTTTTTTACTTGTGAGGCGATGAAAAGCTTATTTTTTCCCGACCCTAAAACAAGCTTGTTGAAATCTATGAGAGCGCTTCTACTATTGTGAGCAAATTCCGACTCAACCTGCCATAGAACTTCTTTAATGAAACAAAGCTCTTTTTTGTGTACGGAAGATTTCACTTCACCAACTCTGCATGCTACCACATCATGAAGTAACTCATTTAAGCCAAAATCTTTTCTATTTGAATAATTAGGCTTCGAGAAAACCCTGATTTCCGAGTCGCCTTCATAGCGTTTCTGGAATTGTTCAGTAAGAGCGTTTACCCATTGCCGAGACCTGTTCGCATTTATTTGTTGAGTGGTTTTACCCTTATCAGGTTTTGATTTTGCTTGCTGGAATGCCTCTTGTAATAACTGTTTTACATCTTGCTCTGTAAATGCCATTCTTTTACCCCCTTACCTACTTATTAGAACATCTCCTAGCGTTATAGCTGGTTATCATGATAATTCGTTACCTTATTTAAATACTCACACCACCGACACTTTGGTGAGTGCTCTGGTGCTTCTGGCAATTCAAGGACATCTAATACTTTATCAATGAACTTTAGGAAGCCTCCCTCATCCTTCTCCATCTCTACCCAGACGATTTCAGCTCCATAATTAAGCCGGTCGATGCTCTGTTGGTTGGTATTTCAGGATAGAAGCATAAAAGCCCCAATTTTGTAACTGGTGACAAGGCTAACTTATCTGGTGCAGGACGTTCCAAGGCGTAGGCGTATGCGTGAAGCTGACGGCTATACATGCGTGCAGAGTCTTTACTAGGGTCACTAGTCTTGAAATCTATGACGCCGTAAGTGCCATCATCAAAGCTAATTACGATGTCAAACCTGCCATTAATGTAGCAAGTAGCATCGTGGTTTGGTAATTGGATATTCTGCGACCTAACCCATTTCTCACCGTGACTTACAACCCCAGGCGGAAGGTCAATGTGTAGTTCACTGGTAGGCTTACCATCATAGTGGTTCTTTAATAGACCAGCGATTTTGCTGAAGATAGATGGTAGAGGTATTGACGGCTGAGCTATCTTGTTTACTACCTTCTGATAGAAACACCGCTTGCAGCCTTCATAAGCAAAGGTTAGGTCGGATGGACTTAATCTGTAATTCACTTATTGGCCGGCCTCATACTCAATCGGTCTTGGTGCCTCATAGGTTATAGTAAGAACATTAATTGGAGTCGGTGGTTCATCAACTTTGCCAACTTTGGATTGGACATTGACGATACGCGCCCCTCTTTCCTGTAGCTGTTTAGCCACGCTCTCCCAGTATGATTTTTCACCGCTGTCGCTTCTATAGGACAGTGTGAGAGTAAAGGTAGGCATATTCCCTTATTGTCTCCTGACTATGAAAAGACTGCCTCATTATTACATGTTGCCTCAATTCTGTAAATATTCTGCCTTGCGATAATCCCAATATATGATTAAAACAACTGCCGTATATACAAAGCTCACTTAACACTTGTGCACAATCTGTTAAGTCACACACGAAAACAGAGGAGAGGCTTAAATAATCCTATTATGGGGACTTAACAGTTACCTGCATCTGTTAAGTAAATGATTGTCGTATTGACACTGTGGAGACTTGTTCATGTGTTGACAACCGCTAGGTATACTGGATGTGGGCACGTTTTTGGAGAGAAAGGGAGGAATTCAGGCGGAATTCTAGTTTAATATCCCTCCATACTTATGAATATCAGTGCTATGAGTTACGTTTATGTTGTTTAGGAAAACAAAAGGGCTGTTCAGTAATCATCAGTCTCTGGCTAGTATTTCTAAAAGGTCAATATTGTAGAAAGTCAAGCCATTGTCCCATTCTTGAGCAGCAATTACCATTAGCCTATTATATTCATTTAGAGCTTGAAGTGCCTCATTAAAATTGGTCTCTCCACCGACATCTGCATATTGTCGAGCCATGGCAAAGCTCTCTGCGGCTTCATCTGTTGCCTGTGTTAGAGTATTCTTAAGTTTCGTAAGTCTATCTGGAGCTGACAAGGTCTTCACGTTATTATTTAAGTTCCTAAAATTAGACTCAAAGCGGTTGCACTTTTTCTGAATATCACGGTCGAATTCTGGTTGCGAGGCAGACCTACTCCACTCATTCCATTCACCCATGCTGTCCATTATTTCACTGTAAATAAGATTGAGTGCTCTATAGAACGCTAGTGCTTCATCACGTTCCCTGCTCGTTTTGCTTACTTCATTGGAGCAGCCAACAACTAGGCACAAACACAAAGTAATTAATAGAAAAGATGCTACAATATTCTTCATACTGAACCTGCCAGAAACCGACATTGTCCTTTACTAATCCAATTCCTATGTTTCTTGAAGACTACTTTAAAGACCAGGATTTGAGTTTAGTTCTCTTGTGAGGGTTTGTCAATATTCAGTCAATGCAAACTAAGCTAAAACTTTTCAAGTATCTTGTATTCTACACAAGGGGTGTATATGATGAATATATATGGTAAACCACATGTAACTCTGAATAAACGCTAGATTTACATTACGTAAACACTCGTGATAGGAGGTAATTCACCGTGAATGCTAGAGAGAAAGTTTCCTTACAAAGTGGACATATTAAACTGTTCATGATGCCACAAGAAGTTGCTTTAGTGATGAATTGTTTGAATTGGGTGCAAACAGAAATGAAGTTTGCTGCTGATGCTTGGGAGCGGGCTGGTATGGCGACAGAATTAGATATAGAGATGCTCAGATATTGTATCCCAGTAATAAAGTCTACTCTTGAAAGTATTCTTCTACATAGCACTTGTCACTATGAAGAAAGAAATGATAAAACTGGCATGCTTCTATTAAAGAAAACGATGAATAAAATGCATGATGACACAAAACCAATAATGGAAAGAGTGCATTACGTTATTAGGTCCTTAAGTAAAAGTAACATCCGAAACCAGAACTAGTAATTTTGAATCTATTTGTATATTCCCTTTCAGGGACTAATCAGGACCACTATAATAACCCCATCCCATATTCCCTTAACCTTAACGCAGTGTTCTTCCCATTTCCTACCAGTCTATCGAGTTCAGCCCAAAAGTCATTGCTGTGGTTCTTGACCCGAGTATGAGCAAGCTCATGTAGAATCACATAGTCCATTAGTTCTTCCGGTAGACGATTAATCTTCATATTCAAGCTAATGTTATTCTTATTAGAACAACTGCCCCATCTCGTCTTTTGATTACGAATGAACACTCTGTTAAAGGTGAAGCCATGTTTTCGCGCCAGATATTTCAGCCTTCTTTTTATCTTACGTTTAGCTTTCCCTCTATGGATACAATCAAGAGGAGCTGAGCTTGTCTTAGCATTTTCTTCGTATTGTTTCATCCTAACTAAGTGCCTCTTTATCCAAGCTGTCTTAGTATAGACAAATTCCTCAGCCTTCTGAAAAGACAATCCATCGGGAACAGCAACCCGAACCCCTGCGAATGGCTTCACAGAGATGTTCAGGTGTTTGGCCTTCGCGCTACGTTCGAAGAGAACTTGCCCCAAGCCAACAATCTCAACTGTATTTGAATGTACCATCAGAAATGCTTCTCCACATATTTCATAGCTTCTCGACTAAACAGGGAATAATCATCCGGATTCAGTTTAACCTCTGTGTGTTCCTTAGCATATTTTACCAGTTCAAGGATGATATCTCTCTTTATCGTAGCGTTCACACTTGGTTGCACCTGCCATCCCGAAAAAGTGTGTTCGATTACTACTTTGGTCAATAGGGATGATAATTCGTCCGGTTCAGCTCCGACAACCTTTTCTTCGACCAACTGACGTAGAGCCATCTCACCTTTGGAAAGACCTATAGCTTGTTCTTCTTTGATAGCCTCATTGACTTCGCCTGTGAGTCTGGTCAATAGTTCAAGAGTATCCTGTGTATCTTGGTATTTCTGGGCAATGAGATTCTCCAAGCGTTCCATAAGAGTGTGATAAATCGGTAGATTCCCTAGCCGTGCGGTGATTGTTGCGCGTAAGCGTTTCTCTATAAGTAGCTCTCGTTGCTCCTTGTTCGGTGGTAGTGACCTGCCCCCCGAAAAGGAGTCCAGTTATAATGTTAGTCTGAAAGGACAAAAAGGGGGGAACAAATGGTCAGGAAGAACTTCACTCCGGAACAGATT
>SDBU01008163.1_pt1 | contig 11960 bp, 3 predicted proteins | sample 2277071 | NCBI WGS metagenome assembly SDBU01 (sample SAMN10397929, study PRJNA504765) | marine sediment metagenome | isolation source: marine sediment core GS08_GC12, 126 cmbsf | place: Arctic Ocean: Gakkel Ridge, Loki's castle | collected 2008
GGGAGTAAATCTCCATAAATCTAATGTAGTCATCAATTATGATATCCCCTGGAATCCTACCCGTATGATGCAAAGAGTAGGAAGAATCAATAGGGTAGATGCCAAATTTCCTAAAATCTATACCTTTAATTTTTTCCCCAGTAAACAATCCAATGATCTTATTAAATTAAAAGAAGCAGCGGCAGCAAAAATACATGCCTTTATAACTTTATTAGGAAATGATGCCCGGCTGCTTACCGAAAATGAAGAAATAGAATCCCACGAATTGTTTAACCGTTTAACTTCCAAAGAAGCTATCATCGGAGAGGATGAAGGGCAAGAAAGCGATTTAAAATATTTAAAAATTATTAAAGATATCCGGGAAGATAACCCAGATTTATTTGCCAGAATTAAATCCTTGCCTAAAAAGGCGAGGACTGCCAGAAAATATAAACAAAAGACCAATAGCCTTTTAACTTATTTCCGTAAAGGAAAACTCCAGAAATTTTTTATGAGTAGCCCACAACAGGAATCTCAAGAATTAGATTTCATTACTACCGCAAAGACCTTAGAAGTAAAAGAAAATACTAAGAGAGAGAAATTGAATCCTGCTTTCTATCCTTTATTAGATAAAAACAAAGAAGCTTTCGAATTTGCCACTCAAGAAGAACCGGAAATAAAATTAACCGGGGGCAGGGATTCAGCTACTCAAGTTTTAAAAATATTAAAAGCCATCTCTAAAGATACAAGAAAATTTACTGAAGAACAAGAAGATTACTTAAAAAAAGTAATACAAAAGATTACAGAAGGTGCCCTACCAAAACAAACGACCAAAATACTGCTTCAGGGATTGAATAGTGAATTAAAAAAGACCATAAATCCTTTAACAATATTAGCAGTATTGCAAAAAAATATTGCTCCAGAATTCTTACAAGAACATTTATCTGAAAGTGCTGCCCAATCTTCAGGACCAAGGGAAGTAATTTTATCTGAATATTTGATTGGAGAATAAAATATGAACAAAGAACAAGCACGCAGAACAATAAAGAATACCTTCGAAAGTTCTTTTGATAAAATAAAATTTATTAATTTTGCAAAAGATCTTCTTAATCAATATGATGAATCAAAGGCATTTCACCTACATGGTTGTTATATACCAGATAGCTTTAAAAATTTTATTAAAATTTATGAACGAGTCGGTACTTACGTTGACCCGGAAGGAAAAAAAATTGACATACTTATAGTCTATTTAAAAAGAGAAGCTACAATTGACCGCGCCCGTACTGCTCAGCGTAACTTCATAGCCCGCTACTTAAAGGAACGTGGCGAAAAAGATGCAGGGCTTATCGCTTTTGTATCTCCTCAGGGAGAGGATTGGCGCTTTTCTTTTGTAAAGATGGAATATAAGTTTGAAAAAACTCCGAAAGGCGATGTTAAGGTAAAGGAAGAATTTACTCCTGCCCGCAGATATTCTTTTTTGGTAGGTAAAAATGAAAGCAGCCATACCGCCCAAAGTTGCTTTGTAGATATTTTAATAAATGATACTCATAACTTAAAACTAAATGAGATAGAAGAAGCATTTAATATTGAAAAAGTTACCAAGGAATTTTATGAAAAATATCGTAATCTTTTCTTCCAGGTTAAAGATGCTCTTGTTGAGATAGTAAAAGAAGATGAAGAGATCAGGAAAGAATTCCAAGAAAAAGGAGTTAATGTTGTTGATTTTTCCAAAAAACTTTTGGGACAAATTGTATTTTTATATTTTCTGCAGAAGAAAGGATGGTTCGGAGTTAAGAAAGGTCAAAAATGGGGTTCGGGCTCGAAACATTTTTTACGTGAGCTTTTTGAGAAAAAACATTGTGATTATAAAAATTTTTTCAATGATATTTTGGAGCCACTCTTTTACGAAGCATTAAGAAATGACCGCTCATACGATGACCACTACTTTAGTTATTTCAAATGTAAAATTCCATTTTTAAATGGAGGACTATTTGACCCTCTTAGCGATTATAATTGGGCAAAAACAGACATACTTTTAGCCGATACTCTCTTTTCAAATCAAGTTAAAACAAAAGAAGGCGATATCGGTACAGGCGTTTTAGATGTCTTTGATCGTTATAATTTTACAGTTAAAGAAGACGAACCATTAGAAAAAGAGGTAGCAGTTGATCCGGAAATGCTAGGGAAAGTCTTTGAAAATCTTCTAGAAGTCAAAGACCGTAAATCTAAGGGGACTTATTATACCCCACGAGAAATTGTGCATTATATGTGCCAGCAAAGTTTAATTAATTATTTATATACAGAATTGAATAGTAACCAGAGAAGCAGAACTAAAGAAGAAAAAAATCAAATGAAACTTCTGGGTAAGCCAGATCCAATACAGCAAAGTTTAATTATAGAAAAAGATTCAAATATAATTTCAAAAGAGGTTATCGAAAAATTAATTAAATATGGTGACACTACAATAGAGAATGACAATCATGTAGCAACCAAGGGAGAAGAAACCAAAATCTATTCTTTTAAACTTCCGGAAAATATTCGTAAAAATGCGGAAATTATTGATGAGGCATTAAATAATATTCGTGTTTGCGATCCAGCCATCGGTTCCGGTGCTTTTCCTGTAGGAATGATGAACGAAATTATTCGCGCAAGAAACGCACTTACACCATATTTGTCATTACAGGGAGGTTTCTTCGGGAAATCGACGAAACAATCTCGTACGATTTATAATTTCAAACGTCACGCTATCCAAAACTGTCTTTATGGTGTAGACATTGACCCGGGAGCAGTGGAAATTGCTAAGCTTCGTCTCTGGCTTTCTCTGATAGTAGACGAGGAAGATATTAAACAGATTAAACCCTTGCCAAATTTGGATTATAAAATAATGCAAGGGAATAGCCTGATTTCTGAATTCATGGGTATTGATTTAGATAATGATAAACAGAATAATGAGAATGCAAAATTATTTTCCACAGACGAGAGTAAAGAATTACACGAAATATTGAAAGTCAAAAAGGATGAACTTTTAAATCAGCCAGATACAAACAAAAAGGAGGTATTAAGAAAAGAAATTGAAGATCTCATTATTAATGTATTTGAAATAAAATTACAAAAGCAAAAATCTGATTATTTTAAAAAATTTAGAGAGATTGAAGAGAAATATAAACGACATCCAGTTAAAGAAGAAAGAGAAAAAGAAATTAATAGAGAAAAGAATATACTATCTCGAAAAACTGGATTTAATTTAGATGAACTTGAGGAGCAGTTAAGACAATATACCAGCAATCAAAAAATTCGTCCATTCTTCCCCTGGAAATTATACTTTTCTGAAGTATTTCAGGAAAAAGATGGATTTGATGTGGTAATTGCCAATCCGCCATATGGCTTTAGAAATGTATTATCGAAAGAGGAAAAAAAATATTTTAGAAAAGATAAAGGTCTTCAATTTCCTTCAGGAGATATTGCAGAATTATTTATAATTTTCTCAATTAAAAAATTAGTACATTCTTATGCCGTTCTTACTTTTATTATACCTAAAAAATCATTATATGGGGAGTCTTGGAGGGAGGTAAGGGAAATATGGGTTTCAAATCGTTTAATTTATCTTATGGATGCAAGCAAGGCATTTGAAAACGTTTTATTAGAGCAAGTTTCTTTCTCTATTATTAAAGCGCTTAATAATAATGAAAATATTTCGATTGGTACACTGAATCAGTTTGAAGATCGTATTGAGGTTTTTGGTGCATTTTCTTTGAATAATATATTCTCAAATGACTATAAAAATGCACAAATTTATAGAGAAATGTATCCCGAATCATTATTAGAAAAAAGTATGAAAAATTCTATCACTAATACAAAACAATTGGTAAAAGGAGTAATTGGTTTATCAAATATCACATCGTATTTGACTTTTAAAAATAATAGTAACTATCCATGTGTTAAAGGGATAGATATTCTCAGATATGGCCTAAAACAAAATCGTTACCTAAGAAAAGAAATAGCAAAAGATTATTTAAGTTTATTTAAAGAAGATAAAATTGTTGCACAAAAAATTATAGCCCATATCCAAAATCCATTTCCACATATTCTTATAACCATGTTTTACGATGATGCAAAACGATTAATTAGTGATACATGTGTTGAAATTAAAGTGTTAAGTCACAAATTAGATAAGAAATTTTTGCTTGCATATTATCAATCATCATTTTGTAATTGGTATGCTTACAATTTCATTTATAATCGAGCGATTCGTACTATGGATTTTATTAATTATTATATAACACAGATACCAATACCTAAACTTGTAATTGAATATCCGGGTAAACAAGAACCAATTATATCATTAGTCAATAAAATCCTTGCGCTCACTAAAGACGATGATTATCTCGCAAATTCCATTAAGCAAGTTAAAGTCAAAGAATGCGAACGCCAAATTGACCAGATGGTTTACAAACTATACAACCTTACCCCAGAGGAAATCGAAGCAGTAGAAGGTTTTAAAAAAAATAATAAAATAAAACAAAAGAGGGTCAGGTCTTGAAATGACACATTTTTTTAACAACAAGCAAGTATTGGTGGAAAAGGAAGATAAGGGGTCAAATCTTTATTGTTGACATTTAAGTAAATCTAATGTGTCAATAATAAAGATCGTATCCCGAAATATATATTTTATTTAAAAATACCCATGAAGAATTGCGAGTATTTGAGGAGGAATTCAATAATATTATGAAAACTTATTTAAATAGAATTATAATTTTTAGCTATGGTTCAAATATGTACTCAAAAAGGCTTATTAAAAGAGTTCCGTCAGCTAAAATTTTATGTATAGGAAAATCACAAGGATTTAAAGTTGAATTTTCTAAGAGAAGTGAAGACAAGTCTGGTAAAGCAACACTTATTAGAACAACGAACAAATCAGATATCATTTGGGGAACCATTTCAATTATTTTAAAAAAAGAAAAACCTCTTCTTGATAAAGCAGAGGGATTAAGAAAAGGATATTATGAAGAGTATATCCCTATTAAAACTAAAACCGATGAGGGTATATATCTATTAACATACATAGCTGAGGATTCATATATAGATAAAAAACTTATACCATATAGCTGGTATAGAACATTAGTGATAGAAGGAGCAAAAGAAAATGGATTACCTAAAAAATATATAGAAAAATTAGAACTTCAAGAAGCCAAAGAAGACAAAAAGATTGAAAGAGCGAAATGTGAATTAAAAATATTAGAAAAATAAGAATATGCAGCTAACAAACACTGCGTGCAATAAAATGCAACAAGAAAGAATAGAAGGGGGTCAAATCTTTATCTTTGACAGTTAATCAAACTATTTGTCAAGAACAAAGATTTGACCCTGGTAACTTCAAAATAATAATATTTATCGGAGAGGACCATAATGTCAACAGAAATAAAAGTTTGGCAAATAGACAATGGTAAATTAGAAGAAAACAAAACTTCATTGGTTGAATCGGGAAGAAAAGAAGTAGAAGATCTAGAAAAATGGATTGTAAGCGATTCTAATATTATAAGTCAAGATATATTAATTATTGGGGAGCAAGTTCAAACTAGGTCGGGAGTGATAGATTTTTTAGGGATAGATCAATTGGGTAATTTGCTGATAATTGAATTAAAAAGAGACAGAATCCCAAGAGTAGCTTTAGCACAAGCAATTGATTATGCTTCTGATGTTGCCTCTTGGGAGATAGAGAAAATCAATGAAATTTGTTTAAAACTTAGAAATCAAAACTTAGAAGATTATCTTAATGAAAATTTTGAAAATATAGATTTAGAAGATTTGGTAATTAATAAAGCTCAAAGAATTTTACTAGTAGGATTTTCTATCGAGGAACCTTTACAAAGAATGATTGAATGGCTATCAAATACTTATAATGTAAATGTTAATGCATTATTACTAAAATATTTCAAAACTAAAAGTGAAGATGAAATGTTAGTTAGAACGATGATTATTCCTGAGGAAGTTGAAAGAGAAAGGATTAGAGGAAAACAATTTAAGATTTTAATGTCTGATGAACCGGGAAATTACGAAGATGAAGAATTAAAAGAATTATTAATTAAATATCTAACCGAAGATAGAAAAACACCTAGAAGGATTAAAAATATATTAATTCCATTAGGTCTAGAAAATAATATAGTAACTAGAGAACTGATTAAAAAAAGCCTAATAAAAAACAAAGAGGCAAATAATGAAGGAAAAGCTGGTATAATTATAACTTCAATTTCTAGGGAAATAGGATTTAAGAATAGAGACTATTTAAGACAGATAATACAATATGAAAAACCAAATCCTTGGGAAAAAGAAAATTATAAATTAGTTAGAAAATATAAAAATTTACTAAAAGAAATTTTAAAAGGAAAAAATAATTAGGAAATTTTAAGAAGGTCAAGAGTAACACAGAGGCTTGTCGTACTAACTCAATAATTTGGTAACTTTTTCTAACTTTTCATTAAAGAACTTGATTATGGCATTGTTAATGTGGGAAGAGAAATATTAAGAGAGAAGATCTTTAATAATGACTTGAAGGATTTATTTAGAAGAATGAAATGTATTTTTCAAGAGTAAAGATTTGATCCAGGTAATTCCTAGTGTTTATTTGTTCCATGTTTCCACAGATAAAGCGAATTATTTATAAACATAGAATGAAATAGGAAATGATAAATATGTTAAAAAAAAGAAATATTACCAGTCCACTTAGAAGTGGTTTTGATTATCAAGATCTTTGGACACTTAAATTAATTGGAGAATGGCTATTAAATCCTGATAAATATAAATGGATCAAAATTGAAGCCAACCCTACTGAAAAACAATTTTTTCTTGACGACATAATCCTATTAGACGCCAATGATAAATACTATCTTTATCAAACTAAATTTAAAGCAGATGAAAAATATCAATGGAATTGGGATGATTTTTTAAAAAAAAGAAAAAGTAAAAACGATAACATCTTGCCATCATTATTAAATAAATGGGCTACTTCATTTATAAATTTAGGGAATGAAAAAATTAAAGAAGCTGCTCTCGTGACTAATGGTTGCTTTTTAAAAGAGATAAAGAAATATTTATCCGATGAAAAAATTGAAATTAAGAAACTAAAAAAAGAGGATTTTAACTTATACAAACAGATAGAAAATGAAATAGGTAATGAAAAATCTGTTAAAGAATTTTTTAATAAATTTAAATTTATCTTTGAAAATAAAAATATTAATGATATTGAGAAAAAAATAAAAGAAAAAATATTTTTTAATTCACTTGGTGTAACTAAATATGGTGTTAATAATCTATTATCAGAAATAAGAAGAGAGGCAAGAAAACAGCACACTAATGAACTAACGATAGAAATACTCAGAAAATGGTGTGAATTTGATAATCCAAGACCTTTGAATGAAAATTTTGAAGTTCCATCTGATTTTCAATTTTTTAATGAAACTACCCATAAAGATATTTTTCAAGACTTGCAAAACGCTAATGGTGGAATAAAAGTTATTTACGGTAATCCTGGTACAGGAAAAAGTGTGTACCTTTCAAAGTTATCTAACATACTTAAAGAGAAAAAAATTGTGACCATAAAACATCATTATCATATTAATCCTTCCGAGACTAATTCCTTTGAAAGATTAAATTCTCATAGGGTCATTGAAGCAATTAAAGCACAATTTAAAAGTTATGATTACAAAAAGTATATAGGAGATTTGGCAAATAAAAATTCTCTTAATATACCGCTAAGAGAATTTATTTCTTCAATTGCACAAAATTTATTGAAGGATGGGAAAACTTTTGTGATCATAATTGATGGACTTGATCATGTTATTAGAGAAAGTGATGATAAAGAATTAAAATATTTTTTAAAGGAAATATTTTACCCTCAAAAAGGATTATGGATTGTTTTTGGAATGCAACCACAAGTTAAAAGTGTACTGTCTTTGCAATCAATATTTAATAAATGCCCGGAAAACCATTGGATAGAAATAAAAGGGTTAGAAAAAAAAGCTGTTTTTCACATAATTAAAGAGAATATATTACACTTAAATTTACCTCAAGATAGAAGAATTTTTAATGACTTGAAAAATAAATTATATGAAATTAATAAAGGAAATCCTCTTCATCTTCACTATATTTTAACTCAATTAAAAAATCATTTAAACAACATGCTTGTTACCGAACATGAATGCAGCAATACTATACCTTATGCTGCTAATATTAAAGAATACTATACTTCTCTTTGGAGAACATTAGACGACAATACAAAATCTTTTTTACTAACTATTATTAGTGTTAGTTTTCAATTTACTTATGCACAATTTATAGAATGTATCTCATCTTTTTATAAATCAGCCCCAGCTATCAGCCAAGGTTTAAAAATAGTTGAACATTTAGTTGTTACTGATCCAAGAAGCAAATTAAGAATATATCATAATAGTTTCAAAGTATTTTTATTAGATCAGCCAGAATGGAAACAACAAGAAAAAATTATAAAAAAGAATGTTAAAAGTTGGTTGGACAATTCAAAATATGAAAATTTAAAATGGGCAGAACTTAAGAAGCTTGAATACGAATTAGACAATGATAAACCAATTTTAGAAATTGATAGAGAATGGCTTATTGAATCTATAATTAATTCCAGAAATTCAAGCCAAATTGAATCACAGCTAGAACTTTGCTCTGAAGCTGCGTTTGATAAAAATGATTTTTCAAAGGCACTTAAAATTTCCCATCTCAATACTTATTATAAAAATGCGCAGGATTTTGTTAAAGAATCTGCAGGATTGATAGTGATAGAAGCTATTAAGGCAAATATTAATTTTATTGATGAACTTATGTTAGACGAACTACCTTCTGACGTGTTAGTTGTAGTTGCTGATATTGCAAACCAATATGGAAAGTTTTATATCATTGATGAAATTATTGAAATTTTGAAAGGGAGATTAAGTTTTCAAGAATATAGAGTTGGAGAGTTACCTTTATCCACTGAGGCAATTATAAAAATAATTCCATATGATAGAAAGCATCAAGTAAAAAAAATTCATAGATACATAATTCAATTTAGAGATCTTAAAATAACGTCTTTTCTTTTTGAATATTATACTAAAAAACTATTGTCTCTAGGCCAAAAAACCAAAGTTACTCATTTACTAAAAACTGAACTAAATGAAGATGAAAAGCAAGCAGTTTTAGGATGTTGTGTAAAATATGATTTAGAGCAACAAACGTCAGAATTTAAAAAAATTGTGGAGCAGAATAAAAATAATTCTGCTTTAGGACAAATTTATTTAATTTTACAAGGTAATAAGTTATCTAATTTACCCGAACTACCTGACTATGAAGACTTTCCTTTAACTATTAAAGAGTATGATGTTGAACGTGAAAAATGGTCAATAAAATTCTATAATCTTTTTTTAATTGGATTAATTTATGCATTATCTGATAAACAAAAAGAAATTGAACAATGGATAAAGTCCGCTTCTCCTCAATGGTCCATGCAAGCAAGTATAAGATTATTTAATTCAGCTTTAAAAATTGGAAAGACTATCCAAGAAGAAAATAAAATCGATTACGAGGACATTTTTAATGAATTTAATACTCTTTCAGACCTGAAATGGCAAGAAGATAGGGAAAGATTGGAATTTAAGTTTGCTCTTAAAAGTTCTTTGACCAATATCATGAAAGACATAATAATTATTAAGCATTTTTTAAACAATAATATCTTAATCAAAGAAAATTCTTATAAAGAAATTGTTTCAACTCCATACTTTATGCAAGATGATATATTTGAACTTATACTTGAATTAGAGCAACCAATTTTAGAAAACAATATATATAATGAAATTTTTAGAAAAAAAGTTCAGGAACTTGAAAACACAATTAATGAATTTCCGGAAAGATCAGAAAAATATGCAAAATTAGCAAAACTTACTGCTTTATATGATGAGCAAAAAAAATCTAAGGAATTACTAACGAAAGCAGCAAGTAATTTATTAGGATACGGTTGTCATAAAGATATATATTTATTTGAAGTGTTGGAGTCAATAGAATTGTGTGCAAAAAGTGGAATAAATTCGAAAAAAATAGAAGAATGGATAGTTAGAATTATTCCTCTGATATCAAATGTCGAGAAATATACAGATGGAGATGAGACCAATCATTTGCCAAATTATTTGGCTGATTACTTTTCAAAATTCGATAAATACCTATTATTTAAATTTCATTTTAATCAAGCAGATAAAGAAGAACTATTTCCTGCACAAGATTCTTTTAAATATGTGATTCGTTCACTTTCTTTCTCTAAAGATGCGGAAATTGCATTGGCTACAACTGCTTTAGATAAAGATTCTCTGAATGAATTAAAAGAAAAAGCAAAAGCATTAACAGGTGCAAAAGCTTCTCTTAAAGTTATTGAGAAATATTTAGGAAAAATAAATTATCGGGATGAAGAATATGGTAATTCTCATGACTTTAAAGAAAAAAAAATAAATTATGCTAAAGTATCTCCTCGTAAACTAGGAGAGCATTTAAATAAACTGAAAACAAAGTGGAATGCTGGAGAGTATATTACTGGGTGGGCAAAATATTGGCTAGAGCAAGGTAATAAGCAGAAAATCTACCACCTTATTAAATCAGTTACTTTTCAAAAAGAGAATATAAAATATGTTTCTGGAGAACTATTAGATGTTTTGTATCCCCTATCTTATGAATTTAGTAATGAAGAAGCCTTTAATATTTTGTGTCATGCACAAATAAATGATCATGGATGGAGTAGTTACTGGACAGATAAGAAAAAAGCGGAAAAGAGATGGCAATTTGTAAAAGAAAAGTATCCAAAAAGATATTTAGATTTTTTCAAAAATAGTGTGGGTGCTGGATTCCCGCAATCACGCAGTGTAGATTATTTCATTCGTTTTAATGATTTAAACAAAGCCATAGAAATTAGTGAAGCAAGTGTCGAATTTGCAGAAGAATTAATGATTGACTTAAATCTTCCAAATCCAAATTGGGCAAAAAATGATTTTTACCCGGCAGATGAGGTTGATTTGCTTTTTCAACGTTTAGTTTGGCCAAGCGCATTAGTGCGTGAAAGAGCAGCAACCGCTATTGGGAATTTATTAGCTAATTCATCAGAAAAAGAAGAAATATACAAAAGACTTTTAAGGTGGATAAGTAATTGGAAAGTTGAAAGTATTATAACTATAGGTCTATTATCAATAAATAAAGCATTCCAAGTTTGTAAAAAGAAAAGCGACTTATCGTTTATTAAAATTGAAAATATCATTAATTCGATTCAAGTAAACTCAATTATTATTGAAGAACTACTTAAAGAAATTGCTTCAGAAACTAAAGAAAAAATAAATAGTTTTCCTCAGTATGCAATTTTAAAAGAATTAAAACTTTTTTATGAGGTAAATTACTTTTTTAATGAATATAAAAAAATGATTCTCGCACCGATATATTTTATTAGAGCACAAGAAATAGAAGAAAAAACAAGAAAGCCTTTTATTAAAATATGGGCATATAATGCAGAAATGCTTGCTAAGAAAGAAAATATTGAACTTAATTCGGATCTCTATTTTTATGGTCGTCATAAAAACGATAAATTTTTAATAGGATTTTCGACTAAGGTAAGCGAAATTTATCGTTCTGCATTCTTACGCGTATTACATAATTTTTACAGCAAAAAATTGATTCCAATAGATTTTTACTTAGAATATTCTTTTGCTACCTTACCAGTGGATTTATCTTTTTGGAATATTTTACCAAATCGATTTCCAGAATGGTGGCCAAAATTAATAGGTTCTGAAGATGGTGGTAAAAAAGAGAAACTTTCTACAATACAATTGAAAGAACCCATTGAAAATATAATTAAATATAATAAAAATAATAAAATAGTTCTTGCAACAGAAGGAGCTATTAGACCAACGGAAGGGTGGGGAGAAAATCTAAAACATTCTTTTTCTTTGATT
>SDBU01008164.1_pt1 | contig 11959 bp, 9 predicted proteins | sample 2277071 | NCBI WGS metagenome assembly SDBU01 (sample SAMN10397929, study PRJNA504765) | marine sediment metagenome | isolation source: marine sediment core GS08_GC12, 126 cmbsf | place: Arctic Ocean: Gakkel Ridge, Loki's castle | collected 2008
GTTGACCAGGCAGCGGTGAGAACTGTCAACGGTCTACGCACGTAGAGACCACCTGGGTCCCCTTTTCGGACGGGGGTTCGACTCCCCCCGCCTCCACCAGTTCTCCACTCATTCATGCCTTACGTTTATATTCTTCGATCAGTCAAGGACAGTGGGCTGTATACCGGCTCGACGACAGATCTGCGGCGGCTTCTGGAAGAGCATCAAACTGGCAAGTCCAGGAGCACCAAGCACCGTCGTCCACTCGTCCTTGTGTATTTTGAAGAGTATGGTACTTTAGGAGAAGCAAGGGTAAGAGAGAAGGAATTGAAACATCCAACTCACGGTAAGAAGAAAGAGGCTCTAATAGCCAATTTCCAGCAAGCGCAGCTCAGCCAGTTTCATTCAATTTCTTAAGACGGGGGGCCTCGGCGTAGCCGCCTACGGCGAGTCTTCGACTCCCCCCGCCTCCACTATTTGGAAGCCCCCGTAACAGGGGGCTTTTATCTATCGTAATTGGTGTCCCCCACGTGCCATTGCTTATCGGGCAACCCACTCGCCAGCTAAGTAGCAACATTGTTCCTTTCACTAAACCTCATTTCCTGCCTAAGTTGTTCTGATGATGGAACAGATGTAAGTATGGTTGGATTAAATAAGGCGCTGTGATGGAGGAAATATTCACCATCGGTCATTCTAAACACTCAATTGAGCAGTTCATTGCTCTGCTGACCGCCTACAATATCTCTGTAGTAGCAGACGTTCGATCAAGTCCATATAGCCAATACTCGCCACAGTTCAACAGCGAGGCCCTGCAGCAGGGATTGTGTAATGCTGACATTAAATATGTTTTCCTGGGAAAGGAACTCGGGGCACGTCGGGCTGAAGCGAGTTGTTATATTGAGGGCCAGGCAAAGTATGATCTCATAAAGGACCTGCCTCTGTTCCGCACAGGACTTGATCGTGTGCTCCAAGGAGTCGAGCAACGCAGAGTGGCACTTATGTGTTCAGAATCCGATCCCCTAGTATGTCACCGTACTATTTTGGTGTGCCGTGAACTGAGGAAGCTATTCCCTGAACTGAGAATCAAACACATCCTTGAAGATGGGTGTATCGAATCTCAAGAAGATATTGAAAAAAGGCTGATCAAATTGCACAAGCTCCAGCCAGAACTTTTTGGGGACTTAAACTCCACCTCAGGTCTCGTCAATAAGGCATACGACATCCAATCTGAACGTATTGCATATAAAAAGGCACTAGTAGAGGCATGAAGATATTTTCAATTGGATTCACCAAGAAAACTGCGGAAGAATTCTTCACACGTCTCCGAGAGAATGGTGTAAACCGCATTGTAGATGTGCGGCTAAACAACACATCGCAAATCGCAGGTTTTGCTAAATCTCGGGACCTGGCATATTTTCTCAGAACCATTGCAGATATTGATTACACGCATATTACAGCACTCGCCCCGACCCAAGACATTCTTGACGATTATAATGAAGAAGAAGGGACCGTGGATTGAATTTGAGCACAGATTCTCAAAGATTTTGGAAAAGCGTCGGATCGCCGATACAATGTCGAAGAAACTTCTGGACGGCGATTGCCTACTCTGTAGTGAAGATAAACACGTGCATTGCCATCGAAGACTTATCACAGAGTATCTTCAGGATCACTGGGAAGACGTGGAGGTTATCCACTTATGAGCCTGATTCCCAATAGTGATCTTGGCTAATTCATGGAAGCACGGTGACTGGTGTCTTGCGGGCATTGAACTTGATACAGGAACGTGGATACGTCCTGTATCCCGCCTCAATGATGGGCGCGTACGACGGAGGATGATGCGACTCGGTGGTCACTTCCCAGAGCTGCTCGACATTATAGATATTCCTTTGGATGAGACTGGGCCTGACTTCGATTTTGAGAGCGAGAATAGAACCATTCTGCCTGGTGAATGGAATTTCCGAGGAAAAGCAGACGTGAATGTTGTCCTGAAATACGCTGAGCAGCCCATGTATGTTCTACACAATCACAAGAAGTACTGCACGCTGCATGAAATGCAGGAAAAGCCACTTGAGCAGCGCAAGACGCTGCAGCTTATCAGGGTCGAGGATTTCCAAGTACGAGACAAACGATTAACAGCCGCAGACAAACACGACTGGAAGGGCGTTATTTGGTCAGGAGACCGTGAAATTGAGGTGGGCATAACTGATCCTGTATTTTTCGACAGGCTTAATAAGGGTCACAAACCATCGCAGGGGTGCCTGCTTACGATGAGCATGACTCTTCCTCATGCATTTGAAGGCTGGGAGGGGAGCCCGCCTTGCTGGAAACTCATAGCAGGAGTCATTGAGCTTTAAATGATGAATTCTGCTATCAAAGTGCTCTGCATGGACGGCTGGCTTACTTCGCTGCTCATCCGCCTGTGGCCGCAGGCAAGGCCGCCTCCACTAATTGAAGCCCCCGTAACAGGGGGCTTTTTCTTGCCGCGGAGGCCGGCCCTGAGCCCTTCACCCGAGGGGAAGGGGTGGTTAGTTATTAATGGCACGGACAAGGCAGGGGCGACCCCGAAGCTTCGAGGTCGCCCCTGCTGTCACCCTTCGAGAGCCTCAGGGTGACATTCCCTTAGAGAATCCTTCGTTTATCCCTTCGGCTGTGCTCAGGGCGTAACTCAGGGCCAGCCTCAGGGCGACCTGGCTATCAGCGGGTCCTCGACCCCGGCCTCCTCAAACCCCCTCGCCCGCAGGGCACATGAATCGCACCGCCCGCAGGGCAGGTCCTCGTTACGGTAGCAGCTCCAGGTCAGGTGCAGGGGGGCGTCCAGCTCCAGCCCCAGCTTGATGATCTCCGCTTTGCGCAGCCCGATGACGGGCGTGACGATCCTGATGTGGGTCTCGGGCCGGGTGCCGGCTTCGATGGCGGTCTCGAAGGCGTCGTAAAAAGCCCGGCGGCAGTCGGGATAACCGCTGGAGTCCTCCTCCACGGCCCCCGCGAAGATGGCCCCGGCCCCCAGCACCTCGGCCCAGCTGGCGGCGGCCGCCAGGAGGTTGGCGTTGCGGAAGGGGACGTAGGTGGCGGGGATATCGGTCGAGGCCAGGCCCGTCTGGCCCTGGGCGTTGCCGCCTCGGGGAGCCCCGGAGCCGCCGGACAGGTCCGCCGCAGGTACGGCGATGCCGGGCTGCGTCAGGGCCGAGCCGCCTATCCGTGCCAGGTGGCGCTGGTCCAGCACCAGGCGGCGCTCTTCAGGCACGCTGTAGTGATCGGCGATGTCGCGGAAGGCTCGCAGCTCACGTCGCTCGGTGCGCTGGCCGTAATTGGCGTGGAGCAAGGCCAGGTCGTGGTCGCAGACCGCTATGGCGGCGGTGACACAGCTGTCCAGGCCGCCGGAGAGTAGCACGACTGCTAGGGGCTTTGCCATATCAACGAGTTAGTGGCTGGTGACTTGTCCGGCGTGGCGCAGCGTAGACGGATTGGTGACTGGTGACTGGTAAGGAACACGACTGCCAGGGGTCTGGCCATTTCAGCCCCGCTCCTCCCGCAGGGAGCCGCTCGGATGCTCCCACGCCGGGCAGATGAGGTCCTTGTAGTCGCAGTAGTTGCAGTGGTAACCCTTGCGGTGGGGGAAGTCCCTGCGCCGGATGCCGTCCGCCGCCTGGGCCACCCGCTGCCGGAAGTCGGCCAGCTCCTCCTCATCGAAGGCGACGGTTACCTCCGGCTCTTCGGCCCGGAGGAAATAGTAGGTAAGGTCTATAGCGCCGGAGCCCACTTCCCGGTCGCCTATCTCTTCAGCCTGCCGCATATACATGGCATATAGGGCCATCTGCGGTTCCCGACGGGCTTCTTTCTCGGTCAGCTTGCGCCGGGAAGTCTTGTAGTCGATCAGGGTAGTGCGGCCGCTGTCATCCAGGTCTATGCGGTCGATTCGCCCGGTGATGGCAACCTCGTCCAGGTCGAAGGTGAAGCGGTGCTCCACGGCCAGCACCGGCGGTTCCTTCCCTGCCAGGCGCTCCTGGTAAGCGGCCAGCAGCTTCCGGGCGTCCTCCCTGTATTGAGCCTCTTCCTGATGATAGGTGAAACCCTCACTCTGCCAGTTCTGCTCAAGTAAATCCGTGATTTCCGGCCGGGGTTCATCATGGTCAGGGCGGTGGAAAGCTTCCAGCACGGCGTGGATGATGCGCCCGAAGGTGAGCTGCGGCCGCTCTTCCCTGCCTGGTATATGATCCACGCGGGCGAAGCGGTACAGGAGTGGGCAGGTCTCATAGCTGCCGATGGCGCTGGCGGAGAGGGTAAGCGGGGCCGGCCGGGAGGCGGATGCAGCCGGTTCCGCCGCGTCCGGCAGGAGCCGCCGCTGCAGCTCATCACCCAGGGGATGTGAACCGAAGTCCGGTGAGAGGCCAGCCTCGTGCTGCTCAACCAAGCGAATGGCATCCACCAGTTGGTGGGCCTGCTCGTAGGCTCCCCGGGCCAGTTCTCGGGACAGGCGTTGTTTCAGCTCGGACCGCAGGCGTTCCACCCGCTCCGGCTGATCACTTTCGGGTTCGGTCAATGCTATTTCCTCCATTAGCCCGGCGGGTAATTTAGTGATGAATGGCGACCGCCGCTGGGGGGTAGTCAGTAGAAACAGGCGCTGTTTGGCCCGTGTGAGGGCCACATACAGCAGTCGGCGCTCCTCTTCCAGGTACGCACCTTTCGGCGTCAGTCCCTGTTCCCCCTGCCAGGGCCGCCAGCTCTCCGGCGGCAGGCTCACCACTTTAGACGGTCTATAATTGGGCGGGAACCGGGCGCTGGAGAGAAAGGGGACAAACGCCACCGGGAATTCGGTTCCCTTGGCCGCATGGACGGTGAGTACCTGCACGACATCCCTGGCCGGACCCTCCCCGGGCAGCCTTGCGCGTACGGCATCAGCCTCCTGCATCGTCTCCATGTAACGGACGAACCGGCCCAGGTTGTTCTCCCCGTGGCGGGCGGCAAAATCCCTGGCCAGCTCCCACAGGAGCGACAGGTTGGCGACGGCCAGCTGATCCTCGCGGAATCCCCGCCGGTGCGGCCCTCGCATGAGGCCCGTTACCTCCAGTATCCGCTGCAGCATCTCTCCGGCGTCATGGGCGTCCCGCTCCTTCCGCAGAAGGACAAGCCAGCCATCAAGCGGCGCCACCTCCGGATCGGCATAGATCGCCTGGAGACGGTGAATTGCCTGTGGGGCGGCAGGGGTTTCGGCGACGACGGCGCACCAGGCCAGGGCGGTCCGAACCAGAGGCAGCTGGAAAAAGATCCGGTCGTTGCGATACCGATAGGGAATACTCCTGGCTTCCAGCCCGGCCAGCACCTTCCGGGCCTGACCGTGAGACCGGGTCAGGATTGCCATATCTTCCAGTTTGCATGCCCCGGTCTGGTCCATCCGGCTGATCTGGTCAGCGATCCAGGGCACCTGGGCATCCTGACTGCCCACCATGAGCCTGGGGCAGGGAGCCGCACTCCGGCCCGATACCGCTGTCAGCCGCTTGTCCTGCCGGCTGGTGTTCCGGGCGATGACGGCGTTGGCCAGGTCCAGGATCGGCTGGGTGGAGCGGTGGTTCTCATCCAGGACGATCTCGGCATAGCCCGGCACTTGCCGATACCGCTGCCGGAAGTCACGAATGTTGTAGGCGCTGGCGCCCCGGAAGCTGTAGATACACTGGTCGTCGTCGCCCACTACGGTAATGCTGTGGTGCTTTTCCGCCAGCCGCCCCACAATCATATTCAGTGCGTAGTTGTTGTCCTGGAACTCGTCCACGATAATGGTGCAGTACCGCTCCTGGAGGGTATGAAGCGCATCCGGCCGGGACCCCAACAGGCGCCAGCATTGGTAGACCATGTCCCCGTAGTCCACCAGCCCCTCTTCAGCCTTCCATTGCTGGTACAATGGAAAAACCGCGCAGTGGTCCTCAAGCTGGCGGCAGACTTCCTCCCACTCTTCGGCGGCTTCAGCGGCCAGCTGCTTTCTGGTTCGAGCCAGGAAATCTGGGAACTGCTCCGGCTGGACGAGCTCGTCCCGGAGGCGGTCGAAGAAGACCTTGAAGGCCTTGATGGCGGTGAACGGTTCTCGCCGGAAAACCGCCGACCGCAGGCTGTCCAGACTCTGGTAGTGTTCCCGTAGAAGGAACAGGATATCGCCGTCGGTCATCAGCCGCCGGGACCGGAACTCCGGCCCGAACTCCCGGACTACCTGGTAGCAGAAGGCGTGGAAGGTAGTGGCGGTGATCCGCTGGCCGGCGGACTTGCCAGTGGCCTTATCGATACGTTGGCGCAGTTCAGCCGTGGCCTTCTCCGAGAAGGTCAGGGCGAGGATCCGTTCGGGGGAGATGCCTTCCTGCTCGATAAGGTGAACGATGCGCCGGATGAGGGTAGTGGTTTTGCCGGTGCCGGCCCCGGCCAGTATCATGAGGGGAGCCAGGGGATGGATTTCGGCCCGGCGCTGCTGGGCGGTAGGTGCCGGCAGCTGTGCTGTATCCGGTCGCATTGCCGCTTCGTCCCCGATCAGATTGCCAGCCAGAGCAGACCCAGGACCGCCCCGCTACCGGTGCAGACCAGGTTCACCATGTTGTTGTCCAGCCACTGCCAGCCGCTGTGCAGGACAGCTTTCTGCCCGCCGGTGGTTCGGTTTTCGGTAATCCGGCCCGTGGCGGGTATAAGGTACCGGGCCTGTACGGTAGCGCCCAGGAGACTGTCAATGGTGGCGGCGAGAAAGCCGATGGCCGTGATGGCCAGCCATTCGTTGCCGTGCACCAACTGGGGGTGGAGTATCAGTCCCACAGCAGCCAGGCACGCCCCTCCAGCCAGGGCCCCGACAGTGCCTATCAGGGTCACCCCCCCGGAGTCCCCCCTGGCCACCGGCCGCCAGTTGACGATGTTCCGGGGCCGACGGCGGGACCAGCCGCCGATTTCCGTACCCCAGGTATCGGCGGTGGCCGCTGCCAGGGCCGTTAACAATACCAGGTAGAGCGAGTTCAGCCCCCAGATGCCGTAGGCCGCCGCCACCAGGAGGGGAATCCCCCCGTTGGCAAATACCTGGACCAGGTTTCGCCGCCCAGCACTCGGGCCCGGATTGGCCGGTACCGCGATACCGCGATTGAAGCGGGTAAAAACAGAGCTGAGGATAAAAAAGGCCACGATGGGAATAACCCATACCCAACCGCCGGCCAGAAATATGAGCATCCCCATGCTCCAGGCGGTAAGGGCGCCACTGGGCGCCAGGGCTTTAAGCCGCGCCGCCAGTCCCAGCAGCATGGCAGAGCCCGCTGTCCACAGTATGAACGGGGTCAGGCTTTCAGGCGGCAAGGACCGGAACAGGAAAACGAAAAGGGCGGCCGATAAGGGGACGGTTATGTTGTCCGAGCCGCAGCTGGATTGGGCCTCGGTGATGGTGGCCAGGGCGGCTAGCGGGATCACGGCCGCTAGCAGCCGGAGCAAAGGGAGGCTGGAACCGCTATCCAGCGGAGTAAGAACAGCAAGCCCAACGAGGGCAAAGACAGCCGATCCCGTAAACATGGCCGCGGTGCCGGCGACCGTCTTGGGATCGCGCCAGAGGATAAAGCTCTTGCGCCCATACCGGCGTCCCACCCAGGCGGCCAGGGGATCGGCGAAGGCCAACAGCAGGATGGCCACCTGCAGGGCTACCGGGTCCCGGTGCCAGAAAAGGGCCACGAGGATAACGAAGGCCAGCGGGTAGTATACCGTTCCGTAGCTGATTCGGTCGGTGTCGTGCATACTTTTGAACCGGCCCATGCGCAGGGTCGCCAGGTTGACGCCTATAAACAGCAGGCCGGTGATGAGGGGATAAAACGGCTCCTGGAAAATGAAGCGGCACAGGAAGATAAACACCCCCACGATCACGTGCACCAGCTGGCGACTATTTTCGGGGCGCATCCCGGTTCGCGCCGCTACCCATTCCGAGATGGCCAATAAGGCGAAGATGGTCCCCAGAAAGAGCAGCCAGGTGAGGAGTGGGGTAGGGAGAATCGGGGTAAATGGCATGAATGAAGGTAAAGCGAAGACGGCGGGGAGTCAATGGGGAGGTGGGCAAGGGTGGGTAAAGGGGGCAGTGGCAGTTGGCAATTTATCCGGTGTAGCTCAGGCGAAGCCGGATGGCAGTTAGCGGGGAAGGGCGAAGAGTAAATAAAACCGCAGAGGCATGCCCGTTCGGCTGAGGCTTCGACGTGAGCTCAGCCGAACGTTCACGACGAAGCCTGAGCCATGCCGAAGGAACGCTGAGAACGTGGAGAAGAGCGAAGAGGAAAGAGCTAACCGCAAAGGCGCCAAGGGCGCCAAGGGCGCAAAGAGGATTTGATGAATTGACAATCGACAATTCTTTGGGGAGTTGTCGTTCGCCTGGTGCGCGAAGGGGGGGGCCCCTCGGCGTAGACGCCACGGCGAGCCGGTGAGGTAAAAGCAGTGGCAGGGAGCCTCACGATTAACCATTACGAAGTGGAAAGTTGATTATTTCGGGGGAACTCCTGGCAAGGACTACTCCGCAGCTGCGATATCTATAGCTGTTGATGGTCAGTATCGGGGAAGAGGCCGTTCTGCTTTCGCACATACCTGCGCAGCCCTCGCACCACGCTGGCTACTACCAGAAACCGCACCAGGGCATTGCTGACGGGAAAGGGCGTAACCGGCAGTAAGGCCCGGCTCACAAGGCCGGTAACGGGGTTGAAGAGCAACCGGCCCACCGCCCGCCTATAACAAAAGCGTCTCCCTGCCAGCGGCCAGGCGAAGTCGGCGGCCAGGGCGGCGGCGATTTCCGGGTGGCGGCTGACTATCCGCGGCAGGTTGTGGCAGCCGTAGTCGTGCAGCAGCTTAAGATGAGCATCCAGCGACCGGTCCTGGTGGTGATATGAAACCGGACCGTCGCTGTAATAGATACCATTGGGAAACATATGAGCCACCCGGTAGGCAAAAAGGAGGTCCTTGCCCCCGTAGCCCGTGAAGGACTCCTCGAAGGTCCCTCCTGCCTCTACAGCGGCACGGCTCAAGGCGGCGTTGTTGAAGATCAGGTACTGAAAGCCAAGGGGCTGATCGGCACCAAAGCAGCGGGCACCCCGCATTGTGGACTCGTAGAGGTAGCGGTTAAGCTTTGACTTTGGCAGCCAGGGGGCCGGTTCCACCCTTCCGACCACTGCCTCCCGCCCCGGCTTGGCCAGTTCCATAACGTGCCGCTCCACAAAATCAGGACGCACCTCCATATCGCCGTCCAGGAAAATAACGATCTCACCGGTGGCACGAGTTAAAGCCAGGTTGCAGGCCCGGGTGCGTCCCAGGTTGCTGTCTGTGTAATGCAGGTGTATGAAGTCGGGCGGTGCCTGCTGCTTGAGGAATTCCCGGGTGCCGTCGGCGGAGCAGTCGTCCACCACGTGCACCTCCAGGCGGTCGGGGGGATAGGTAAGCTGGCACAGGGAATGAAAGCAGGTGGGATAGTGAGGACCGCCGTTATGGATGGTCACCACCACGCTCACGCGGGGTTGTTTTTCCGCGTTCATCATTAGACTGTAATTCCCAGCCGGCGGTAATAGTCGTACAGCTGATCGCCCACCACCTCCAGGGCGTGGCGGCTTTCGGCCCACCGGCGGGCGGCCCGGCCCCGCTCAAGGATCAGATCGGGATTCTCCACCAGCTCGGTCAGCTGCTCCAGCAGGTCGCCGGGACTGACATTCACAAAGGGATGGTCGGGCATGAAGGCCTGGTAATCCTCGTTCATGGAGGTGCAGCACGCCAGCCCCAGGGCCATAGCCTCCACCGAATTCATGCCGTAGCCGGGAGCCACATCGGCCACCTGGTCGATGTAGATGTCCGACTGACCTTTCAGGGCCATGACCTCGTCGTGGGGCCGGTTTTCAATGAAAATAAAGCGGGTACCGTGGGACGCTTCCAGGGAGCGGCAGGCGGCGATGATGGTCTCCGACCCCTTGGCGTACCGGCTGCGGGTGGCGTGGCAGATGGTGACGGGGTCATGCAATTGCCGGGCGGGCTGGTAGGCGGCCACGTCGTAGGGGAGGAACAGGTAGTGCAGGTTGGGGTGCCGGGGTAGCAGGTCGTACTCACTGGTCAGGTTCAGCCGGATATGACTATCAACCGCCGGGATCACCCCCCGGTTACGGAAATCCCGGCCGTGGTAGGTGCCGATGATGGGCTTGTCCTTTTCCGCCAGGCGGCGGACAAAACCCCCGTGGCGGTAAAACTCCAGGCCGCCCTCCAGGTGATAAATGTCGTAGTCCAGTAAACCGTACCGCTTAATGGCCGGCTCCACCCGAAAGCGCCACAGCCAGTCGCGGAAGGCGAAAAAAGCCCGTTCCACGAAGGTCCCGGGACGCCAAGTAGGTGGGTTGCCCGGAATCTCGGTCCAGTTCCCCTTGGCGCTCTTGGTATGGGTATAAAGCCAATGGCGCAGCCGGGTTGCTCCGGGCTTGTAAGGGACCAGGGGCAGGTGCAGGCAGATATCGTCGCGAAACCCGTAGGCCGAGGGGAAATAGGTAATGTAGCGGCACTGGTTTCCGCGTGATCCGTGGAGCTTCTGCCAGAGTTCCAGCTGCCCGACGACATTCTGCGCCGCGATATAAAGGATCTTCATCGGTGATTCTACTCAGGACTGGCCATTAAAGCTATGTCATTTATACGCGCGGCAGTGTATTTTTACTCCGGGAAATATAATGAAATTGTACGTTATACCTTCCTGGTATCCTTCGAAGCTGAACCCGGCCAACGGCACTTTTTTTATCGATTGGTCCGGGATTCTGGCCCGGGCCGGTTACGACGTAGTGATAATCGCGAACGTTTTGCATTCTTTCAAAAAGTTACCCAGGTATGGCCAACTTCCCCAAAAAACTCATCAGCCGGGAATGGAATCCGGACTGTTGACTTACCGGCGGGAAGCCATCAATCTGCGGCCCAAGTTGGCAAAAAAGAGCTTCGGTGTCTATAAAAAAAGTCTGACTGGCCAGTTTGGGCAGGCGTCAAAGGAACAGGGCCGACCGGACGTTGTTCTGGTCCATTCCTCTCTCTGGGCCGGAGCGGCGCTGGCGGAACGCCTTTCATCCGAAGCTATCCCCTTTATCGTAGTGGAACATCTGAAAGCGTTTCTCCTGCCTGATGGGTTCAGCGCCTTTCAGAAGGAGTGCGTACGGAGAACCTATCGCTGTGCCCGCAAAATCGTCGCGGTCAGTTCCGCCCTGGAAAAACAGATTCTCAGAATTTTCCCCGAAGCGCAGGGCAAAACTACGACCATCCATAACCCGGTGACGAAGCAAATGCTGGCCCCGACTGCTTTTAACAGCAGGTCCGCCCCGGATTTCACTTTCATTGCGGTCAGCCTGCTGAGAGCCGAAAAACGGATTGACCTCCTCCTGAAGGCTTTTGCCCGGCTGGTGAAAGAAGGCCAGCCCGCAAGACTGAAGCTAGCGGGTAACGGGCCGCTGAGGAGCAGTTTGGAGCGGCTGACCCGGCGTTTGAACCTGGGGGATCGGATCGAGTTCCTGGGCTACCTGCACAGGGGACAGGTCGCCGGGGAGTTGCAGCAGAGCGATTGCCTGGTCCTTCCCAGTGAAGTGGAGACTTTCGGCGTGGTCCTGGTGGAGGCGATGGCCGCCGGTCGACCCGTAGTCGCCACCCGCTGCGGCGGTCCCGAAGACATCGTCACCGAGGAAACCGGCCTCCTGGTCCCGGTGAACGACGAAGCGGCTCTCTGCCGGGCCATGCAGGATATCATGGACAATTACGACATCTACGAACCTGAAGAGATTCGTCGTTACGCTGTTGAGAAATTCGGGGAGCGGACGTACGTGGCCGCTTTTGAGGCTCTCTTTGATGAGCTAGTACTACCTTGCATTAGAATGCGACAGTAAGTGCTTGGGCGTTGGCCTTCGAGAGCCTCAGGCCGACGACTAAATAGAAAACGCCTAGAGACATCTGTGCCCGTCTTGCTGAGGTTCTCGAAGCATGACGGGCCGAGGCGAAT
>SDBU01008165.1_pt1 | contig 11959 bp, 21 predicted proteins | sample 2277071 | NCBI WGS metagenome assembly SDBU01 (sample SAMN10397929, study PRJNA504765) | marine sediment metagenome | isolation source: marine sediment core GS08_GC12, 126 cmbsf | place: Arctic Ocean: Gakkel Ridge, Loki's castle | collected 2008
AGCGCCAATAGCCATGGAAGAAGGACAGAGATTTGCTATACGTGAAGGCGGCAGGACAATAGGTGCCGGAAGTGTCATAAGCGTTATTAAGTAAGGTAATTCAGGAGGAAATAATTTGGCAGCGACTAAATTAAGTCAGAAAATTAGAATAAAATTAAAAGCATATGATCATGAAGTGATAGACAGGTCTGCTAAGAAGATAGTGGAGACTATAGAGAAGTCGGGAGCAAAAGTTTCCGGCCCTGTTCCATTACCAAACAAAAAGAATGTTTATTGTGTTATAAGATCACCACATGTTAACAAGGATTCAAGGGAACACTTTGAGATCAGGACCCACAAGAGACTGATAGACATAATAGAGCCGACACCGAAGACCGTAGATCTTCTTATGAGGCTCAGTCTTCCAGCTGGAGTGGATATCGAGATCAAATCCTAGACTCCCATGATTTTAGGGAAAATATTGTTGACGTGGTCGGCCAAATAATATAAACTGGCAGCTTTGGGTTTGGTGTTAAAAAGTGAAAGTGGAGTAAAAATGGTAGATGCATTATATGGAAAAAAATTGGGTTGTACCCAGGTCTTTAGAGATAATGGCAATGCAATATATGTAACGGCTATTGAAGCTGAGCCATGCATAGTGGTACAAGTAAAAGATAAAGAAAAAAATGGGTATAATAGCCTCCAGGTAGGAATAGGTTCCACCAAGGAAAAAAGGATCAATAAACCCACCCGTGGCATATATGCCAAGAATAATATCGACATTAAAAGATACCTGAAGGAAATAAGGGTAGAAGAATTTGATAAAGAATATAAACCTGGCGATAGTATAGATGTCACTATATTTAAAGCAGGGGACAGTATAAAGATAACAGGTAAATCCAAAGGCAAGGGATTTGCAGGTGTCATAAAAAGACATAATTTCCACAGAGGGAGAATGTCTCATGGTTCTCATGCACACAGGACCCCAGGTGCAGTAGGTATGTGTGCCACTCCGGCTAAGATACAAAAAGGGAAGAAGATGCCCGGAAGAATGGGTGGGAAAAGAGTGACTCTTCCAAAAACGGAGATAGTAGATATTATTGCAGAAGAAAACCTGATCCTGGTAAAGGGCAGCGTTCCCGGTCCCAAGGGCAGCATGGTATACCTGAAAAAGATTTAGAATATTTGTTTAGGAGAAAAAGATGGCTAGCTTAAGTGTTGTTGACAAGCAGGGCAAAGAAAAAGAAAAGATCAAGATATCAGATGATCTGGTAAAACAGGGTGTAAGATCAGAGGTCATCTATCAGGATATTAGAAGATACCTGGCACAGCGAAGGTCCGGTACCCATAGTACAAAAGGAAGAAGTGAAGTAAGAGGCGGAGGCAGGAAGCCCTGGCGTCAAAAAGGAACCGGTAATGCAAGAGCAGGTACAATAAGATCACCTCTATGGAAAGGCGGAGGAGTTGTTTTTGGCCCGAAGCCCAGGGATTATTCATTTAAACTGAATAAAAAAGTCATTAAAAAATCGAAAGCTATTGCACTTTCTGAAAAATATAAAGATAAAAAACTTTTTGTAGTAGATGAGTTTGGATTTAAGAAACCGAACACAAAGGATGCTGCAAAGATCCTTGATAACTTAAAGATCGCAGACAGCAAAGTCCTTATAGTGACAGAAAACCTTAATGATGATAGTTCAAAATCATTCAGGAATATATCCGGTGTAGTGGTTGAGAGTGCAAGAGGACTTAATGCATATTATCTAATGCTTGCCGACTATGTTGTTTTTACAAAAAATTCGCTAAATGAGATGATGGAGAGGATGACTGATGATAAGTCCAAATCCTAGAGATATAATAATCGCTCCTGTAGTATCTGAGAAGAGCTACGCTGGAGTTCAAGATAAAAGATATTCTTTTTTTGTTGACCTGAGGGCGACAAAGGGCCAGATAAAGAGTGCTATCGAAGAGATATTTAATGTAAAGGTCGTAAAAATAAGCACCATCAATATTAAATCCAAACCCAGGAGACTGGGGAAATCTGTCGGTAGAAGCTCAAAAAGGAAAAAAGCTGTTGTTACTCTTAGTAAAAAAGACAAGATCGATTTCTTTGAATCGGTCTGATTTGGAGGTATAGAAGTTGGCTATAAGAAAATATAAACCTACCACTCCGGGCAGGAGGTTTGCATCGGTTGCAGATTTTTCGGATCTCTCAAAGAAGAGACCTGAGAAGGCACTTACCAGCTCCCTTCATAAAAAGGCAGGGCGTAATTCTGAAGGAAGGATAACAAGGAGGCATAGCGGAGGCGGACATAAAAGGTTATATAGGTTAATTGATTTTAAAAGGACAAAGGACGGTATCCCTGCAAAGGTTACTCATATTGAATATGATCCGAATAGAAGCGCAAGGATAGCTCTCCTGGTCTACAATGATGGAGAGAAAAAATATATACTTGCTCCGCTTAAACTAAAGGTTGGGGACAAGGTCATGTCTGGTGAAAAAGCTGATATAAAAGTGGGAAACAGTCTTCCTATTGCTAATATTCCTGTCGGTACCATAATACACAATATCGAGCTCAAAGAGGGCAGGGGGGCCGAACTCGTAAGGTCCGCCGGAGGATTTGCGCAACTTCTCGCAAAGGAAGGTAAATATGCAAATATTAAACTTCCTTCCGGAGAGGTAAGACTTGTAAGGATGACCTGCAGGGCGAGTATAGGCCAGATCGGAAATACCAGCCATGAGATCATAAATCTCGGTAAAGCTGGAAGGAAAAGATGGCTGGGGATAAGACCAACAGTCAGGGGTACGGCCATGAACCCGGTAGATCACCCTCATGGCGGCGGTGAAGGAAAGAATAAAAGTTCCGGAAGGCATCCGGTTACACCATGGGGCAAGCCTACCCTGGGATATAGGACGAGGCAGAAAAATAAGGCTACTGACAAGTATATTGTTAGAAGAAGAAACAAATAAGGTTTTAACCAGAGGAGGACACTTATGTCAAGGTCTTTAAAAAAAGGACCTTTCATAGAAGAGAAACTTCTAGAAAAGATTAATAAACTAAATGAAGCTGGTGACAAGAAGATCGTAAGGACCTGGTCCAGAGCTTCGACAGTATTTCCTGAAATGGTGGGACATACTATTGCGGTGCATGATGGCAGGAGGCATGTCCCCATCTTTATTTCAGAATCGATGGTAGGACATAAATTAGGTGAATTCGCACCAACAAGGTCCATAAGACCGCATATATTTAAAGGTAAAAGTGAAAGTGTGGCAAAAGTCACAAATTGATAAAGGCAGTTTAGCAAGGGGGCAGTAGCTTGGAAGCTAAGGCAGTAGAAAAATTTATTAGAATATCGCCAAGAAAATTAAGATATGTAGCAGATGCTATAAGAGCCAAGAGGGTGGATGATGCAGTAGACTTACTTACATTCACTACAAAAAAAGCGGCTCTGATAATCATGAAAGCGGTTCAAAGCGCAGCAGCAAATGCTACCGAGAATCATAAAATGAATGAAGACGACCTGGTGGTAGAAAAAATATTTATTAATGAAGGTCCAATACTTAAAAGATTCAGGCCCAGAGCCAGAGGAAGGGCTACAAAGATAAGAAAAAGGACTTCACACTTGACCGTGATTGTTTCGGATGGCAGAGAAGAGGAGGCTAAGGATAATGGGTCAAAAGGTTAATCCAATAGGACTAAGACTGGGGATCAATAAGGGATGGCAATCCAGATGGTTTGCAACCAGGGATTATGCAAAATTATTAAAAGAAGATCTAATTATCAGGAAATTAATTGAAGAACAGCTGGGAAATGCAGGTATCTCTAAAATAGAGATAGAGAGGACTGTTGAAGAAGTAAAAATTGATATGCATACATCAAAACCCGGCATGGTGATCGGGCGCAGAGGTGCCACTATCAATGATATAAGGAAATTAATCGAAGATACCACTGGAAATATTGTTCAGTTAAACATAGTCGAGGTCAAAAAACCCGAACTTGTAGCCAAGCTGGTAGCTGAGAGTATTGCCGGCCAACTTATAGGCAGGGTAAGTTTCAGGAAAGCTATGAAAAAAGCCATGACTTTATCGATGAAAGCAGGAGCAAAGGGAGTAAAGGTACAGTGTTCAGGCAGACTCGGCGGAGCAGAAATGGCAAGGACCGAATGGTACAGGGAAGGCAGGGTACCGCTTCATACTTTGAGGGCGGATATAGATTATGGTTTTACAGAGGCTAAAACCACTTTCGGAAAGATCGGCGTAAAAGTCTGGTTATACCTGGGCGATCTTATTTTTAAGGATAATGGCGAAGAGACTTCTATAATAGGGAAACCTGAGGAAAAAAAGAAGGATAGGCCAAGAAGAAATTTTGGGAAGCGCGGAGATACCGGAAGAGCTGCACCAGACAAAAGGTCCGGCAAGGATGTTGCTGAAAAGAAAGAGGCTAAAGCAAAAGTAGCTGAGGATAAAAAGGTAGAAATAGTTAAAGACAAAAAAAATGAAGCCATAAACAGCAAGGCAGAAAAAAGAATTTTAGAAAAAGCCAAAGAGGCTAAAATGGGGACCAGCAAGAAAGAAACAGGAAAAGCTGGTACAAAAAAAGATAGCAAGACAAAAGAAGATAAAGAAAAGGTTTAAGTTAGGAGATATTCATGTCAGCGATGTTGATGCCAAAAAGGGTTAAGCACAGAAAAGTGCATAGAGGTAGGATGAAAGGAATTGCAAAGGGAGGCACAGACCTTGCTTTTGGAGAATTTGGCCTGCAAGCCCTTGAACCAGGCTGGATAACCAGTAAGCAATTGGAAGCTGCAAGAGTCGCACTCACCAGGCATATTAAAAGGGGAGGCAAAGTATGGATAAGTGTCTTTCCCCATAAACCAATAACCAAGAAACCGGCTGAGACGCGTATGGGAGGCGGCAAGGGTGCTCCCGAGAGCTGGGTTGCTGTTGTAAAACCCGGAAAAGTGATGTTTGAACTCTCCGGAGTAAGTTTAGATGTTGCAAAAGAAGCTATAAGGCTGGCTTCAAATAAATTATCAATAAAGACCAAGTTTATTTACGGCGAACAGTAAGACTGATTGGAATAAAAATGAGAGCAAGTGATATAAGAGAACAGACAAGAGAGGAACTTGAAGGAAAGCTTAATGATATTAAGAAGAACCTCTTTACTCTAAAGTTTCAGAAAGCCATAGGCCAGCTTGAAAATACACAGGCTATTGGCGATCTGGGCAGGGATATAGCCAGGATAGAGACATTGATGCGTGAAAAGGAACTGGGAATAAACCTGGGTTTGAAAGCTACAAAAACCAGGGCAAAGAAAAAAAGTCCGGCTTCAAAGAAGACATCAGTAAAAAAGTCCGGCAATAAGGATGATAAAAAGACTAAAACCAGTAGTGAAACCAAGTAAGGGGGATTTTTTTGGATAGGGCAAATAGAAAAACGAGAATAGGTACAATAGTAAGTGACAAAATGGAAAAGACAATTGTTGTTGCCGTAGAGTCTCATTATAAACATCCTCTATATAATAAGATCTTAAAAAGAATAAAAAAGTATAAAGCACATGATCCCAAGCAAGACGGCAAGCTGGGAGATGTAGTAAAGATCACTGAAACCCGACCTTTGAGCAAGACTAAAAGATGGAGACTGAAAGAAGTTGTCAAGAAAGCGGAATAGAGAAGGAAAATAAGATGATTCAAGCGGAAAGTAAAGTAAAGATCGCTGATAATACAGGTGCAAAAGAAATAAAATGCATAAAGGTCCTTGGTGGGTCCAAAAGAAGATATGCACGCATAGGTGATATTTTTGTAGCTACTGTAAAAGTCGCTAATCCAGGCGGGGTAGTCAAGAAGAGCGAAATTGTAAAAGCTGTACTTGTGAGATCAAAAAAACAGTATAGAAGACCTGACGGTTCATATATCAGGTTTGATGAGAATGCTGCAGTTATTATTGATGATACCAATAATCCCAGAGGGACCAGGATCTTTGGCCCTGTAGCCAGGGAACTGAGAGAAAAGAATTTTATGAAGATAATATCTCTTTCACCGGAAGTATTATAATTAGGAGATTTAAATGCTAAAGATAAAAGTAAATGACAAGGTAAAGATCACGAAAGGTAAGGATAGAGGAAAGATAGGAAAAGTCCTGAGGATCAATAATGAAGATGGAAAAGTTTTCATAGAAGGGGCCAATATAATAAAGAAACATACCAGGCAGAAGGACCAGAGTAAGCCGGGCGGCATAATCAAGAAAGAAGGTCCTATCAGTATCTCAAATGTCAGGGTAATATGCCCTAATTGCGGAAAACCTGCCAGAATGGGATTTGATATAAGTGGAGCTGGCCAGAAATCCAGAGTTTGTAAAAAATGTAATCAACAGATTTAAAATATTGCTTGAGGTGTATAGATGAAACCCAGACTTAAAGAAAAGTATATAAAGGAAATCGTCCCCAAACTCATGAAGAGCGGGAAGTATAAAAATATAATGGAGATTCCAAAATTACTGAAGATATGTGTAAATATAGGAGTAGGCTCAGCGACAGAGAATATAAAAGAGCTTGATGCTGCAAGTGAGGACCTGGCAATAATAACCGGACAAAGACCAATTATTACAAAGGCAAAGAAATCCATTGCCGCGTTCAAGGTAAGGGAAGGCAATCCCATTGGCTGCATGGTAACACTTAGGGGAAATATGATGTATGAATTCCTTGACCGGCTGTTAAGTATTTCGCTGCCAAGAGTAAGGGACTTCAGGGGGTTGTCCAAAAAAAGTTTTGATGGTGCAGGTAATTACACCTTAGGTGTCAAGGAACAGCTGATCTTCCCGGAAATAAACTATGATAAGGTAGAATTCGTAAAGGGAATGAATATAACTATCGCTACTTCATCAGTTGATGATTCCAATGGATTGGACCTGTTAACAGAATTCGGATTTCCGTTTAAAAATAATAATTCGGGCCAGTAGGAGGACTCTGTGGCTAAGAAATCATTAATAGCAAAACAAAAAAGAGAACCGAAATATAAGACAAGGCAATATAATAGATGTTTTAGGTGTGGCAGGCCGAGAGGTTATTTTAGGAAATTCGGATTGTGCCGTATTTGTTTAAGAGAATTGGCCCATGAAGGGAAGATTCCCGGAATGACCAAGTCCAGTTGGTAAAAGGAGAAATTTATGTCGTATATGTCTGATCCCGTTGCCGATATGTTGGCAAGGATTAAAAATGCTTACACAACTAATATGGATACTGTGGTTATACCTTTTTCAAAATTCAAGGCCGATATTGCAAATATCCTTGATGAAGAAGGTTATATAAGAAGCCATGAGATCAGGAAAGATGAAGGTATCCAGGGCGTAATAAAAGTACATTTAAAATATAATAAAAATGGGAACTGCGCTATCAGCGGTCTAAAAAGGATCAGCAAGCCAGGACTTAGGGTATATGCAGAAAAAGATAAAATACCTAAGGTCATTGGTGGACTGGGAGTAGTCATGGTATCCACTTCTAAGGGCGTGCTTACAGGTTCAAAGGCAAAGGAGTCTGGAATAGGCGGCGAAGTGATCTGTTCAGTTTGGTAATAAGAAAGGAGCTCGATTTTGTCCAGGATAGGTAAGAAGCCAGTAGTTGTTCCGGATGGTATTGAAATAAAAATAGAAAAAAACAGTATTTCTGTAAAGGGAAAGCTTGGAGAACTACATCAGGAATATGATGGAAAAGCTGTCAAAATAGACCGTGAGGAAGATAATGTGGTCATAAGGCCTCTTTCTGCGAGCAAAGAAGTAAGGTCAAAATATGGTCTATACAGAAGTCTGTTAAATAATATGGTAATAGGGGTCTCTGAAGGATTTTCCAAGACCTTAAAGATAGTAGGGGTAGGATACAGGACCAGCCTTAAGGGAACTGACCTTGAGATGCTTGTAGGATATTCAAATCCGGTGGTTTTTAAAAAACCCGAAGGTATTACTTTCGAAGTTCCTGACAATACTACTATTATTGTAAAAGGTATCGATAAGCAGATAGTAGGAGAAACAGCTGCAAACATAAGAAAGATAAGGCCGCCTGAACCCTATAAAGGTAAAGGGATAAAGTATTCTGATGAGATCATCAGGCGAAAAGTTGGAAAAGCTGCAGTCTCTGCAGACGGTTAATTTAACAGGAGAATAAATGAAGACAAAAATACAGAGAAAAGATAATAAGTTTAAAAGAAAAATAAGATCCCGCCTGAAAATAAAGGATAATTTTTCAAGACCCAGGCTTAGCGTGTTCCGCAGCTCAAAGTATATATATGGTCAGATAATCGACAATGCGACAGGCAGGACACTTTTAGGGATCTCAAGCAAGGATATCGAGGTCAAAAAAGAAGATAAGGGAAAGATCGATATAAGCTTTAGGACCGGTGAAGCTCTGGCAAAGAAAGCTCTTGATAAAAAAATTGACATGATAGTATTTGACAGAAGCGGATATAAATATCACGGAAGGATCAAGGCACTTGCAGAAGGCGCCCGTAAAGGCGGATTAAAATTTTAGTATATTTAAAGGAGGATCGCTAGTGGCAAAAGTATCTGAGAATACAGAACTAGCCGAAAAAGTAATAAGGATAAACAGGGTTGCAAAAGTAGTAAAAGGTGGAAGAAGATTTAGTTTTAGCGCACTGGTAGCAGTAGGAGACATGAATGGGAAAGTAGGAGTAGGCTTTGGGAAAGCAAATGAAGTCTCAACCGCTATTCAAAAAGGTGTAAACGATGCAAAGAAGAATATATTCAAGATACCTCTTATTGATGGCACCATTCCTTATCAGATAAATGCACGCAGCGGTGCAGGAAATGTTTTTATGAAACCGGCATCACATGGTAAGGGAGTAATCGCAGGAGGACCGGTAAGGATCATACTCGAACTTGCAGGAGTAAAAAATATATTGACCAAATCATTGGGCAGTTCAAATGCTTTAAGCATTGTAAATGCCACAGTTAACGGACTGAAGTCGCTTAGGTCTGCTGAACAAATCGCAGAGATCCGTGGGAAGACCGGGACCGAAGATCTAAATTAATATCTAAAAAGAAGTTTAATAGTATTGGGAGGAAAAACAGTGAAACTCAGTGAATTAGAGTCCCCTAAATCGTTGAAGAAGAAAAAGAGAGTGGGCCGCGGAAACGGTTCCGGACACGGAACTACCAGCGGAAGAGGTACCAAGGGCCAATTATCCCGTTCAGGTGGAAAGACAAGGATAGGTTTTGAAGGTGGACAAATGCCCCTGCAGAGAAGGGTTCCACATCTTAAAGGTTTTAAGAATCTTAGAAAAAGAGTATTTAATATTGTAAATGTAGGTGATCTTGAGGATTTTAAGGAAGGTACCACTATTGATTATAAGCTGCTTGATGAGAAGGGCCTTATAATGAAAAAAGACTCTCCTCTAAAAGTCCTGGGTAATGGGCAGTTGTCCAAAAAGCTTACTGTAAAGGCAAATGCTTTTAGCGGAAGTGCATCCGCAAAAATAGAAAAGGCTGGAGGAAAAGCGGAGGTAATCTAATGCTTAGAGCACTGTTAACAGCTTTCAGAATAAGAGAGATAAGAAATAAAATATTATTTACTATTGGGATTCTTGCCATTTACAGGCTGGGAGCCAATATAACTCTTCCTGGTGTAGATGCCACAGTGATACTGGCTCAGGTAGAGACAGGCGTACTTGGTATGATGGATCTTTTTGCCGGAGGCGCACTGGGTAATTTTGCAGTATTTTCACTCGGTATCATGCCCTATATTACTGCAACTATCATCATGCAGCTCCTACAGGTAGTAATACCCAAGCTGGAGCAGCTTTCCAAACAAGGCGAGGGCGGCCGGAGGAAAATAAACCAGATCTCAAGATATCTCACGGTAGTGCTTGCTCTTATCCAGGCAGTGACTATGACATTTTTCTTCAGGAATTTTGGAGCTATACCGAATTTTAATATTCCCAATGTCGTACTGATAGTAATAACACTAACAGCCGGTACAACACTTATAATGTGGTTGGGAGAACTTATCAATATCAATGGCATAGGAAATGGTATATCCCTTATTATATTTGCAAATATCGTTTCAAGGATGCCCGGACAAGTAATAAGCCTTTTCAGGCTGCAGGGTACAAATTATTTTTTCCTGGCCCTATTTGTGATCCTTACGATAGGTATAATAATGGCTATCATAATGATACAGCAGGGTGAGAGGAAAATTCCCGTGCAGTATGCCAAGAGAGTAGTGGGCCGGAAAGTCTTTGGCGGACAGAGCACCTATCTCCCATTAAAGGTAAACCAGTCTGGTGTAATGCCCATCATACTTGCTATTGCTATCCTTCTATTCCCTGCCACTATTGCACAATTTATCCCGAATCCATGGATACAGTCTTTTGCAGAAGCGCTTAGTCCGTCTGCCCAGGGCAATATAAATCCCATATATGCAATAAGTTATACTACACTTATCATTATATTTGCATATTTCTATACTGCTATTACTTTTAATCCCATAGATACGGCTGATAATCTAAGAAGGTATGGAGGATTTATACCCGGTATAAGACCCGGAAGGAATACAGCTGATTATCTGACTAATGTCCTTAACAGGATAACACTTCCAGGTGCTGTTTTCCTTGCAATCGTGGCCCTGCTTCCGGAGGTTTTAATAAATTATTTACAAATACCCTTCAGGTTTGGAGGGACATCCATACTGATCACAGTAGGTGTTGCACTTGATACAATGAGACAACTTGAATCCCAGTTGACGATGAGGGACTATGAAGGATTTTTAAAATGAGGATAGTTATGCTGGGAGCTCCTGGTGCCGGCAAGGGCACACAGGCAAAGAAGATCTCTAAAAAATTTGATATCCCACATGTCTCAACAGGAGATATTCTCCGGAAAGAGATAAAAAATGAGACAGAATTGGGACTGGAGGCAAAGAGTTTTGTAGAAAGCGGTAAGCTGGTCACTGACGAGCTGGTCATTGAAATAATCAAGAATTTCATTCAGGGGGATTCTGCAGAGAACGGATTTCTCATGGACGGTTTTCCAAGAAACCTGGCACAGGCCAAAAAGTTTACAGAAATGCTTGAAGAGATAGAGCTTAAACTGGATCATGTGATAAATATCGATGTTGATAATAGTGAGATAATAAACAGGCTCAGCATGAGAAGGACGTGCAAGGAATGCCAAAAGATAACAAGTGTGGCAGAGAGCAATAATAGCGTGTCATGTCCCGAATGCGGAGGAGAACTTTTTATCCGTAAAGATGATGAAGAGAAAGTTATCGCACACCGACTGGAAGTATATAAGAAAGAGACCCAGCCGCTTATTGAATATTATAGTAAAAGCGGAGTACTTGTAGATATTGATGGTCTGGGTACAGAAGAGGAAGTGACTGAAAGGATACTAAAAGTTTATGATAATTTGTAAATCAGCTTCTGAGATAGAGATCATGAAAGAAGTTGGTCAAATTGTTGCAAGAGTTCTTTTGAAAATTGAAAAATTACTGGAAGCGGGTATCACAACCGGGGAGATCGACAGGATAGCTGAAAAGGCGATCAGGTCCTATGGAGCGATCCCGGCGTTCAAAGGTTATATGGGCAGACTTTCGAGCAGAGCCTATCCAAGCAGCATATGCATTTCAATAAACGAAGAAGTGGTGCATGGTATTCCCGGAAGGAACAAGATAGATAATGGAGACCTGGTATCCATTGATGTAGGGGTTAAGAAGAACGGTTTTTATGGAGATGCAGCCAGGAGCTTTAAGATAGGTAGAGTAAATGCTATTGCAGAAAGGCTCTGGAAAGCTACCAGTGAAGCACTTGATAAAGCGATCGATAAATGTATAGTAGGGAATAGATTATCTGATATTTCCAACTGTATAGAAAAAAGAGCTCTTTCATCTGGATTTTCCGTAGTAAAGGATTTTGTGGGGCACGGGATAGGGAAAAAGATGCATGAAGACCCCCAGATATTGAATTACGGACCGCCTGG
>SDBU01008166.1_pt1 | contig 11957 bp, 9 predicted proteins | sample 2277071 | NCBI WGS metagenome assembly SDBU01 (sample SAMN10397929, study PRJNA504765) | marine sediment metagenome | isolation source: marine sediment core GS08_GC12, 126 cmbsf | place: Arctic Ocean: Gakkel Ridge, Loki's castle | collected 2008
AGCCAGAACGGTATCTGAATACGAATGGCCAAGCCTGCCTGCTCTATCATATATGTTATGCTCGGATCCACACTTATCGTAATGGTGGAGAAGACACCGGGGGCTCCTTTCTCAACTACCCCCCTGCCTTCATCAACTCTCTGCTGCACCTCATCAACCAGGATCTCAAGCGCCTCCTGCTTCCCTTCAATGTCTCTGGTAGGCATAGAGTTCAGGAAAAAGGCGTGTGCCATGCTTGCCTGCCTTATCGGCTGGGGATCCGCATGCCCAATGAGCTCCGCCAACTGCTGGAACTTCAGCCGGTATATGGCATTCGCCTTATTGGTGGCGCGTATCGCCTCCTCCGTCATTTGACAGCCGATCACCTTCTCAAATGTCTGGAAGAGCTTGCGCGCCTGTGATGCGCCGTAGCGAACCCGGTGGTCATTGAATTTCGGCCAGTCACCCCAGTTCGCATCCGGGCAGCTATCGAGGTGTGCTACAGGAACGCCGTAGACCTCATGCAGCAATTCCTCTGCCTCAGACGGCTGGTCACAATGATAGGATGCTATTACTGACAGATCAGGGAAGGGGATTACACCCTTCACCATCGCCCCCAGTCGGGTCTGATATAGAGCACAATGGGCGGCTCCGGGTGGCAGGCCGTTCTCCTCCCCAGCCTCCAGAAAAGGGGTGAGTTTGTCGAAGATCTGGCCAATGGTCATGTTTATTATCTGCCCGGGAGTTGCAAAATAAACGTCCTTTTCTTCGGTTGACAGCATCATTGACATCAATGGCCGGAGTTCCATCGGAAAATCGCTGTATACCACTTTATCGTGCTCTTCCCTTGCCAGTACGAGATTAACAAGCTCCCTCATCCATATCCCGAGGAATTTGCGCACCCCCAGCAATTCTACGTCCAGATACTGCCTCAGCCTGTTCTCGCCCCGCTCAATATCCTTCTCCTCTATCTCGAGGATTTTGAACGCCTTATTGATCCTTGGCTTTTCTCTTTCTATCTCATCCGGTTCAAAACCACATAATTTAAAAAGCTCGGTGTACATTATTAGTTACCTCCCCCTGCCTTGATAATCTCAACAAAGGTTTCGATCCTTGTCCTGAGAGGGCCCCTCTCGGAAACATCGTAATCTGATTCGATCTTTAGCATAGGGATATCGAGCTCTTTCTTCAGAATTTTCTCGAAGTAGAATGACTGGATATCGTAGCTACTCCTGTACATGAGCTGGTACCAGATAATACCATCTACGTTGAAATCCTTGGCAAGCTCTATCAGATAATCCAGCCTCTCCCTGGATGGCCTGAACCAGGCTGGGGGCATTCTTCTCCTGAAGTACCTATCCGCTAGGGACTCCATAAGGTCACCGTTAACCTGGACATTCTCCCAGTAGTGCCTGATCCCCTCGGCGAACTCCTCGACAACAATCGATGCCCCGGCCTCCTCCGCTATGTCCAGAACCTTATAATCACCCATAGCTAGGGTAGAACCTGTCAACAGAATCCTCGGCCCCTTCGGGCTGGCGGTGGGCCTCTTCTTCAACTCCTCATGGATGGACTCCAGAACACTTATGAGGACGGTTTTGTCAGCGACGAACGAAGCATGATTCAGTCTCACGAACTCCTGCCCTGTTATAGGTGGTTGCTCAGACAGACGTAACAGGCTTATCTCCCTCAAGAGCGCTCTCATCTTATTGCACAAATCGATCGCTTCCCTCAGTCTCCCGTTCTCGATCTTGTTGCCGGTGAACTCCTCCAGCTTCTCCTTAAGCTTATGCAGCCCCGCAAGATAGTACTCGAAGGCGTGTTCATCTTTCTGATGAGGGACTCCAAACCTGAACACATTGGCGTTGGCGAAGAAGTTGAAGCAGTCGGCTATGGCCTTGATATTATGGTCGGTAACGGGGACAACGAGAAGATCGATCATTTGATACAGTGGCTCCTCACCCAGCATTCTGTACCCAATCTGCGATCTACAGAATGTGTCTATGAATCGAGGAACATACGCAGCGCTTTCCGCTACCGGCTCGGGGTCTCCTCCCCGGATGAGGCCCACCGGTATTGCCCCACAGGCATAAACCAGCTCCTCCGGCATATAGCCACCGGGGGTGTAGCCGATGAGCTTAGTTCCTTTCCCTTGCATGTGTGTCAACTCTATCAGTCTGGTTGCCAAGTGGTCAGAAAGTTTCTTCATCGCTTCCATTAATAAACACCTCTAGCTTAATATGCTAACACTCGGCATTACCTGCGTCAATGAAGCAGACTCTCTACCATGGGCACTATTCGCTTTCGGTTGGAGACTTTTTCCCTGCAACGAAGGGCAGGCATAAGTTTGCCGTTAAGCTTGATTTGTTAACGTTGCAGAAGAGTAGGAGCAGTATATAACTGATGGATTTAAGCAAGGAGGCGGTTGTATTTGCAGGGGCGGGTTTCAAACCCGCCATGGGTTCTTAAGCCTCGGCGAGCCGTTTCTTGAGGTAGTCGATGACTTTAACCGGCGAGGGGTCGGTCCCATAGAGCAGCGCTAGATAGTAGCTAACCCAGTCGCCAAATAGGATAAGGCTCATCATCTGACTGAGGGCGCTCTCTCCGAAGCCGTCCACAATTTCGTAGTTGACTTCTGCCTGGCTCAATATGTCAGTAATGACATCGTATCTGATGAGGGTGCGGGGATGGAGGTGTTGGGAGCGAAGGAGGATCACGAAGGCTCTCTGTGCCAGTTCGCTGGGGAACTCATAGCCAACGACCGCGTTGTGGTTTAGCTCAGGGAATACCTCATAAAAGGCCCACGCTTTGCTATTCTCGTTTATCTGTGTCTTCCAGCGTTGCGCTACGGATGAGAGAATACCAGCACCGTAGATGATCACCAGGTAGCTGTGTAGCTTGGCAGCCAATTGTTTGGCTGGGTTTCGAGTAGTTGGACATGCATCGTCGATGGTGGTTTGCAGGTTTTCAAGCACCTGCGCCATCTCCTTAACCTCTCCTGTTTTGCTGCTCACAAGGCCGAGCCTCTGGCAGATGCCAAGCAATGGAAAGAAGCTATGTGCCAAGGCGGCGCGTGGTTGTGCCACATAGTTGATGGTAAAGACGGGGACGCTGTTTTCCTCGGCAAGAGCTTTCAGCTTACCCCCGGTGGTCAGGACTAGCTTCTTGGCTGGTGTTGATAGTGCCTGAGTAAAGGAGGACAGGGTCTCCTCAGTCATCCCTGAATAGCTGGAAGTAATGATGAAAGTATTGCTATCCAGATAAGCGGGCAGATCATAATCCCGATTAACTGAAATGGGTACCTTGCTCTCAGCGGCAACCAGGCTGCTGAGCAGGTCGCCACCGATGGCGGAGCCTCCCATGCCTAGAACGACAACCTTGTCCACAGTGGAATATTCTGGGGGCAGTTTGAAGTCCAGAGCCTGTTGCCATGCCTTGAGGCACTGCTGGGGCAACTCACGGATGCGTCCTCGCATATCTGCAGGGTCGAGTTCTCTGTAAACCTTTGGATCATCAAGGTCTATCATTGTCTAAATACCGGCCAGTTCTTTTCCTGCCTCAAGAAGCCTTTCAACGTGTGCTGGTGAGTCGCTTTCGGCATATATGCGAAGCAATGGTTCTGTTCCCGAGAGGCGGATGAGAAGCCAGCTTCCGTCGCTGAGCCGGAACCGAAAACCGTCAGAGGTATCAATACTGGCCACTTCAGTGTTGTCGATCTGGCCGGGCTTTAGCTGATTCAGGCGCTGGACGGTAGCCTCTCGTTCTTCTGAGGGGAAGTTGAGATCGGTCCGCTCGTAGTAGTGAGGTCCTACCTTTTCATAGAGGTACTCGATTAGCTCTGACGGCTTCTTGTCCATCCTGACCATGAGGTCGAGCAAGTATAGCCCGGCCAGAATGCCGTCGCGCTCTGGTATGTGCCCCCTGAAGCCGAAGCCGCCGCTTTCCTCGCCTCCGATGAGGGCATTCTCGGCGATCATCAGGGGGCCGAGATATTTGAAGCCAACAAGTGTTTCATACACAGGCACTGAGAAGAGCTCGCCCAGTCGGTAGACCATGTCTGTAGTGGTTATGGACTTGACGATGGCCCCTCGCTCCCCACGCACCTCCAGGAGGTAGAGGGCGAGCAGTGCGAATACCTGAAGTGGTGTAATGAAGAAGCCGTTTTCATCCAGAGGGCCGATGCGGTCGGAATCACCATCGGTGGCCAGTCCGACATCGGCTTTGATCTCACGTACCATTTCGGAGAGTTTGGTCAGGTTTTGGGCTATGGGCTCTGGTCGAACGCCCGGGAAGAGGGGATTGCGCTCAGAGTTGATCTCAATGACCTCTGTACTGCCGCCTGTTAGTAATTCGTTGAAGTAGCCTGCTCCGCTCCCGTACATGGAATCTACGGCTATCTTCAGGCCTGCCTGCCGTATCCGCTCGAGGTTGACCATCTCGGCTATGTGGCTCAAATAGACGGGTGCTGGGTCGTAGTACTCGATCAGCCCTTGTTCAAGGCCATCTGACAAGGGAAGGCGCTTTATCTCTCCGCCTGCCAGGATTTGCTCGATGTAGCCTTCTAGCTCGGTAGTCACTTCGGGCGAGGCACTGCCGGCATACTCTGGCTTATACTTGAAGCCGTTCCAGATGGCAGGGTTGTGGCTAGCGGTAATAATCACTGCGCCCGCTGCTCGCTTGACCACGATCGCGTAGCTTATCACCGGCGTGGGGGCCTCTTTGGGGTTAAGATATACTTTGATCCCATTGGCAGCGATCACTTCGGCTACAGCGTCGGCGAAATCCTCGGAGGCGAATCTGGTATCATAGCCTATCAGTAAGCCCTGTGAATTGATCCCATGAGCGTGCAGGTAGTTCGCCACCGCCTGGGCACAAACGCGGACATTCTCAAAGGTGAAATCCTCGGCTATGATACCTCGCCAGCCGTCTGTGCCGAACTTAATCGTTGGTGCCATTATGTAATTTCCTAAAATGAGATGGCATTGTCTTCGATAGTACTCCCAGGCCAGATCCTGATACCGTGCTCTAGCCTGTTGCTGCTACCGATAGCGGTATCATCGCTGATTATCGAGCCATCGATGACCCAGGTACTGTCGCCGACAACGCTATTGTTGCCTATGACGCTGTTTCTTACTGCTGCATCCTTGCCGAGTTTAACGTTTTGCCAAAGTATTGCCTCATCTATGATAGTGTCTTGTCCTACAGTGCACTTTGCCCCAAGGACAGCGGGGCCTGAAATTCGCGCGCCCTGCTCGACGGTGCAGCCTTGGCCTATTACCACCGGGCCGACGATTTTAGCTGAAGGGTGGATGTTGCAGTTGTCCTCAAGCCAGATGTCGTCGGCTATTGATTTGCCTGGGAAGCGGGCGATGGCTTTCCCCATAAGAATGTCGTGATGCAACTTCAGGTAGTCTTCGGGTACGCCGATGTCAATCCAGTAAGCATTGGAACGATAGCCGAAGAATGGAATGCCCCGCTCCACTAGATCAGGGAAAAGCCCGCGCTCCAACATGTGGTGAACACCAGGAGGGATCAGGTCTAGCACCTCCGGTTCGAGTATGTAGGTGCCAGCATTGATCAGGTTAGTGGTCACTGTCTCCCTGCTCGGCTTCTCGATAAAGCACCTAACCCTGCCCTGTGAGTCGGTTTCAACTACTCCGTATGCAGTTGGATCCTCTACGGGGGTAAGTGCTATGGTAGCTTTGGCTTTGTGGTATCGATGAAACCGTATCATGTCGGTGAGGTCGAGGTCGGTGAAGATGTCACCGTTGAAGACGACAAAGGTATCGTCTAAGAATTGCTCTGCGTTCTTCACCGCGCCGCCGGTTCCCAGTGGCATTTCCTCGAACGCATAGGTCAGACTCATTCCTAAATCGCCGCAATCCCCAAAATGGCGCTGGATGCAGTCGGGAAGGTAGCAGATGGCGAGTATAATCTCGTCAATATTATGTCTCTTGAGGTTGTCGAGCATGTGCTCCAGGAATGGTTTGTTCACGATGGGGACCATGGGCTTGGGGATATTGCATGTCAGAGGGCGCAGCCGCAAGCCTTCCCCACCAGCGAGAATGATTGCTTTCACCCTTGGTCCTTGTCTGACCCTAGTCCGGCCTCCGCCCTCAGTGTCGCCGCCTTGTCGATGCGCTCCCAGGGGAGGTCAAGGTCATCGCGCCCGAAGTGCCCGTAGGCAGCGGTTTGCTTATATATCGGGCGGCGCAATTGTAATAACTCGATGATAGCCCCGGGGCGAAAATCGAAGTGCTTATTGATCAGGTTAAGGATAGCTTCCTCATCTACCTTGGCTGTGCCGAAGGTCTCGATGGAGATAGAAATGGGGTGAGCTATACCAATGGCGTAAGATAGTAGGAGTTCTACGCGGTCGGCGAGCCCGGCGGCAACAATGTTCTTAGCCGCGTAGCGTGCAGCGTAGGCAGCGGAACGGTCTACTTTAGTAGGGTCTTTTCCCGAGAAAGCTCCTCCACCGTGTCTGGCAATTCCTCCGTATGTATCAACCAGTATCTTGCGCCCGGTGAGTCCGGTGTCTCCCATCGGCCCGCCGATGACAAATCGGCCGGTGGCATTGATATAGTATTTGGTTTTCTTGTCCAAGAGATAATGAGGAATTACCTTCTCTATCACTAGTTCCAGTATATCCCGATGGAGAACATCGTTGCTGATGGTCTCGTTATGCTGGGCGGCGATAACTACGGCATCAACCCGTTTGGGGATCCCATACTCGTACTCAACGGTTACCTGGGACTTGCCGTCAGGGCGCAGGTAGGGGAGGGTTCCGTCTTTCCTCACTTGGGACAGACGCTGGCATAGCTTGTGAGCCAGCGAAATTGGCAGTGGCATGAGTTCAGGGGTTTCGTTGCAAGCGAAGCCTATCATCATCCCCTGGTCGCCGGCACCGAGGGTTTCCCTATCGTTTGAATTGTCCTCTTTTTCCCGTGTCTCCAGTGAGTGTTCTACCCCTATTGCGATGTCGGGTGATTGCTCTTTAATCGAGACTATGACACCGCAGGTCTCGCAGTCGAAGCCATACTTGGCACGGGTATAACCTACCCGGCAAACCGTGTCCCGAACGATCTGAGGGATATCAACATAGCAATCCGTGGTGATCTCTCCCATCACGATGACCATGCCGGTGGTCGCCATGGTCTCGCAGGCTACCCTGGCCATAGGGTCTTTAAGAATAATGGAATCCAGAACAGCGTCTGAGATGAGGTCGCAGAGTTTATCCGGGTGTCCCTCGGTGACTGATTCCGAGGTCATGAACAGTGAAGGCGATTTCATGAATGTGGTGGTCATTGGCTTCTCCTTGTCTTTAGGTTCCCAACTCCCAACTCGCTAAATATTTGCTCTGCTCTGGGGTCAACGTGTCAATTGTAATACCCATAGCATTGAGCTTGAGTCTGCCTATTTCGTTGTCCACAGCTTCAGGGACAGGGTAAACCTTGTGTGCAAGTGTTTTCCCTTCCTTAACCATGTGCTCCGCGCAAAGAGCCTGATTAGCAAAACTCATATCCATAACGCTGGCTGGGTGACCTTCAGCAGCGACCAGATTGATCAGCCTGCCTTCTCCGAGAAGGAAGATATTCTTCCCGTCGGGGAAGGTGTATTGTTCCACAAATGGTCGAATCTGCTTCTTCTCCTCTGCAAGGCTCTCCAGTGCGGGGATGTTGATCTCTGCGTTGAAATGTCCGCTGTTAGCCATGATTGCCCCGTCTTTCATTGCCAGCATGTGTTCTCTATTGATGATGTTCAGTCCCCCGGTTACTGTGATAAAGATGTCACCTGTCTTGGCTGCTTCGAGTAGGGGCATTACACGATAGCCATCCATGACTGCTTCCAGGGCGCTGATAGGCTGAACTTCGCATATTATGACGTGAGAGCCGAGCCCCTTCGCTCTCATCGATGCTCCACGACCACACCAGCCATATCCACAGATTACCACTTGCTTCCCTGCCCAGAGGATGTTGGTAGCTCTGGTGATGCCATCGATAGTGCTTTGCCCGGTGCCATAACGGTTGTCGAAGTAGCGCTTTGTCTTGGCATTGTTTACTGCGATAATGGGGTATTTCAGCTTTTTATCGCGTTCCAGACTCTTCAGTCTGATCACCCCTGTGGTAGTCTCCTCTGTTCCCCCGATTATGTCGCTGACGAGATCTCCGCGGTCTTTGTGAATCGATGCTACAAGGTCAGCGCCGTCGTCCATGGTGATATGAGGGCGGTGATTCAGGGCACTGCTGATATGCCTGTAATAGGTTTCGTTGTCCTCTCCTTTGATAGCGAAAACGGGGATACCGTGTTCCACCACCAAGTAGGCTGCAGCATCGTCCTGAGTTGAGAGGGGGTTAGAGGCGCATAGAACTACCTCTGCACCACCAGCCTTGAGTGCAAGGGCCAGGTTAGCTGTCTCGGTGGTGATATGGAGGCAAGCAGAAATGCGAATTCCCTTAAGGGGCTTTTCCTTGGCGAACCTCTCTCCGATTAGGCGCAATACCGGCATCTCGCGGGCTGCCCACTGGATACGGAGTTCACCCGCTGAGGATAGGGATGGGTCTTTAATATCGCTGTTTACGGCCTTTTCCTTGCTCAAACTGATTCTCCTTTGAGTTTTTTGCTCGCCTTTTCCCTCACGTATCAAACTGATCTGTAACCTACTTGGGCATATCAAGCGTGACTCGTACTTAGTGTGACTAGAAAATGCCCTATATCTCTTCTATGCCGACAATATACCAATCCTTGGGCGCATCGTACTCAGTATCGACTATTAGGTGGACGATGTCAAGATTAGGGTTCGATCGCTTGAGGTCGTCCAGGTCAACCTTTTCGAATGCCTTCTCGTTGTTTATGTAAGACTGCTCTGTCAGTGCGTTCGATTCGTAGTTCTCCCTAGTCCGTCTCAGTATACGTTCAATGGCTATCGCTCTCGGACATTGGGTTTGGAGGATAACAAACACTTGATTATGTTTGGCTGCTATTGCAGCAGCACGCCTCCTCAATGGTTGTGTGAAGAAAGTAGCATCGATTATCACCCCGTCGCCTTTCCCCACTATCTCCTCTGCCTGCTGCAAGGCCTTGTTGTAGACCATCATTCGTTTGTCCATATCGGAGGCGACCTTTTCGTCGAATATGTCCTCGTTCTTCAATACTTCTCTTCTAATCACGTCGGTTCGCACGATAGGATAGCCCTTAATTCTCGATATCTCTTGGCTCATTCTGGTCTTACCGGTGACGGGGAGGCCACAGGTGATGAACAAGGCTCCAGAGCCCAGCTTGGCCCCTATGAATTTCGCAAACGGTTCTTTCAATTCGTCGCCTCCCGATGATTTGCATCTAAAGTGTTCCGGGGAGTTGTGCGCCGACATTCGCTGTGAGAAACCCAGGGCCCTATCCGATCGCATGGAATGGTAAGTATATCGGATTAAGAACCGATTACGGGTGTATAACGAGAGATTACGAGGAGCTTGCAGACAACTGCAATTCAGGGTCAGCGGTCAGATTTACTCCGCATACGATTCTGCAAGCTCGAAATATCTCCTGGCAATAGCTAGAGCCCTTATCTTCTCCTCTTCTGAGATGTTTGGGTCGACGAGTTCGAAGCCTTCTACTTTTCCCCGGACATAGGCTCGGTAGCACTTGTAGAAATTGGATAGCTTGGGCAACTCCTCGTCACCTGAGGCCTTCACATAGGCGTCCACGAAATGTTTCGAAAGGTCGGGATGACCATGGAAGTCCAAGTCCATAGCCAAAAAGGCGATTTCACTGGCGACATCTGTGTACCTGAACCTTTCGTTGAATTCGATGCAATCGTAGATGCAAAGGCCGTCGGTGAAGCAGATGTGCTCAGCATGGAGATCGCCGTGGCAGTCCCTTATCCTGCCTTCTGTTACTCTCTTAGCAAACAGCCGTGCATTTTCTTTCAAGAAGGAGTGGCTGTAATCCTTGATTCTTTCATATTGCCCTTGGGTTATGGTATAGTTGACATAACTCACTGTCTCGGCGAAGTTCTCCTCATTATTTCGGGTCACGGTGTCAAGGGCGCCAATGCTGGCTAGTTGCTCGCTTAGTTCCGCCTTTCGGTGAAACTCGGCCAATTTCCTGGCTACCTTCTTCACCATATGAGGGGTCACTTTGTTACTGTCAAGAAGCTTATCCATCATCAGTTCGTGAGGAAGGTAGCGCATTTTAACCGCATATTCAACCTCTACTCCGCTACCTTCGACTGAGAAACTATCTCCGTCTTGGGTAACGGGCACAACTCCCAGGTAGACATCGGGGCAAAGGCGCCTGTTCAGTGTCACCTCCTGATGGCAGTAGAAGCGTCGTTTATCTAAAGTGGTGAAGTCAAGAAAGTCAAGGGCTATGGGTTTCTTCACCTTGTAGACATAGTCACCGGCGAGGAAGACGGCAGATATCCGCGTCTGCACTAGCTCGACTCTTGAGGGATTGTGGGGATAGGCTAACGGGTTCGATAGCGCCTGTAATAGCGCCGATAACTCTGGCATTCCAGGCCTGATCCTCCCCGAAACCGAGATCGCTTGCCTTATTTATCCGCCTTGTGGTTCTGACTTCTGTTGCTTTTTTCGGTCTTCCAGCTTCTTGCGTTTACGGCGGTGCTTGATTTGTGCCACTCGCTTCGCTTTGTTCATGTTCCCCCATCCTATTTTTTACGGAGATAGGGTTTCGGCCACTATTTCACCGTTAGAGAACTTATCTCCGTGATGCACCTGATGTCCTTCCTTTAACCTCTTCTCGATCAGGTCCGTTTTTACATTATCAGGGTCGGTGTCTACTATATTGTTCATCAGCCGTGGTCACTCGTCGAGTTGTGCCATGCCCACTATGTAGGGTGCTTCGAATCCCTCAACACTTAATGCCCCAATAGTAATTACCCTGCTGGTTTCCAATCTGGTGTGCCTACTATTGCAACGGAGGCAATTGCTTGGGGCCCTCCAAGATTATGTGCAAAGCCCACTTTGGCATCTTTTACTTGGCAACCTTCTGCTCTTCCCAGGACTTGTTTTGAGAGTTCAGCTATCATTCTTACTCCGGTGGCACCTACGGGATGCCCGAAGCATTTGAGGCCGCCATCGGGATTTATGGGAAGTTCACCATCAATAGCTGTAACTCCTGCTTTGATTAACTCCGCAGCTTCTCCAGGCTTGCATAGCTTCATATCCTGATAAGTCATCAATTCTGTAATAGTGAAGCAATCATGAACGATTCCGAAATCTAATTCCTTGCGGGGATCAGTTATCCCCGCTTCTTCATATGCATCCTCAGCTGCCTTTACAGTCGCTGGAAAAGATAAACCTGTCCAGCCAGGCCTAAAGAACGGCCACTGAGTTTCCACTGTCAGAGATATTGCTTTGATTGTGGCGTAATTATCGCCCACTAGCTTTTTCGCTATATCTGGCCTTGTAAGCACAACGGCAGCTGCTCCTTCAGATAGAGCACAGCAATCGAAAAGGGTGAGAGGATAGGAGATCATGGGCGCATTCAGCACGGTCTCCATGGTTATTTCCCGTCTGAAGTGAGCTTTAGGGTGCTTTGCTCCATTTTGATGATTCTTGACAGCGACCCGTGCCAGGTCTTCTCTACCCCATCCCCATTCCTTGAATGCGCGAATTGCGCTGGGGGCAAAATAGGCCGGTGCGGCTTGCCATGTGAGTGAGGGATGCCAGTACAATATGTCTTGTGATAGCCCCCTGCCACCTTGATCAAAAACCTTCTCAACACCGCAAGCTATTACTATATCGTATTTGTGAGCGGCTAGAGCATATGCGGCATTTCTAACTGCATCCATGCCTGAAGCGCATTGATTCTCCACCCTTGTTACCGGTTTCCCATAGAATCCCAGAGGCTCGACCATTGCCCACCCTGACATGCCGGAAAAATCATAAAGCGTAGAAACCCACGCTGCGTCAACATCTTTTACTAAGTCAACGTTTGCTTCTTTACAAGCTTCATGC
>SDBU01008167.1_pt1 | contig 11957 bp, 10 predicted proteins | sample 2277071 | NCBI WGS metagenome assembly SDBU01 (sample SAMN10397929, study PRJNA504765) | marine sediment metagenome | isolation source: marine sediment core GS08_GC12, 126 cmbsf | place: Arctic Ocean: Gakkel Ridge, Loki's castle | collected 2008
GAGACAGCACCGTGGGCGTCGGTGAAGAAGAACTTCAGGCCGTGTTCTTTGAGTATCCCGTCGATCCCCGGCTCGTACCCGCATTCCGGAAGCCATATCCCGTTCGGCCTTCGCCCGAGGTACCTCTCGTGATGTTGCACGGCCGTGGCAACCTGCGCGCGTACCGCGTTCATGTTGACGCTCATCGTCGGGATGAATCCGTGCGTCGCGCCGCATGTGATGATCTCGACCTTGCCAAGGTCCCAGAACTTCCTGAACGCATTGAGAAGGTTGTGCCCGTACCTCTTCGTATAGATCTTCCTCGCCTTAGAGAGCTTGTAGTGGTACATAAGCGCGAGCTCGTTGAATTCGGGCATCCATCTTGTCCGCTCAACTTCTTTCCCTGCAAGCTCGATGAGCTTGTCCAGCGACTCCAGGTATCTCTGGTTGAGAAGGGGATCCGCGAACATTGAGATCAGCGTCGGCGTCAAAGACATGGTCACGCGGAAATCCACATTGTCCTTCATCAGCGAGTCGAATGTCTCTATCAGCGGTATATATGTCTCCGTAACCGCCTCGTAAAACCAGTCCTCTTCGAGAAACTCCTCGTATTCAGGGTGGCGCACGTACGGCAGATGGGCATGAAGGACTATTGCGAGATACCCTTTTTCCCCCATGTTTCACCTCCTCCAACAGCACAATGCGCTGAGGCCTCATATCCTGAGAATTGCCTCAGCGCTGGAAGGTAATCTCCACTGTCAGAGTTCTTTCAACGCTTTTTCTCTGGATTCCGTCATACGGCTTACGATCGGAGTAATCGTACGTTCCTCTGCGCCGTCTGCAGAAACCGCTGTCGTTTCTATCTCTTGCACTCCGTCGGGAAGGGCGAACCTCAAGGTGAAAGTGCCGTCCGGCCTCAGTATCACCGGAACGCCCTGCATCGTCACCTTCGCATCGGGCTCTGTCGCGCCATAGACGATAAGCTCGCAGTCGAGCATAAACCAGAAACCGCGTTTCTTCTCAGCAACAGGGCTTCCGCCGAAGCTGCTCACGGCCCCGGAACCGCCCCACGAAGATATCTCGCTCACAAGCCGCTGCTTCATCATCTCGTGCATCTCCAGCGAGCTTGACCCGATCTTGAAACCGCCTGAAAGAGCGTACATCTTATCGAAGTCCAGGCTCATCCATTCCTCGTCGAGAATGTCCGACATCCCGTCGCGTGGCGTCGTGACCGTATTGCTCCGCGCGAGTACAAAGCTCCTGCCGCTCGCAGCTGTTCGGGTAATGTCTACAACGAAAGAAGAATTGGGGCTGTTGACATTAATATACCAGTTATCGGCGGCGGCGGAGAGCTCAATGTCAAAGTGAGCATTTGCGTTCTCGCCGGTGAAATCCGTGCCCGTGATATCATGCACGCGAAGCACAGTCTTCGTCTTATTCCATTCCTCGCCGAAGAAGCTCTCTGCCTCGCCAAGTTTCTTGTCAGTAACCTCCCAGTAAGCATGAAGCCAGTACGGATCGCGGGCCATGCAGACTATCCTGCAGCGGCCATATTGATACGGAAGCTCCTGCATCTCGGGTTCCGGCATCACCTCCTGAATCGGGGTGAAAAACTTCGCCGCCTCGACCCGTTGCTTCAAGCTCTCGAGGCTTTTGTTGAGAGACCTTTTCACAACGAGCCTTTGGACGGAAACCCCTTTTCTCTCGGCAGCTTCCCTTCTGGGTGAAGCTCTCTTTGCCTTGGGTTCGGCCGTTCTTCCGCGGGTTGGAGCTCTTGATGTCGTTTTGACTTCTGCTGTCGGTGCCTTTGCAGTCGTTTTGTTGGCTGCAGACTTTTCGGAAGGCTGCTTTTTCGCTGCAGTCGCAGGAGTCCTTTCCGTGATCCCTTTTCTCCTTGTAGTTTTTGCGGCCGCTTGTTTTTTCGCCCCCTTGGCGGTTCTCTTCCTGACTATGCTCTTCCCCTTCGCGTTCACAGTTGTCTTGTTCTTAGTTTCAGAAGTCGCTTTCTTCTTGCTGGCGGACTTGCTCTTCTTTGCTCCGCCTGCCGGAGGCTGTGAAGCGAAAAGGTGTTGCAGCGTTTTGTAGTACCTTGTGCCGCTCATGATTTGCTCTCCCAGTTCGGGACATACACCCACTTACTCCAACAATTATCAAATGGACAATTTCGTGTCAAATGTTTTTTCTCCATTTCTCGGGAGCCAACGAACATATCACGCAAATGACAATCTCCCGGCAGTACATTCAATCATAAATAGCTTCTGTCCAAGAACTTCGCGTCTTATGACAATCCCCCGAGACAATCCTCTCACGACCTTCAGAGTTCCCTGAAAACAACCAGTGTGATGCTCGTCGAATGTCCTCATGAGGACAGAAGAGATTGCAGGCTGGGCATGAGAATCGAACTCGTAAAAGTCTTCGGAATACACATGTCCACATATGGCTTGATCCTCGTGCGTAGACGCTTGAACGTGTCGATGGGCAGCATCATTAACACGGGGATGGCGCTTATCCGCGGCTCTTTGCGAAGCTGTTTGGCGATCCTCATCGCCTTTCGTGCGTGTCCCGCGTCGTCGATAAGTATCAGTCGCACCCGGTTCTTTGTGGCAAAATTCACGGCAGATTTCTCCTCGTCGGCGGTAAGGACCGAATAAGAATTCCTCTCCAGCATCCGCCTGTAAAACTTCTTCATCACCGGCGAATCCTCTATGAGAAGGATTGTCTCTTTTCTCGTGCATTCCTTGATCCTGAACCGGGGCGCCGGTGCGGTCCTGTGTTTCTTCCCCGACGTCATCTCCTCCACGATAGAGACGATCATCGCGTCGTCTTTGTTGGGGGGAAGGCTATTCCAGCCTGTCATATCCACCATGAGATTCAACCTTAATCTTGCCTGTACGTTTTCTGAGTGCTATTTTCCGATATCGCAGATTCTACTGACTCGGTGTTGTCGACCTCGTCTTCGGAATCAGGGTCCTCGTTTGCAGGCCCTTCGTTCAGGAGGTACGAGTTCAGAAGTTGTGCAAGGATCTTGATGCTTTTCATGTGGCTCTGGATGACCTTGCTCTCGAAGCCCCTATCAACAGATATCGGTTCCTTTTCTGGAATGCGGTTGGGAATACCGGGTCCCGGGCGCGAATGATCGGTCTCGAGGAGCTTCACCGCAATCTCCGTCATCGACTGTCGGAACAAGCTCCCCTCGGTAAGTGCTGTCAACGGTCTGAGCCTTCTTATCAGTTGCTCGATCTGCCAGTCATAGGGAATCTCACCTATTCGACGGATATTTACCGAGAGGAACCGCTTGGCGATCGAGCAGAGCTTCTCAACCAGTTGCGTGCCGTTGTTCCCGTCAGCGAAATTCAGTATCAAAGAAAGGGGCATCCCCTCGGGTGCAGAGAGGATCATCTTCGCACTCTGTCGGTTGATATCCTTCACACAATCCGCAAGCTGCCTGATTGTATTTATGGACGGAGCGTTACCGGGGTCCTTTATGTGCTCCACAATCGAGCGGACGTGTGGTTCGGAACGAAGGACTTTCAGAAGCCGCCTGTAGACTGCGTTTTTCAAGAATTCATAAGCATTCAATATAGCTGAGGGCGTCGGTGCGGTGACAATGATTCCACGATTTGCCCAGGTGAAAAAATCGAGCGTGTTCGCGGAAGTCCCGCCGCCAAGGTCAAGCAGAACATAGTCGCTTTTCAGCTTCTTCAACCCGGAGAAAATCCTGCGCTTCTCCCGATACTTCGCATTTGCGACCCCGGGTATTAAACCTGCCCCCGGCACAAACCACAGACCCCCAACATCGGTGTTCAGGGCAAGCTCATCGAGATCTATCTGTTCCCCACGCACAAAAGCCCCGACCCCGCAGAGCATCTTCTTGTGTCCCAGCAGAGTGTGCATGTTCGATGCCCCAAGGTCGAGATCAACCAGCGTAACGCTTTGGCCGAGTCTCGCGAGGGCGTCCCCGAGCCCCAGGGTCACAACGCTCTTGCCCACCCCGCCTTTGCCGCCTGCTATAGCTATGATTCTTTTGCTCAAAACCTCTGTCCGGCAATAAGTCGGTTATTCTGTCCTGATTCCCGAAGCACGCGTCATCTGGCTCGTGGTTCGCGTCCACAATAATGTGGAGATATGCCACTGCTCAGACCCGCACGAAGAGAAAAACCTTCAAATCCCTCTTCTCTCGGGCCGATTATCCGCGACAATTTGTTTTCATATTTTTTCGCAATAAGTGTGCCAGGTTCTCTGACAGGGCACCAAAAAAGGGATAATCGGGAAAGGCGGGCCGCATAGTACGTCCGTCTCCAAGCTGAACATCTTCCTCGTGCTCAGAACACAATAAACTTCGGAACAACGTTTGACGAATCGCGTTTACAGTGTTAAGGTTCGCGTCAAATAGTTGGAAACAGGAGTATAACGATGTATCGTTCAAGACCTTCTTGTGTCGCAACAACCGTTCTGACAGTTGTCCTTGCGTTGGCTTTTCAGGTTCAGGCTGCCGAGGAAGAAACCACAGAAAAATCCGAGCCTGAAGGACTCAAATCCACTGTCTTGGCTACGGTCAACGGCGAGCAAATAACGTCGGATGATGTGGATATCCTGTTCGAACGCTTCGGACGCAGCACACCCAGATCATTCATCCTTGAACGCCTCATCCAAAAGGCGGCTGTCAGACAGTTCCTCGATAGAGAGAAAGCTGAAGTTGACGAGAAGCTCGTCGACGAGCAAATCGAGATGATAAAGAAATCGTACGAAGGCAGAGGTGTCAAAATCGATGAGCTTCTGAAGGAGCAGAATATAAGTGAAGAGGAATTCCGCAAAGAAATAGCGTTTCAGGTCCGGCTTCGCAGTTACATCGAAAGTGAAATCACAGATGATGAGATCATGGAGGGTCTCAGTCGTGTCAGGGCAAGCCACATATTGATTGCCACCGGCTCCAAAATGAGCGACGAAGAAGCAGGGAAGAAAATCGAGGGCATCGAAAAAGAACTGAGAGCGGCAAGAAACCTCAAAGAAGCCTTTGCCGAAGCAGCGGGCAAGTATTCCGACTGTCCAAGCAAGGCAAAAGGCGGTGATCTGGGTCTCCGCACCCGCGCCGACTGGGTCAAACCCTTCTCCGACGCCGCCTTCAGTACCGAGATCGGCCAGATGAGCCCGCCCGTGAAGACAAAGTTCGGATATCATCTCATCCTTGTCACCGACAGGCAGCCTATGACCAGGGAGATTTTCGAGAGAAAAAAAGACGCTGCAAAACGCCAGTACGTGAACATGAAGACAGGGGAGTTCGTCGCGGATATAGCCGAAGAATCTGAGATCGTCCGATTCGACGAAGAGAAACCCGTGGAAAAAGAGGAGCCTGAAGAAAAGGAGGTCGAAGAGAACAAAGAACCCGCGAAAGGGTCTACAGCGAAATAATGAAGGAACATATACGGGCCGTGAGGAATGATCGGCTGGGCCCTCTCCATTACTTCCTTTTCGCAGTAATACCCCTCATCTGGGGAACGACCTGGTTCGCTGTAAAGGTAGGACTCAGAAGCGGCGTCCCCAGCTTCAGGGGTGCGGGAATCCGGTTCCTCCTGGTTTCGCTGATATTCCTTGTCATTATACTGTTAAGGAAAACTCCCTTTCCCAGATCATTTCGCGAACTGAGGATCCTGATCTTCCTCGGCGTTTTCTATTTCTTCCTCCCTTATGCATGCATCTACTGGAGCCAGAACCACATCCCCTCGGCCCTTGCCGCAGTGATCTACGCCACATTACCCCTTATGGTGATGATCTTTAGCCATTTCACGCTCGAATTCGAGAAGATGACTATCCTGAAGATCACATCAGTCCTCATTGGCATGGCAGGCGTCGTCATTATCTCCTTCGCAAGACATCCCACGAGAAGCGACATGCATCTGTGGGGAGTCATGGGAATGGTCATCGCATCGCTCAGTACCGCATTCTGTACCGTCATTACCAAGAAACACGTACTCAAACAGGATATCTTCGTCTTCCTCGGCACACAAATCCTTGTCGGAGGCGTTTTGCTGCTCCTACTCAGCATCGTTGTCGAAAGGCCTTTCACCCTCAGGATGGAACTCACTGGCGTGATATCCATACTGTACCTCGCGGTGATGGGCACTGTAGTCGGATGGACGCTCTGGATATATCTTATCAGCAAAACGTCGCCTGTACTTGTATCTTATGTGTCCTTTTTCATCCCTCTCGTCGCGTTGATGGTGGGAATCGGGCTGGGCAATGAGAGATTCTCCTCACTTGTCATCCTCGGCTCCGTGCTGATATTGGCGTCCATACTTCTCGTCATACAATCTATCAAGAGGGAATACCGCACAAGCCAGGCGATGGTAAGCAAATCCCCTTAAGCGTATGAGTTGTATTGAGTGATAAAGCTGCAGCAGGATGGCGGCATAATATCAAAACGAAAAACAAGTAACGCGAGACGTTAAACGGCTCTCAGACCTTCACGCGTTCACAGAGCCTCTTTGTCAAGGCGGGAACAACCTGAAAAAGGTCACCGACTATTCCGTATGTCGCCACCTCGAAGATAGGCGCGTCCGGGTCCTTGTTGATCGCGACGATAGTATCGGACGATTGCATCCCGACGAGGTGCTGTATCTGCCCCGATATCCCACACGCGATATAAAGCTTCGGCTGCACCGTCTTCCCCGTCTGGCCCACCTGGTGTGAGTAGGGGATCCATCCCGCGTCAACGGCCGCCCTCGAGGCGCCAACCGCCCCGCCGACGGCAAGCGCCAGGTCCTCAATGATCTTGAAATTCTCCGGCACGCCGAGCCCGCGCCCGCCGGAAACAATGATGTCAGCCTCCGCGAGGTTCACCGTCTTCTCAACCTCCTCTACGAATTCGAGCACCTTCGTGCGCGTGTAAGTGTCCCCGTTCTTCTTCTCAATCCTGATGATCTCGCCTTTGCGCGACGTGTCGATGTCCGTTTCTTTCATCACCTTATGACGGACCGTCGCCATCTGAGGCCGGTGCCCCGGCGTGAGGATCTTCGCCATAATGTTGCCGCCAAAAGCCGGCCGAATCTGTATCAATCCCCCGTCTTCATCTATCTCCAGTCCGGTGCAGTCTGCTGTCAGGCCGGTCTTCAACAGCACTGCAACACGCGGGATAAGCGAGCGTCCGATCGCCGTCGCGCCCGTCAGCACTATTTCCGGTTTGTAGTGATTGAAAAGGCGGCACAGCACACGGCTGTACGGCTCGTCCTGGTAATGCTCGAATTCAGGTTCGTCGAGATAATACACAACGTCGGCACCTCGGTAAATCAGCTCCTGTGCCCATTCCCCGACGCCGGAACCAATCAGCACCACAACAAGTCTGGAGCCGCGGACGTCGGCAAGTTCACGTCCCTTGCCGATAAGCTCATACGTCACGCTCTGGATTTTCCCGAGTTTCTGCTCCGCGACAACCCAGACATCTTCATAGTCTTCGAGATTGACCTTCTTTACCTTCTCGACCTTGAGCTCTATGGCCTCAACGCTGCACGAGTCAACGCACGCTCCGCACAGCGTGCACTCATCGTTTATTACGGCCAGATTGTTCTCTATTACTATCGCCGCGAAAGGGCATGATCTGACACAGAGTCCGCACCCGTTGCATTTCTCCTCGATGATCCTAATACTCATACCGCGTCTCTAAACCAGGTTCTTGACGTGAAGCTCCTCGATAAGCTCGTCCACAATCTCTGAGACTTCGCCCTCGAGTTTCCTTCCTCCGGTCCTCTTCGGAGGAGTGAATATCTTCTTTACGACCGTGGGCGAGCCTTTAAGGCCGATATCCTCCTCAGGCAAATCAGTGTCATTTATTGACCAGACCGGTATTTCAGCCTTCCTGGCCCTCAGCTTTCCTTTCATCGACGGCAGCCGCGGCTCGTTTATCTCCTTCACGACGGTGATAAGCGCCGGAAGCCGTGACTCTATGACCTGATACCCTTCCTCCATCATCCGCTCGGCCCGGATCTTCTTCTCGCTGATCTCTTCGATCTTCTTCACGAAAGTTATCTGAGGGACGTTCAGATGGACCGCTATCCCGGGACCAACCTGCGCAGTATCGCCGTCGATCGCCTGCTTGCCGCAGATGATGAGATCGTAGTCCCCGATCTTCCGTATCGCACACGCAAGGGCCAATGACGTTGCCCAGGTATCCGAACCGGCAAATGCCCTGTCGCTCAACAGGATGGCCTCGTCGATACCGAGCGAAATCGCTTCGCGCAATGCCTTCTCGGCCTGAGGCGGCCCCATCGTCAGCACGATAACCTTGCCGCCCACCTGCTCGCGTATGCGCACGCCCTCCTCGATAGCGTACGCGTCGAATGGATTAATAATGCTCTCAACACCCTCACGGATAAGAGTGTTCGTCTCGAAATCTATTCGGACGTTCGTCGTCTCCGGAACCTGTTTTATACATACAATGACGTTCATCTGTACTCGCTACCTGGAATCACGCATCGAGTTGGCCGATCGAGTAAAATAACATACACGAAAAACCCTGTCCATTTAACATCTTTCTCTCCAACGCGGATCGCCTCGGAATAAATCTCCTGCACCGACTTTTTCGTCTTCATCGATAGCGCCTTGCAATCGTCGTACTCGGGAGCGAACCTCCGCTGCTTATTCCTCATCGTCCCGACCTTCACCCTCACCTTGCCGTACTTCGTCTTCACATCGGTCACCTCGCGTTCCAGCAAGCTTCTTTCTCACCGTGTATATCCGGAGGCCCGACGGCGTCGTCTCCCTGAAGATCACATCGATCAGCTTGTTGACCACCGGTTTCTCGGCGAGAACAGTGAGCTTGCGCCCCGGGCGGTTCTTCTTCATCTGTATCGGCGTAATGAAAGCATCGAGCGCTCCCGCGTCGAGGAGCTTATCGATAACCGCTTCATAGAAAGCCGCGTCCATCTCGTCGATGTTCGTCTCGATAACCTCCATCGTGGTATCGAGATGATCGTTCGCCACCTCACCGATCACCAGCCTCAGCATACCGGGTAGACGCTTATCGAACCTCTCTCCGAAACCATACCCCACCGAATCGACCTTGAACCCTGTCCTGCCGGAGAAATCACTGCAGTAATACTTCAAAATGCCCGCGCCTGTGGGCGTGACGATCTCACCCCTATAATCCGTGTAGCGAACTTCAGCTCCCTCGAGTATTTTTATCGTAGCCGGAACAGGGACCGGAATTCGACCGTGGGCTATATCGACAAAACCGCTGCCAAGCGGAACCCGGCCGGTATGAAAGGTCTCGATCCCCAGCATATCTATTGCAACGGCAACTCCCACGATATCAACAATCGAATCTACCGCCCCAACCTCGTGGAAATGGACATCCTCGACCGGAACGTCGTGGATCTGGGCTTCCGCTCTGCCGATTATATTGAATATTCCGCACGCGTCACGCTTGGCACGCGGGGAGATTTTGCTCCTCTTGATTAGGTTGCAGATTGTGCTTAAGTGTCGTCCGGGATGCTTGTAGCTCTTCGAAACCCGAATGTTGACCTTCGTCCCGGTTATATGGTTGCGCTGCTCCTTGTGCGCCGTGATCGTGTAGCCGCCAAGCGGAAGCGTTTTCAGCGTGGCTTTTACATCCCTGAGCCTTGCTCCCGCGTCGATAAGCGCACCAAGCGTCATGTCGCCGCTGATTCCCGCAAAACAGTCGAAATATAATGATTTCATCTTGCTTGGTTTTGGAATTTCCCGATAAGTCTTTACGCGGGAGTCATTACTCCGTATTTCGCTCAAGCTTCCATCTCAGCACTAGATTCCGGGCAGCACTGACTTCGTCCATCCTCGTCACCGGCATCTTTGTCGGAGCCTTGTGCAGAGACTCCGGATCAGCCTTTGCCTGCTCGAGAATCTTCTCGATGGCCTTCGCGAAATCGTCAAGTGTGTCTTTTGTCTCCGTCTCGGTCGGCTCGATCATCAGCGCCTCTTCCACAATCAGCGGAAAGTACGTCGTCGGAGCGTGAAATCCCTTGTCGAGCAGACCCTTCGCTATATCGAGCGCCGTGGCGCCGTATTCCTTCGTTTCGGACGCCGACGCCACAAACTCGTGCATGCACCTCTCAGAGTAAGGGAATTTGAAGAAGCCCTTCAATTTCTTGAGAAGGTAATTCGCGTTGATGATCGACGCCTTTGCGGCCCTTTCAAGCCCCTCTTTACCAAGCTCCCTGATGTACGTGTACGCCTTCACGATCACACCCACCTGACCGTAGAAGTTCTTCATCTTGCCGATGCTGTCGGGCAGATCGTAATCGAGCTTGTACTCATCTCCATCCTTCACAACGAGCGGCACCGGAAGGAAAGGCGCAAGCTTTTCATTCACACCGATTGGCCCGGACCCTGGTCCGCCGCCTCCGTGCGGTGTCGAGAAGGTTTTGTGCAGGTTCAGGTGTACAATATCGAAACCCATGTCTCCCGGCCTGGCGATCCCGAGCAGCGCGTTCATGTTCGCGCCGTCATAGTAAAGCACCGCATCGTAGCTGTGGACGATCTTCTGTATCTCTCGCACGTTGCTCTCGAATATCCCAAGCGTATTCGGGTTAGTCATCATCAGCGCCGCGACATCCTCGTCCATCGCGCCTTTCAGAGTCTCGACGTCCACCTCACCGTGCTCGTTCGACTTAATTGTCACAACATCATATCCCGACACCACCGCACTCGCGGGGTTTGTCCCGTGCGACGAGTCAGGAACGAGGACCTTTTTTCGATGGTTTCCTTTCTTGTCGTGATATGTGCGCACGAGCATCATCCCGAGAAGCTCCCCCTGCGCTCCCGCCGCCGGTTGGAGAGTGAACCGGTACATGCCGGTTAGCTCCCTCAGCAGCAAATCCATTTCCCACATAAGTTGAAGAACGCCCTGCGTCGTCGAGTAGGGCTGATACGGGTGCAGACCCGCAAACCCCTCGAGGCTCGCCATGTCCTCGTTTATCTTGGGGTTGTATTTCATGGTGCACGATCCCAGAGGGTAGAAATGCGTATCCACAGAGAAATTCATGCGCGACAGGTTAGTGAAATGTCGAACAATATCAAGCTTCGAGACCTCTGCCAGCCCCGCCGGTTTCTCGCGCAGCAGGTCCGCTGGGATGTAGTCTTCAACATCTCCGGCCGGCACTTCAGTCTCCCCGTAGTGCAGACACCTGCGGCCAGGGGTGCTCAACTCGTAGATCAGTTCGCTCGACAATTCAGTTCCTCCAGTGCTTTCGTGAAACGGTCTATCTGCTCTTTTGTCTTAGTCTCGGTAACGCAGATGAGCATACACTCCTCGAGCTCGGGATACCACCACCCGAGCGGGACTCCACCGAGTATTCCATGCGCTGCCAACTGCTCGTTCAATTCCTGCGGTGAGACCTCCAGCTCAACAACAAACTCATTGAAAAAAGGAGCGTCGAACTTCTTTCTAATCTCCGGGTTGGAGCAGATCGCCTCGCGGGCAAAGTGGCTGTTCTTGATATTGTGCTCGCCGACTTCCCGCATACCTTCTTTGCCGAGACAACATAGGAAAATAAGCGCGCGGATCGCCATCAGCGCCTGGTTAGTACAGATGTTCGATGTGGCCTTGTCACGGCGTATGTGCTGCTCTCTCGCCTGCAGAGTCATCACGAACCCGCGTCGTCCATTAAGGTCCTTCGCCAGTCCGATAAGCCTTCCCGGCACCTTGCGCAGGATCTTCTCGGTGCATGCGAAGAAGCCGAGGTACGGCCCGCCGTAAGACATCGGTATGCCCAGCGGCTGGCCGTCGCCGACCGCTATGTCCGCGTCATATTCGCCGGGAGGCTTCAGAACGCCGAGGGTAATCGGGTTCACCACCGCAATTAGAAGAGCTTTGTTATCGTGGGCCGCCTTCGCCGCCGTCTCCATCTCCTCGATGCAGCCGAAAAAATTCGGCGATTGAACGATAACACCGGCGGTATCGTTATCGACAGCGGCATCGAGCGCAGACATGTCCGTAGTACCGTTATCAT
>SDBU01008168.1_pt1 | contig 11954 bp, 6 predicted proteins | sample 2277071 | NCBI WGS metagenome assembly SDBU01 (sample SAMN10397929, study PRJNA504765) | marine sediment metagenome | isolation source: marine sediment core GS08_GC12, 126 cmbsf | place: Arctic Ocean: Gakkel Ridge, Loki's castle | collected 2008
GATTACTGCGATTTTTTGCTTGAGAAATTCCAGAGCGATAAGCGGCTCTCCCTTTTTATTGCGCCACTATCACCCTTCCTTGACCCGGGCAGTCTGGGTTTTGAGCAGCCACAGCGTTGCGGCTACCACATTCTGTTTCAGACGCTCAACGAACACCGTCAAGCTTTACTGGCACCGAGCTGGAAGTATTCCTTGAATTATGAGACAGAGTGGATGACACGAGATCAGATAGCCGAGACTGCTTACGAAGCCATTCTCCGACTCAATCGGGTGAAAGCGAAGCATGGAGTCATCTCTAAGCAAATGGCAAAGATAAGTGAGCAGCGCATTACGGCGGCTTCAGAAATGATGCACCGCATTGATAATATATTAGCTGAGGAAGACTATCAGGAGAAACTAACCCTCTTGAAGCCGGAGATAGACAGGATAAATATGTTTCCGGTGAGTGAGAAAATACAGTTAGAATTACCGGTTGGACTGGGTAGGATTAAACTACTGCGTGCTCTCTGGTCATGGGTGACTGGACAGTGGGGTACCTTGTAACTACCTTTGAGGCAATTTAGGGCGGATATTACCTTACAATCGGGCTAAGACTTTAGGTTTCTGGTTGTTTCTCGTAGTGCTGCTGAAAAGCAGTTAGTTTCTTCCTCTTCAGCTACTGAGATTAAACGAGATTGTCTGGATAACACTAATCTTCAACCTCGACAAAACATATATCGGGAAGATAACGAAACTTCTCATCCCAATCTAGACCATAGCCAACGATGAACTTATTGGGAACGGTAAAGCCCAGGTAGTCAATGGTAACCGGAACCTGTCGCCGGGAAGGCTTATCAGTCAGAGCACAGAGCCTCAAAGAAGCCGGTTTTTTCTTCTGCAGATAATCCATAAGGAAAGCGATGCTGTGACCAGTATCCACTATATCCTCAATAATTAATATATCCCTGCCTTTAATTGGAGAACGAAGACCCTGCACCACTTTAATTTCCCCTGGTGTGCTCCTGCCCCGACCATAGCTTGATAATCTAATGAACTCCACTTCCAGCAGGAAATCAAGATGCCGAATCAGGTCAGCCATAAACACAAAAGAGCCTTTCAGAACACCTATCAAGATAGGATGCTTACCACGGTAATTGTTATTGATTTCAGTTGCCAGATTGCTGACAGTGGCTTCTATCTGTTCCCGGCTAAAAAGAATTTGAGGTCTAGGTTGAGAATCCATAGCTATCTTGAAATTATAGCCTTTACTTCAGGTCCTGTCCAACAAAGGTTAAAAATGAGACCGGGGCTTTAGCCGAAATGACTTGCTGAACCATTGACAGAATCTATTCTATATTGCTAATATTTCTTAATACCCAGATTTCCTGGGTATATTCATTGATAGCGGCAATAGGCGGTTAAGGGTCGATGCGGATAAGCGAACTCAATCCGGGAGATAATATTCCCGACTCATCCTTTACCCTTGAGGCAAACGGGATAAAGGACTATATTGAGGCGGTGGAGGAATCGAGCGGCTATTTCACTCAGTGGTCTCAGGGTATAGTAGCTCCACCTACTGCCTGTGCCGGCCTGGCCATGGCGGCTCTCTTTAAAGACATAGAGCTTCCGGATGGCACGATTCACCTATCTCAAGAAATCACCTTCAACAGACCGGTAAAGGTTGGGCAGACTCTACTCTGCCGTGCCTCAGTCATTCGAAATCAAGTGCGGGGAAATCGCCGTATCATGACCATGCAGTTAAAAGTAAGCGATGAGGTTGGCGAGGAGGTGCTGGAAGGCAAGACGAGCGTTATCCTTTCCGAGCCGGGAAACAGGGGGTCTTAGAATGACTCTTGGAGAGAGGCAGATACCGGTAGGGCAAATTGTGCCAGATATGTCACTGGCTTCCCTTTTGAGAACACCCACCCAAAAGCGAATCAACCTCTATGCCAGGGCAAGTGGCGATTACAATCCCATACACGTGGATGCTAATTATGCCAGACAAACGCCGTTTGGTGGGACTATCGCCCATGGCATGCTGGTGCTGTCATATATTTCAGAGATGATGTTATCGGCTTTCGGTTCCCAGTGGCTTTCCACAGGCTGGCTTTCCGTCCGTTTCAAGTCGCCGGCACATACGGGTAAACAGGTTAAGGTTGAAGGCAGGATACGTTCAGTTGAACGGACGGACAAACAAATCAAGGTTATTTGCCATATTGCCTGCCGGGATGAGGCAGGCAATCCGATTATCACCGGTGAGGCAGGAGTGACTATGGACCTTACCGCTACCAATAACTAACTTGCTGGGGCTATCTTTTTACTCTTAATAGTAACCTCATATTTGTGCTAAGAGCGAAAACTCAAAAATTGGATAACAAATTCTCTAGCACTTTAACCCGTTCCCAACCCAATCGCCAAACCCCATCCCACTTTATATTTAGCGAGTATGTCCTCTTTCCTTGATGAATGACCTTTGTGATAAAATGGATTGTGGATTGATATGAATAATGATGAAGTTCACAAGGTTATTTCAAACAGAGACCCTTTATTCTATTGGATGCATCTGACAAATAGTGAACAATATTTAATCCCCTTTATCTGCCAGCGTTGTGGTAATTGTTGCCGAGTAGCAGTCTTCGTTGTTCAAGCCTCTTGTGGATATTTTGAGGAACCGAATATTTGCACTATTTATGATAAGCGGCTCTCTGGTTGTCATAGTTTCCCCGTTTATAATGGCTCCATCCTCGCAGATGCTGTTTGTCCAGGCTATAAGTTATCTCGAAAAGCGATAGCTATATTAAGTCAGGGCATTAATTCTTGGACTTGCTTCGAAAGCGGTGACGTGTTTACGCCTTCAACTAAGCTCCGCAAGGGTATTGCCAAATTGGAAAAAGGCAACCTACCAAGAGATTTTATAAATAGATTTCTAGAGCTGAATTCATAAGATTTTAGTTAATAAACAATCTTACCTACGGGGTGGGGTGGATTCACAAAAATCACTATTGGGAGACTAGCCCAGTAAGCCATTCCTCCTAATCTTAAGATTGTAGTCCTTACCTCTAATCCTGTCCAACAAAGACCAATTGAGCTAGTTCCACCCAAGCAAATATTATCAGTCAGGTGCTTCTTGAATGAACTGGAATCTTGGTGTTTGCTTATACCCGGTCTTCTTGCTGATTTATATTGCAAATGAGTCCAGTCGGGCAGTTCGGAGATTCGATTTGCAGGGTAGTGTGTCCTATATCAAAATATCTGGCTAAGTCCTGATTGACTGTCTTCACAATTTCTGCGCTTCTGCTCACTGTCTGGTCCTCAATAAGCAAGTGAGCACTCAGGGCATGCATGCCTGAAGTGATAGTCCAGATGTGAATATCATGCACATCCTCCACACCCGGGACATTTTTAATCGTCTCAATAACCTTGTCCATTTGAATATGTTTGGGGACTGCTTCTAGGAGAATATCTGTTGATTCTCTGACCAACCGCACCGCTCCCCAAAGTATAATGCAACCGATAAAAACAGCGATGATGGGGTCGACGATACCCCAGCCAGTTATAGAAATAATTATACCGGCAATAATCACACCCACTGAAGATATGGTGTCACCGATAACATGCCAAAAGGCAGCTTTTATATTTAAGCTGCCGTGGCTTACTCCCCTTAATAGCCGTATTCCAATAAGATTGGCGACTAGGCCAATTGTAGCCACCACTAACATTAGTGTGGTCTGGACTACAGGTGGGTCTAGAAATCTCTGATAAGCTTCATAGAAAATATAGACAGCAACCAAAACCAGGATGACACCATTAGCCAGCGCCGCCATGATTTCCACACGATGATAACCATAGGTTTTGGTTGCTGTTGCCGGTCTCCGGGCTATTCTGATAGCCAGAAGACTCATTCCCAGAGCCAGGGCATCCACCAGCATATGCCCGGCATCACCAAGTAGTGCCAGACTATTACTCAGGACACCACCTATGACCTCAGCCACCATAATCACCACTACGATGACCATAGTGATTTTCAACCGCTGGCTACCCTTGGCAACTAAGTTGTTGGCTTCGCTGTAATGACCATCCATTTTTGTCTCACCAATTATACCTCTTCCCACGTGCTCTGAGTGAATAATATCACACCCAAACGCAGAAAAACTATAGAGTAGTAAGAAGCCGACATTGCACTTGACAAATAAGAAAATTGGTGGTACTATGGAAAGTTACAATTATGCCACAAAAGGTTTCGCCTTATTATATTTCTTCACTAGCCACAGATTTTGTTTCAAAGTAGTATTGCAATAATACGGAAGTCCTGTATGTCTATTTAAGGAGTAGAGTGGTTTTATGTTACAAACACACACTGAAAAGAGTATGCTTTCTCGTTCTAGAAAATCCTATGCCAGATTACCCCAGATACTAGAAGTACCCAATCTGATTAAAGTTCAATTAGACTCATTCCGCTGGTTTCAGGAAGAGGGACTAAGGCAACTGCTGGAGAAGGCATCGCCTATTAAAGATTTAACTGGCAATAGACTGGAGCTTAATTTTATAGGCTACGAGTTCCGTAAGCCACATTCTGAGCAAGATTGCCGCCAGCGTGATCTGACTTACTCAGCTCCCCTCTATGTTAAAGCACGGTTGCTAGTTAAGGAAACAGGGGAAATCAAAGAACAGGACCTATTCTTCGGTGATATTCCCCTGATAACAGCTAAAGGCACTTTTATTACTAATGGTTCCGAACGGGTAGTAGTAAGCCAGTTGCTCCGTTCTCCGGGTGTCTACCTCACCATTGAAGAGGATGCTGCCAGTGGTCGCGAATTATGTCAGGCTAAGTTAATCCCTACCCGAGGGGCGTGGCTAGAGTTTGAAACCAGCAATCGGGATGTAATCTCAGTCAAGATTGATGGTAAACGGAAGATTCCAGTTACTACCTTACTACGCGCTATCGGTTATAGTAGTGATGAGCAACTTTTTAGCCTGTTTCCCAAAGAGGACAACGCTTCGGAGCATCAATTTATCAGGTTAACTATGGAACGTGAGCCCTTAATTAGAAGTGGGTCTGAGGCTCTACTTGATATCTATAAGAAATTGCGCCCGGGGGACCCGGTTAATATTGAAAATGCCAGAAAACTAATAAAGAACCTGCTCTTTAATCCTGCGCGGTATGACCTGGGAGACGTAGGTCGGTATAAGCTTAATAAACGATTAAGGCTTGATGATTCAAAAAGAAACAAAGCTCTAGACGAGGAAGATGTTATAGAGATAATCAGGCACATCATTATGGTTAATAATGGCGAAGACACCCCTGACGATATTGACCATCTGGGGAATCGACGAGTGCGCACTGTTGGCGAGTTGATTCAGAACCAGTTTCGTATTGGGTTGTTGCGCCTGGAGAAAGCGGTCAGGGAGCGTATGAGCATTATCAACACTGAAGCAGTTACTCCTAGTGCTCTGGTCAATGTTCGCCCCATAGTGGCCGCAGTCAGAGAGTTCTTTAGTGGTTCACAGCTATCACAATTTATGGACCAAACGAACCCATTGGCTGAGCTGACGCATAAGCGTCGTCTATCAGCAATGGGACCGGGAGGTCTATCTCGCGAGCGCGCTGGCTTTGATGTCCGCGATGTTCACTATTCTCACTATGGTAGAATTTGCCCCATTGAGACACCAGAGGGACCTAACATCGGTCTTATTGGCTCTTTAGCTACTTACGGCCAGATTAACCAGTATGGTTTCATTGAGACACCATACCGCAGGGTTGTTGCCGAGGTGAGCAGTACTTATGACAATTTATTGAATAAGACAACCAAGGAGGCAGTAGTTAATGCTAAGGGCAATACTGTAGTAGAAGCTGGAACTACCATTACCCCTCAGCTTGCTACTAAGCTATCTCGCCTATCTTCTAGAACTATAAAGGTAGTGCCCTTCGTCTCTGACGAGGTCGTTTACCTGTCGGCCGACAAAGAGGATGAATATACTATAGCTCAGGCTAATGCCCAGCTTAATCAAAATAGCCAGTTTGTAACCGAAAAGGTTGAGGCTAGGCTTGGTGAGCGTTATCTATCGGAGACGCCCGATAAAATTGATTTTATGGATGTATCACCCAAGCAGATATTTAGTGTTGCCACATCGCTAATACCCTTCCTGGAACACGATGATGCCAATCGTGCCTTGATGGGAGCTAATATGCAGCGACAAGCAGTGCCCTTGCTTTGCCCTAAGGCGCCTTTGGTAGCTACAGGTATAGAGATGGAAGCTGCTAAGTACAGCGAGCAGGTGCTCTATGCCCAGAATGCTGGAGTGGTAGCCTCAGTTACCAGCTTAGGGATAGAGGTTATCGAAGATGGTGGCGATAAGAAACTGTATCCGCTAATGAAATTTGTCCGCACCAATCAGGGTACTTGTATTAACCAACGGTCCGTAGTAAGTAAGGGCGACCGAGTAGAAGAAGGGCAGGTTCTGGCCGATAGCTCAGCTACTGAGCAGGGGGAACTGGCTCTAGGACAGAATGTGCTTTGCGCCTTTATGGTCTGGCAAGGTTATAACTTTGAGGATGCTATCATTATTAGTAATCGCCTGGTTGAAAAGGATATATTTACTTCTATTCATATTGAGAAGTATGAGGTAGAGGCTCGGGATACCAAATTAGGACCTGAAGAAATCACCAGAGACATACCTAATGTAGGTGAGGAAAGTCTACGTGACCTTGATGAAACTGGCATTATTCGGGTTGGTGCCGAAGTAGGCCCAGGCGATATACTAATAGGTAAGATTAACCCGAGGGGGGAGACCGAGCTATCTGCTGAAGAGAAACTTTTGCGGGCTATCTTTGGTGAGAAAGCCCGGGAGGTGAAGGATACCTCGCTGCGAGTGCCTCACGGTGAATGGGGTAAAGTGATTAATGTTAGAGAATTCACTGGTGATGACCTGCCGGCTGGGGTGGAAAAAAGGGTGCAGGTTTGGGTTGCCCAGAAGCGAAGAATTTCCGTAGGGGATAAGCTATCTGGGAGGCATGGTAATAAGGGGGTGATTGCCCTCATTGCCCCTGTTGAGGATATGCCTTTTCTCCCTGATGGCACACCGGTAGACATAATCCTCAACCCAATAGGTGTCCCCTCACGTATGAATATCGGTCAGGTTCTGGAAACTCACCTCGGCTGGGCTGCCCAGATACTGGGCTTCAAGGTACTTACTCCGGTTTTTGACGGTGCCAATGATACTGATATTGAAGATGCCTTGGCTAGAGCCTGGTTAGCTCAGAAAGCTGGGGCAGTTGACCTCAACCCTGGTAATGAGAAGGCCGCGGTGCAATTGGAACCGGCTAAGGCGTGGCTTAAAAGCAATGGCTACGACGGAGACAGGGTATTCAGTGATGACTACCCGGGAGAGGCAAGAGAGATTTGTTTGCGCCTTTGGCTTGAAGAATTAGGTATAGCTAGCCGAGACCTTAACCCACAAGAGCTGCGACAAGTAGTGGATAGGGTAAGTAGTGAAAGGAACCTTGCTTCACCTGTTACCGGCAAGGTTATACTCCGCGATGGACGTGGTGGTGAGCCATTTGACCAGCCGGTAACAGTGGGCAATATCTATATGATGAAACTAATCCACCTGGTTGAGGATAAGGTTCATGCCCGTTCTATTGGACCTTACTCTTTGATTACCCAACAACCTCTGGGTGGCAAGGCTCAATTCGGAGGTCAACGCTTTGGTGAGATGGAGGTATGGGCACTAGAAGCCTATGGCGCTGCCCATAACCTTCAGGAAGTTCTGACTATCAAGTCAGATGATGTCTCTGGTCGAGACAAAACCTATGAGGCTATAGTTAAGAATGAGGATATTCTCCAACCTGGCGTGCCTGAATCGTTTAAGGTTCTAGTTAAGGAACTGCAAAGTTTAGGGCTTGCTATTGAGGTGATTAACGAAGGAGAAGAAAAGGCAGCCTTTGCCAAGGAAACTACAAAAGAGCTTAATGAGGTTAAGGAGGAAAATGCTCGAAGTTAACGATTTTGATGCTGTCCGTATCTCCCTGGCTTCACCAGGGCAGATCAGGAGCTGGTCCTATGGTGAGGTAACCAAGCCAGAGACTATTAACTACCGCACCCTAAAACCAGAAAGGGATGGGCTTTTCTGTGAGAGAATCTTTGGTCCGACTAAAGATTTTGAATGTTATTGCGGTAAATATAAAAGGATACGCTACAAGGGGATTATTTGCGATAAGTGTGGTGTTGAGGTAGCCCGGGCTAAGGTGCGCCGAGAACGTATGGGACATATTGAGCTAGCCTGTCCGGTGAGTCATATCTGGTTTGCTAAGGGAATACCAAGCCGAATGGGATTATTGCTTGACCTGTCCCCGCGGAGTCTGGAGCGTGTTCTATACTTCTCTCACTATATCATAACCTCCATTAACGAGGAGGCGCGGCAAGAAGCAATTAAACAGCTTGAGGAGAATAGGTCACGAGAAATAGCTGAGCGCCAAAGCATGATAGAGGCTAAAATCACAGAGGTGGAGCAGGAGCAGGCGACAGTAGAAGAAGTAAACCAGCTTCGACGCAATTTCACTGAGGAAAAGACACAGCTCAAGGAAGGGCTTTCCGTTGAGATGGGACAGCTAAAAGACCTCAAAAAGGGAGTATTACTCACCGAGAATCAATGTCACGAGCTCAAACAGAAATATGGTCAAGTTTTTGAGGCAGGGATGGGAGCTGAGGCTATTCTCCAAATCCTTAAGGGTATTAACCTGGATGAAATACGCAGCAATCTGCTCCAGGAAATCCAATCTACCTCAGGTCAACGCCGCAAGAAGGCAAGCAAGCAACTACGCTTAGTGGAAGCCCTCCGCCGCAGTGGCAATAAACCAGAATGGATGATTTTAACTGTGTTGCCTGTCCTGCCTCCTGACCTTCGACCTCTAGTTCAACTAGATGGAGGCAGATTCGCTACCAGTGACCTTAATGACCTATATCGACGAGTCACTAACCGCAATAACCGGCTGCGACACTTAATGGAAATGGGGGCACCGGAAGTTATCATCCGCAACGAGAAAAGGATGCTCCAAGAAGCAGTCGATTCCATTATTGATAACGGAAGAAGAAAACGAGCCGTCTCCGTTAGTGGGAATCATAAATTGAAATCGCTCTCAGATAACCTCCGAGGTAAACAAGGGCGCTTTCGCCAGAACCTACTAGGCAAGCGAGTTGACTATAGCGGACGCTCGGTTATCGTTGCCGGGCCAGAGCTCAAACTTCACCAATGTGGCTTACCCAGACGGATGGCTCTGGAGTTATTTAAACCCTTCGTTATGCGTCATCTGGTAAAGCAAGGCATTGCTCACAACATTAAGAGTGCTCGGCGGCTGATGGAGAGAGCCAAGCCAGAGGTATATGATATACTCGAGGAAGTTATCAAGGAGCGACCAGTATTACTTAATCGGGCTCCGACACTGCACCGACTTAGCATCCAGGCTTTTGAGCCAGTGCTCATTGATGGTAGTAGCATTCAGCTCCACCCCTTAGTATGTTCTGCTTTCAATGCTGATTTTGACGGTGACCAGATGGCAATTCACATCCCTCTGTCTAAGGCTGCGGTCAGAGAGGCCAGAGAGATTATGCTCAGCATCCATAATATGTTACTGCCAAGTTCTGGTGAGCCAGTAGTAACCCCAACACTGGATATGGTTCTCGGCTGCTACTATCTGACCACCATCAATCCTGAAGCTAATGGGGAAGGCACAATCCATAGCAGTTTCGAGGAGGCAAAACTCGCCTATGAACTTGGAGCTATTGCCCTTAGGGATGAGATTGAGGTCAGAGACCGGCAGAGAGGTGGACAAAGGATTAAAACCACTGTTGGCCGCATCATCTTCAGTGATGTCTTGCCTCCAGAACTAGGCTTCTGTAACAAAGTAATTGATAAGTCAGGCTTAAATCAAATAGTAATTGATTGCTATAAGCTACTAAGTAATGAAGATACGGCTAAAGTTCTGGATAGCCTTAAACAACTGGGCTTTCGCTATGCCACCAAATCGGGAATTACTATTGCCATGAACGATATCGAGGTTCCGCAGAGTAAGCCCAAGCTACTAGAAGAGGCAGAGGAAAGGATTACCATTATTGAAAACCAGTATCGTCGTGGTTTAATCACCGAGGATGAGAGGTATAATAGTGTTGTTGGAGTATGGATGGAAACCACTGACCGGATTACCCAGACCATCTCCCAAACTCTTGACCGCCATGGTGGCATTTATATGATGGCAACTTCGGGGGCAAAGGGGAATATTACCCAGATTAGACAGATGGCAGGTATGCGAGGTTTGATGACCGACCCTGCGGGTAGAATAATTGACTTTCCTATCAAATTGAGCCTCCGCGAGGGGCTTAGTGTTTTAGAATATTTCATCTCTACCCACGGTGCCCGCAAGGGATTAGCCGATACTGCCCTGAGGACGTCAAACAGTGGTTACCTCACCAGGCGCCTTATTGATGTTGCCCAGGACATTATCATTCTTGAGGAGGACTGTGGTACCGCAGATGGTATATGGGTATCCGAACCGCCAGAGAAGGGGCTATTACCAGCGCTTGATGAGCAAGTAACTGGTCGGTTGGTTGCCAGTACAATAGTTAATCCTCACACTGGAGAAGTCATCGTTGACCGAAATGATGAGATTGATGAGCAGAAGGCAGAGGAAATTATCGCTGCCGGGTTAACCAAGGTACATATCAGGTCTCCGCTTAGCTGCCGGTCGAGGCGGGGTATCTGTCGGCGGTGCTATGGCCGAGACCTTGCCCGCAGGCATATAGTCGACTTTAAGACAGCAGTAGGTATAATTGCTGCCCAAAGCATTGGCGAGCCGGGGACCCAGCTAACTCTGCGCACCTTCCACACCGGTGGTGTAGTAGGACTTGATATCACCAGTGGTCTACCCCGGGTAGAGGAACTCTTTGAGGCAAGACCACCTAAGGCGCAGGCAATCATCTCGGAGATAGACGGAGTAGCTGAGGTAGTTCAAGATGAGGAGGGGAGAGGGATTAGGGTTACTAGCTCTGAGGTATTCCGTGACGAATATTCACTGCCTCCCGGCTGGCAGGTTATGGTAGATAATGGTCAATGGGTAGATATAGGAATGGTATTAGCCTGTCAAGCCCCAGAGGCTAAAGATACGCCAGAGTCAGTAGCCTTAGCCGCTGAAACTCAACCTATCCTAGCTCGTGTAGCTGGTGAAGTGGCTATTGAAAATGAGCACTTGTCTATCAACTATGAAGAGAAAGAGGAGCGAGACTATGCTATCCCATCTACCGCTCATATTAGTATTCAGACTGGAACAAAGGTAAAGGCAGGGCAACAACTTATCGATGGCTCTATTAATCCCCAGGATGTACTGCAGATTTTAGGCAGGGAGGCAGTCCAGCGATACCTGGTAGACGAGGTACAGAAGGTATACCGCTCCCAGGGGGTGAATATAAACAACAAACACATTGAAGTTATCGCCCACCAGATGCTGGCTAAGGTTCGTATTGATGCTTCAGGTGACACTGAGCTAGTACCCGGAGAGCTGATAGACAGGTCCCGTTATGAAGACATTAATGCTAAGGTGCTGGCTGAGGGGGGTGAGCCAGCCACCGCGCACACTGTATTACTAGGGATAACCAGAGCCTCGCTGAACACCGATAGCTGGCTGGCAGCAGCCTCCTTCCAGGAGACTACAAGAGTGCTTACTGAAGCCGCAATCCACGGCAAGGTAGATAGGCTAAGCGGACTTAAAGAAAATGTAATTATTGGCAAGCTGATTCCAGCCCAGCACCTGATTTCCGAAGAGGTACCACAACTGGTAGCTAGCGAGGAAGCTGCAGAGGTACCACAACTGGTAGCTACCGAAGAAGATACAGAGGTACCACAACCGGTAGCTAGCGAGGAAGCTGCAGAGGTACCACAACCGGTAGCTAGCGAGGAAACTGCAGAGGTACCACAACCGGTAGCTA
>SDBU01008169.1_pt1 | contig 11953 bp, 9 predicted proteins | sample 2277071 | NCBI WGS metagenome assembly SDBU01 (sample SAMN10397929, study PRJNA504765) | marine sediment metagenome | isolation source: marine sediment core GS08_GC12, 126 cmbsf | place: Arctic Ocean: Gakkel Ridge, Loki's castle | collected 2008
GGTGCTCAACATGGCCACACTGAAGCCCATCGATGAGCAAGCTATCATCAGCGCGGCCAGGGATACCGGAGCCATTGTCACTGCTGAGGAACATCTGGAGCACGGCGGACTGGGCAGCACTGTGGCCCGGGTGGTAGCCAGACACCATCCTGTGCCTATGGAGTTCATCGCCCTTAGGGGCTATGCCAAATCGGGAAAGCCCCAGGAGCTGCTGCAAAAGCACAGCTTAACCGCGGCTGACATTGAGGCGGCAGTGAAGTCGGCTATCAGGGGTAAGAGGTTACCAGTCTGAGCTTTCTTTCCCATCCTCATCCAGCTCCTCATCGCAGAATACGCCGGTCTCGCGCCCTTGATGCACGTTGACGACGAAATCATCGCGCTCCACATCGGCGGTCATCACCAGCTCCTCATCGATGGCATATATCAGCTCTCTAATTCCTTCAGTGGTCAACTCCTCACCAACGCACAGGGTGGCATAGACCTCGGTCGGGGTAAAATGTAAATCCACCCGGCCCACTTGTTCCTCCTCAGCCATGATCGCATAGGCCTCCGAGAACGGAGTGCGGCACTCTCTTTCGAAGCGATACTCAGGCATTTTTCCTCCTTTTATGAGCGGATCTGGCCGCTGCCCAGAATAGTCCATTTATAGCTGGTGAGTTCCTTGAGCCCCATAGGCCCTCGGGCATGAAGCTTCTGGGTGCTGATGCCGACCTCGGCGCCGAGCCCAAACTGGCCGCCATCGGTGAACCTGGTGCTGGCGTTGACATAGACGCAGGCGGCATCGACCTCATTTAGAAAGCGCATCGCTGCTGAGTAGTCCTCGGTGACGATGGCCTCGGAGTGTCCAGACCCGTAGCCCTCAATGTGTGCCAAAGCCTGATCCAGGGAATCGACTACCTTGATGGCAGCTATGAGCGCCAGAAACTCCCGGCCCCAGTCCTCCTCCGTGCTGGGGACCGGGTTCAGGGACGGGATGGCCTCCAGGATGGCCAGCGCCCGCTGGTCGCAGTGCATCTCCACTCCAGCCTGGGCCCATTCCCGGGCGATCTGGGGCAGACAACGCTCGGCGATGTCGGCGTGGACCAGGAGGGTATCAAGTGCGTTGCACACCGTGGGCCGCTGCACCTTAGCATTGTAGGCGATAGCCGTTGCCTTTTCAATATCTGCGGCCCGATCGCTGGAGGGGTGGCACACACCGACCCCACCGGTAAGCACGGGCATACTGGCGTTTTCGGCCACCATGGTGATGAGCTCAGCGCCGCCCCTGGGGATCAGGAGGTCGATAGTGCCCCGCATCCGGAGCATTTGAGCCACCAGAGCTCGGTCTGGGGATTCGATGAACTGCACCGCATCTGCGGGAACACCAGCCCGAGATGAGGCCTCCCTGATCACTTTGGCCAGGATGGCATTGGAGCGCAATGTCTCCTTGCCTCCCCTGAGGAGTACGGCGTTTCCCGATTTGAGGCACAGTGCCGAGATGTCCACAGTGACATTGGGTCTCGATTCATAGATGGCGCCGATAACTCCAATGGGGACGCGACGCTTGCCCACCAGCAGTCCGTTGGGTCTGGTGCACATATCGAAGCTCTCACCCACTGGGTCGGGGAACGCGGCTACGGTGCGGACATCAGTGGCCATGCCACGGAGGCGCTCCGAGGTCAAGAGCAGCCTATCGAGCATGGCTGCTGTCATTCCCGCAGCCTGGGCTTCCCCATAGTCCTGCTCATTAGCGGCCAGGACCTCCTGCTCCCTTGATACGAGGTCCTCGGCGATGTTGAGTAACGCCTGATTCTTGACCTCAGTGGAAAGGGATGCCAGCCTTCTTGAGGCAGCCTTGGCTGCTTTTCCCTTGGCTTCAAGCTCTTCTACGGCAGTTTGCATGTCTCCACCTCTTTGCACCAGGGAATGCCTATTCCAGGGGGCCAATCCCTCGGAAATGATAGAGCTTGGGCACTCCAGCTTCTTTTTCCACCAGAGTGATCACCATCTTGCCCCTGCGCCTATCCTGTAGCCCAATTATATACTGGCCCTCCAGTTTTGGGTGCTCCCCCTCAGTGGTGAACGTCCCTTGCCACTTCAGGGAGCTTGCGCTACCTTCTAAGGAGACCCGCTCCAAAATAGTGTAGCTGACTCTGGCCAAGGGCACCAGGCCACCCACAGTATATAGCCGCCCCACCCCCTGAGCATCCCCGCTGTCGATTGCCATTATGTCTATAGCATTCCTAAAGCACTACAAGATTGTCCCGGTGCACCACCTCGGCGCCGTACTCATAGCCCAGAAGCTCAGCGACTCTCTCAGAGCGATTGCCCTTGATGATAGCGACATCCCCTGAGCTATAGTTGGTGATGCCACAGGCGATCTTCTTCCCCTCTGCGTTGAGGATATTCACCGTGTCGCCGCGAGCAAATTGGCCAGAGACCCCAGTGATGCCGGCGGGAAGAAGGCTCTTGTTCTGCTTCTTCAGCGCTACCGCAGCACCGGAGTCAACAACAAGCTGCCCTTTGGCCCGCTGGCTCAGCAACCAGCGCTTTCTGCTCTCGAGCCTGGAGCTGCAGGGTGGGAACAAAGTGCCCAGAGGCTCACCGCGGGCCAATTTGAGCAGAATCTCAGACTCTCGCCCGTCGGCGATGACTACAGCTGCTCCCGAGGCAGTGGCCAGCTTGGCTGCCTCGAGCTTGGTCACCATGCCCCCCGTGCCCTGTCCCCAGGCCCTCCCAGCCGAGTTCTCAATGGAGGCATCGATGCACTCCACCCTGGGGACCAGCCTGGCGTCTGGGTCTCGATAGGGGTCGCTGGTATAGAGCCCGGCGACATCGCCGAGCAGTATGAGCAAGTCAGCATCGACCAAGTTAGCCACCAGCGCTGAGAGATTATCGTTGTCGCCGAATCTAATTCCATCCAGCTCATCGATGGCCACCACATCGTTTTCGTTGACGATGGGGATTACTTTGAGTTCCAGGAGGGCCAGCAGGGTGTTGCGCGCATTGAGGTAGCCGATGCGTTCCGAGATATCGCTCCTGGTGAGCAGGGTCTGGGCGATGGTGATTTCGTGCCACTGGAAGAGCTGGTCATAAGTCTGCATCAGGTGGCTCTGCCCGATGGCAGCCAGCACCTGCCGGAATGGGACGTCCTTTCGATCTTTAGGCAGCATCAACTTGTGCCTGCCGGCGGCGATGGCGCCGGAGGAGACGACAATAAGCTCCAAACCCTGGCGATGGAGTTGTGCCATCTCCCCCACCAGGTTGGCCATGATCTGGAGATCGAGGCGATCTCCATTGCCCGTGACCAGGTTTGTTCCCAGCTTGATGACCAGGCGCCGATAGCGCGGCTTGCTCAAGTCTACCTCCGCCGTACTCTGCAATTATAACAGTGGTTGGGGGCGGAGACAACAAAGGCCGAATGAGAGTGTTTAGTTGTCATTGCGAGGCACGAAGTGCCGAAGCAATCTCTGAAAGCAATAGTGAGATTGCTTCGTGGAGCCTGTCCTGAGTGTCAAGGGATTCTTCCCCTTCACTTCGTTCAGGGTCAGAATGACATAAGCGAAGGGCTCGCAATGACGGTTTGGGTTGCTAAACGACCTTGCCGAATTGACATCGGCGAATGGTGTGTTATTATGTGAACAAAAGATGGGCACAATTTTCAGGTTGATTAAGGCTTTCTTGGGGAGATGGGTTCCTTTCTTCCGAGAGGTGGTCAACGAGTTTCTCACCGATAACTGCCCTCATCTGGCGGCATCGATCTCATATTATGTGTTGCTTTCCCTGTTCCCGCTTACCTTAGCCCTGGTCTCACTGCTGGGCTTCATCGCCCATTCCCCGGAGATGCAGGCTAAGGTGGTGGAGGGCATTGGCAACTTCCTCGCGGTGTCGCCGGAGTCGCAAGACTTCCTTACCAATAACATTGAGAGCGTAGTCAACACCCGTGCCGTCACCGGGATCATCGGCATAGTCGGGCTTGTCATCGGCGGCAATGCGGTGTTCACCGCGGTCAGGAAATCACTGAACACTGCCTGGGGCATAAGGCGGCCTCGCCCCTTCTTCACCGAGAGACTTATCGAGTTTGGCATGATGACCGGGGCGGCGCTGTTCCTCTTGCTGTCATTGGCCGTGGGTAGTGCCCTTGGTATCCTGCGGAACCTGGAGATCACCGCTTTTGGCACCAATGCTGCCTTTTTCTGGAATGCTATGAGCATCATGGCAAGCGTTATCATTACGTTCACTGTGTTTCTGTTCCTGTACAAATTTGTGCCCAACACCACTGTGCGCTGGCGGGATATCTGGCTTGGGGCTTTGCTGGCTGCCATCGGGGTTGAGGTGACCAAAGGGGTTTTTCTCTGGTATACTACTAACTACGGCCACTATAACCTGATCTACGGATCGATAGGTAGCATTATCGGTCTTTTGGTCTGGGTCTATTTTTCGGCCGTTATCTTCCTCTTCTGCGCCAAGCTCACTGCGGTGCACTCAAGGACGCCGGCGCCGACTGCTGTGCTGGTGGACCGGCTGCGGGCGACCCTGGTCGAGTTGAAGCAACGCCTGGCCGTTGAGCCGTTGCCCAAAGCCAATAGAGCTGTTGATGAGTTAGATAAGCGCTTGGCCCCGGTAGTCAGTGAGCTGCAGCACTTGACCTCTACCGAGCCCAAGGGAAAAGGTAAGCGGAGCCTCAGGGCTTTGCTCAAGGGACTGCTGCTCAGGAAGGCCAGCGAGGGTCACGGAGATAGTACCTCAAGTGAGGCGGGTGCTACCTCTTCACCCCCAGAACAATCTCCTCGGTAGAGAGCTTGTGGCTCTCCACGTAGGCACCCTGGGGCGGGCTCTCCGGGAGCAGAGCTGTTGATAGCGTCTCCTGCTTGATATAGGTGCCAAATCTCTCAATAACCCCCTGGACTATTGGGCCGCCTTGGTAGTAAGTCTGAATATAGTCGGCGATTTCGAAGTCGGCCTGCTTACGCATCGTCTGGAGGCGATGCACCAGTTCCCGCGCCAGTCCCTCTTCGGCCAGCTCAGGAGTGAGCTCGGTAGCTATCGCTGCTATATAGCCACCTTCGGCGGCCACGGTATAGCCAGGTTCAGCGAACTCATCGACATCAATGAAGGTCATCTCCTTCACGTTGAGCTCATCGAGCACCTGAGACTCAAGTCGCCTCAAGCCGTCCTCCTCCTGCTTGCCTCTGACTCGGACCATCACTCGGGACAATGGCTGACGCACCTTGAGCCCGGCCTTGCTTCGGGCAGCACGCCCCAGGCTTGCTACCTTCATCGCCAGTTTCATATCGGCGGAGAGCTCCTCATCGATCAGGGCCTCATCGGCGCTGGGAAAATCGGCCAGATGTATGCTCTCAGGGGACTCAGGATAACAGGAGCGGACAAGGTTCTGATAGAGTTCCTCAGCGATGAAGGGGGTAAATGGCGCCAGAAGCTGGGCCAGTGTCACCAGGCACTGATAAAGTGTGGCATGAGCCGCCCGTTTATCGGCATCGTTTTCGCTCTTCCAGAAGCGGCGTCGGCTCCGGCGCACATACCAGTTGGAGATCTGGTCCAGGAATTCCTCGATCTTGCGCCCGGCGCCGGTTGGGTCATAGTGTTCCAGGGCAGCGGTAACCTCAGCGATGAGTTGGTTCAGCTCGGAGAGAATCCAGCGGTCGAGGTCGGAGCGATAGTCCGGGCTTGCTGTCCTGGGGTCGAACTCATCGATGTTGGCATAGGTGACGAAGAAGGAATGGGTGTTCCATAGCGTGAGCAAGAACTTGCGCAGCGGCTCGGACAGGAGCTCCATGGAGAGGCGGCGGCTATTTCCCGGTGGGGAGGACACGATCAGGTGCCACCTCAAGGTATCGGCGCTGAATCTTGACAGCACCTCCCAGGGGTCGATGATGTTGCCCTTGGACTTGCTCATCTTCTCCCCTTTGCTGTCGAGGATGTGGCCCAAGCAGATCACGTTGCGAAAGGAGGGGCGATCGAAGAGCAGGGTGGACAGGGCATGAAGGCTATAGAACCAGCCCCGGGTTTGATCTACAGCCTCTGATATGAAGTCCGCCGGGAAGCGCCCGTCCTGAAGCAGGCTTTCGTTCTCGAACGGGTAATGCCACTGGGCCAAGGGCATAGCCCCGGAGTCGAACCAGCAATCCAAGACCTCGGGGACACGGCACATTCTCCCGCCACACTCGGGGCAGGAATAAGTCACCCTATCCACATAGGGACGATGTAAATCGGATAACCCTTCAGCCCCAGCGACGTCTTGTTTAGCCTTGAGTTCGTCAAGGCTCCCTATGCATTCCTCATGGCCACAGCCCTTGCTCTCACAGCACCAGATGGGCAGAGGTGTGCCCCAGTAACGCTCCCGGGAGAAGGCCCAGTCGACATTGTTTTCCAGCCAGTCGCCGAAGCGGCCGTATTTGATGTAATCGGGATACCAGTTGATCTCAGCGTTATTGGAGATGAGCCGGTCCTTCATCGCCGTAGTCTTGATGTACCAAGAGCGCTTGGCGTAGTAGAGAAGCGGTGTATCACAGCGCCAGCAGAAGGGATAGGTATGGCGAATGGTCTCACTGCGGTAGAGCAATCCCCTTGATTTGAGGTCATCCAAGATAAGGGGGTCGGCTTCCTTGGCAGGCAAGCCGTTGAAGGGCTTTAGGGCGTCATCTATTCTGCCGTTTAAGCGCACAGGATGCAGAAACAACTCGATACCTTCCTTACGGGCAAACTCCATATCCACTTCTCCATATGCGGGTGCGATGTGAACGATGCCCGTGCCGTCTTCCATTGACACGAAGTCTCCGGCAGCCACATAATATGCCTCTACTGGCCCTGTTAAGTCCCAAGTTGGCCGTGTCATTCCTTCAACAAGCTTGAAAACATACGCGAACTCCGGGTATTTTTCAAAATCCTGAAGGTCGTAGAGAGCCTCATACTTCAAGCATAGCAAGTCCTCGCCCCGCAAAGTGGCGACAATTTGGTATTCATCCTTTAAGGCGCTTTCGAGGAGTGCCATGGCCAAAATCAAACGCTCATCATCTGTACTGCCTCTTAATTCGACCAGGGCATACTCGGCATCTTTGGCTACAGCAAGGGCCGTATTACCCAGCAAAGTCCAAGGAGTTGTGGTCCAGGCGAGAAAGAAAGTGTCCACGTTACCATCTCCCAGACCAAGCTTGCCAGATAACGTTTCTTGGGATGCTGCGGTTAGCCTGAACTTAATATAAACTGAAGGGTCAGGGGTATCGTCTTTGTAGCCCAGGGCGACCTCGTGGGAGGAAAGGGAGGTGCCGCAGCGGGGGCAGTGTGGCGTCACCTTATAGCCCTGGTAGATGAGCCCTTTGTCCCACAGCTGTTTCACTATCCACCAGCAGGTCTCGATGTAGTCGTTGTCGAGGGTGATATAGGGGTGTTCCATATCGAGCCAGAAGCCGATGCGTTCGGTGAGCCGCTCCCATTCCTCGATATGGCTGAGCACGCTCCGGCGGCATTTCTCATTAAACTGGCTCACACCATAGGACTCGATGTCAGTTTTGCTGCTGAACCCGAGCCTCTGCTCCACCTCCAGCTCCACCGGAAGGCCGTGGGTGTCCCAGCCAGCTTTGCGTGGCGCGTAGTAGCCCTTCATCGTCTTGTACCGGGGGAAGATATCCTTGAACACCCGTGAGAGGACGTGGTGCACTCCGGGGCTGGCGTTGGCTGTAGGTGGCCCCTCATATAACATGAACAAAGGACCTCCCCGGCGCTGCTCCAGGCTCTTGTGGAAGATGTTTCTCTCCCGCCAGAAATCCAGAATCCGTTGTTCCATCTCAAGGAAATTGGGACGTGGTGGCACCGGCTGGAACATCAGATTACCCCTCTATGTTTCAAGCTGGCTATTTTCTCTGCGGAATAGCCCAATAAGCCCTGGTAGATCTCGTCATTGTGCTGGCCCAGCGACGGGGCCGGAAGCCTGATCTCGCCAGGCGTTGCCGAGAGCTTCAATACCGAGCCAGGCACTTTGAGTGGCCCGATCCCCGGATGCTGGACCTCGACCACCATCTGCCGTGCCAGCAAATGCTGGTCATTGGCCACTTCAGCGATGCTCAGGATCGGGGCGCAGGGCACCCGCACCGTGTCCAGCTCAGCCAGTACTTGCTCCACCGTCTTCGTCCTGGTCCATTCCTGAACCAAGGCATCTACCTGTTCTACATTTTTGACTCGCTCCCCAGGCGTGGCGAACTGGGGAGCCTTTGCCCACTCATCCTGCCCCATGACCTTCAATAGATTCTGCCACTGAGCGTCAGTGGTGGTGGCAATGGCCACGTATCCATCTGCAGTTTGATAGACATTGTAGGGAGCACACTGGTGTTGCCGATTGCCCGACCGGGGCAGGGGCTGGCCGCTCAGGAAATAGGGACCTGAGAACTCAGTGGCTGTCGTGGCCCAGATGCTATCTTGCATGGAGATGTCTATAGCCTGCCCTTGTCCTGTTTGCTCCCTGTGGTACAGGGCGGCGCAGATAGCAATTGCGGTGTACAGGGAGGCGGTGAAATCGGCCATTGAGGGCCCGGTCTTGACCGGAGGCCGGTCTGGGTAGCCGGTGACGCTCATCATGCCACCCATGGCCTGGGCGATCATGTCATAGGCTACCCGCGAGCGGTAAGGGCCTTTTTGCCCGAACCCAGACACGGAGGCCAGTATTATGTTGGGATTGGATTTCTTCAATTCGTCATAGCCCAGGTTGAACCTGTCCATAACACCCGGGGCAAAGTTCTCAACCACTACATCCCTCTTCTGCACCAGCTCTTTGAAGGTCTCCTGGCCCTGCTCGGTCTTCAGATTTAAGGTGATGCTCTTCTTGTTGCGGTTGACGATGAGAAAGCCGTAACCTTGCTCACCGACAATAGGGGGCAAAGCCCTTTGTCCGTCCCCTGCTTTGGGCTCCTCGACCTTGATCACATCAGCGCCCAGATCACCGAGCAACATTGTGCAATGCGGTCCAGTGTAAAAGCGCGAGACATCAAGCACTTTGACTCCGTGCAGTGCTCCAGTCACCTTGACTCCACTGGCCCGAAATTGCCGACTTCGTTATCTACCTCCAGGCCAGGCCAAACCGCGGCCCCGGGCCTCAATTTGATCCCGGGATGCACGATGACGTTGTCGCTCAGAACAGATCCCTCCCCAATGCAGCTCTCCGCCCCGATGCGGCAGTTGTTGCCGATAATGCAATTGCTCAGAACAGCTTTCTCTTCGACCTGAACACCGCTCCAGAGCACGGATGATTTTACAATGGCTCCTGGCCCAATACTGCAGCCCGGACCAATGACCGTGGGCCCTTGGATCAAGGCCTGGGCACCGATGTCTGAGCCCCCACCAATGATCACTGGCTCCTCTATTTTGGCTGTGGGGTGGATTGAACTCGACTCCGGAACAGGGGGCTCAAAGCCTGGGCAACGGCCGAGCAGCAAGTCGTGGTTCAACTTGAGGTACTTCTGTGGGCTGCCGATGTCGATCCAATAGTCGTGATTGGCAAAACCGTAGAGTGGTTGCCCCAGGTCCAGGAGCATCGGGAACAGGTTGTGCTCGAACATACAAAATGTTTGCGGCGGGATATTTTCCAGCACGTCAGGCTCGAGTATGTAGATGCCTGCATTGATCATGTTGGTCGTCACCTGATCCCAGCTTGGCTTCTCCAGGAATCGCTTTATGCGCCCCTGGTCATCGGTCTCAACCAGGCCGTAGGCGGTCGGGTCCTCCACCGGAGTCAGGGCGATAGTCACTTTGGCTTTCCGTTCCCGATGAAATGCCAGCATTGCGGTGAGGTCCAGGCCGGTGAAGACATCACCATTGAGCACGAAAAAAGGTTGGGCCAGGCCCACCTCGGCGTTTTTCACCGCCCCGGCGGTGCCCAAGGGGGTTTCCTCCAGGGCACAGCTAACCTTGATCCCGGCCCTGTCATCGAATTCAAAACAGTCCTTGATCTGGTCGGGAAGATAGCACAAGGCCAACACGGTATCATCGATCCCGTGCCCTCTCAGGTAGTGGAATACATGTTCCAGAAATGGCCGGTTAAGCACCGGCACTATGGCTTTGGTTATGTTACAGGTCAGCGGGCGCAGCCTGGTGCCCTCGCCGCCGACCAGGATTACGGCCTTCATAGAAGCAACCCTATCGCCTTCTCAGCGAGATGATCACCTTGCGGTTTTCCTCCTCGCCGATGCTCTGCGTTATCACCTCTGTATCGTCTCTGAGTGCCATGTGGACGATGCGGCGCTCGGAGGGCGACATGGGGTCCAGGGTGATAGCACGTCTGGTGGACTTGACTAACTCGGCGAGGCGCAGAGCCAGATTGTGCAGCTCTTCCTCTCGCCGCTGTCTGTAACCGGCTATATCGATGCTGACCCGGACACCGCTCTTGAGCCGCCGGCTGACCATGAGACTGACCATATATTGGAATGTGGCCAGGGTCTGACCGCGGCGCCCGATGAGTAGCCCAAGGTCATCACCGTTGATGTCCACGGCGACCGCTGGTGGTATCTCACCTTCCCTGAGCTCAGCTGTGGCCGGGACCTTCATCAGAAACAGGAGCCTCTCCACCACTTCCTTGGCGATGGCGGCCACATCGGCTTGGGCCACAGCTGGTGCCGTCTCAGTGGCGGCGGCCGTATCGGCTTGGGCCACAGCTGGTGCCGTCTCAGTGGCGGCGGCCGTATCGGCTTGGGCCACAGCTGGTGCTGCCTCAGTGACGGCGGCCGTATCGGCTTGGGCCACAGCTGGTGCTGCCTCAGTAACGGCAGCTGCATCAGCCTGAACCTCAGCCTCAGCTTGTCTGGGCAGCGGGGTTACCTTGACCCTGGCATCCTCGCCACCAAATCCCCAAAGCCCTACCTTGCCCTCCGAGAGGACCTCGATATTGACCTCGGAGCGATTGAGGCCCAGCTCACTCAGCGCGTTCTCAGTTGCCTCCTCCACTGTTCTAGCGCTTTTCTCGATACTTTCCATCTTCAGCTCCCTGTTGTATTGTTGGTGGTGATGGGTTGGCTGTGCCCGTCCGCCTCATCCAGGACGGCAGCCGGTCCACTGGGATCCTCTCCCTGATTTGGGGTGGTAGCTGCAGCGCTCCCCATCCGGTGACTAAATATTGCAAGATGATGCCGATGATATTGGAGACCACGAAGTACAGTCCCACGCCGCCGGGCAGTGATATGGTGATGAAGCCTAACATCAGCGGGAATATAAGTACCATAATGCGCTGCAGCTGTGCTTGTTTGGGGTCAGCGCTGCCCATGGAACCGCCACCTCCCCCGAGGCCGCCGGTGCCGCCCATCTTCATCACCACATACATGGAGAACATGACAAGCAGAGCCAGGGGGAAGTCCCCACTGTTCCCCAAGTTCAGCCAGAGGAAGTGCATATTGGGAAACCTCTGGTGCACTACGGACCAGGAATACATGCCCTCAACGGAGGAGGAACTGCCCCAGACACCGTTGAGGTTCTGGTTGGGGATGTTAGCATCAGTCAAGGCGGTCCAGGAGCTGCCGTCATAGTGCAGGATGGTGCCATTAGAACCCACGGCGAAGGCATCGGAGGGGGAGTTGCCCCAGACACCGTTAAGGGTATTTACAGTGCCGCTTATTATCTCACTCCAGTCGTTGCCGTTATAGCGCAGGATGGTGCCAGACTCTCCCACGGCGAAGGCATTGGAGGAGGAGCTGCCCCAGATACCATGAAGAGGTTTTGTAGTGCCGCTTATTATTGAGCTCCAGTCGTTGCCATCATAGCGCAGGATGGTGCCATTAGAACCCACGACGAAGACATCGGAGGATGAGCTACCCCAGATACCGTTAAGGTTCTGGTTGGGGATGTCAGCATCAGTCAAGGCGGTCCAGTCGCTGCCATTATAGTGCAGGATGGTGCCATTAGAACCCACGGCGAAGACATCGGAGGAGGAGCTGCCCCAGACACCATTAAGGGTATTTGTGGTGCCGCTTATCAT
>SDBU01008170.1_pt1 | contig 11953 bp, 11 predicted proteins | sample 2277071 | NCBI WGS metagenome assembly SDBU01 (sample SAMN10397929, study PRJNA504765) | marine sediment metagenome | isolation source: marine sediment core GS08_GC12, 126 cmbsf | place: Arctic Ocean: Gakkel Ridge, Loki's castle | collected 2008
CATAACCGTATTGTTCAGCAACGGCTGGCAAGTTCTTGAATAAATCCGCCCAATCCTTGAGTACTTCTACAGGATAAGTGGGATAGTCACTGCCAAAGAGTATATTAGCGCATCCGCCGATTAGTGTATTACGCATGATATCGAGAATATCTATGAACTGCGGTATATGGTCCTTGTACTTGCCCTTATTCCCACGAAAGCCTCCCTTGATTACCGTTGGCGCCACCTGGGCAAGTTCAAGATTAATGTTTGGCACATACCTGGCAACAACACACATCTCTTCCCAGAGCTCACCAATGCCACCGCCGGCATGTGCAGCAATAAACTCTAAATCATGGCGGAAATCAAAGGCTGGCTGTTCCAGGTGAAAAGGATGAGCATATTTCGCGTTCCTAAAAATACCCGCCCCGGTGTGGATAGTGACCGGAATCTTGAGTTCAGCACACTTTTCATACAAGCGATAGCACTCTGGAGCATCCGGGTAGAAGCCCGTGTGAGGCAGGAGTTTTAGCCCTATGGCTCCCCATTCTTTAACCCCTTTCTCGAGAAGTTTGACAGCGCCACGCCGCAGAGGATTTACTCCAATGTAGCTGTAAAGCTTTCCTGGATATTTCTCGCATAGGAGACACATTTCCCGGTTGATCTCTTCGATTGGGGTTTTAGAGTCGCTGCCGTAGCCTTCCCTGGCACCGGCATAGTCACTGGGCATGTTCACACTGATATCGATTCCGCAGTATTCAAAGTCCTTAGCCCATTTACTTCCATCTGGATCCATCCAATCCATCTTGATGTCTTTCACTAACTCATCAGGGTCACCAAAAGGCAAGTTCCTTCTCGCTTCCCTCCATGCTGCATTAAATAACCAATCTTCAGGGAAATGTTCTCGTCGCATAAAATTGTGCATATGGGCATCAATCAACATTTGCTTAAAAACTCCTTTCTATTTAATATCTGAAAAACTATCTTTAGTTGTCATACTAAAATAGTAACCTGCTTCATATCTAAAAATAATGCATTTGATACCTCACTTTCTTTAGATGGCAGTATTTCTGCCTCGTCATTTCTGGTAGCGGCAGTATTTACATCTAGCATATCCGCACCGGATTCCTTCTGCTCTCGATCCAGATTTGCCAGGGAGGAAGCATCCTTGGTCTGGATAGCCTCTCCAACCCGAGGGATACTGCTGTTAAGACCTTCACCTACAATCAACATAAAATTTCCCTCATCAAGTTGCTTGGATTACGAACACCACCAATTTAATTACTCAGGGGAACCCCTAACTCAATGAGCTCATTCTTTATCTTAAGATAAATGTCAAGCCATTCCTTCGTTGGCTCTAGCGTCTTTAAGTCATAACACTCCCGGAAGCTCTGGCCTTTGTCTGGATTCATCAGTTTATCTTCATACTTGGGTATTAGCACCTTTACGATTTCATTTGCCTCCTTACGAGTCATGCCAGCAGCACACTTTAGGACTTCTCCACAAAACTTACATTCCAGTGGAGTCAGGTAGTCGGCATATTTCCCACTACCTGACCTAGGCCCTACGATACCCGACTCACCTGATACTGACGCATTAATAGTCTCTACAGCGCATTCATATAAGAGCATTTCTGTACAGGGACCTGCTACCTCGTTTATTGTGCCATTACGTAACAAATGCGTGTTTCTGCTAATAGCTTGATACGCAATACTCGCTACCCATTGCGCCTCCCGTCCACTAGCTCCCGAGTATCTAGCATCCATCACGGAGCCTCCGGTAAAATGGGTTTGATGTATCGCAAATTGTTGTAAGGTACTGGCAATTATTGTTAATACAACGCCTTCACATGGGCCTGGATAACCAGCAATCATGGACATAAACCCCGTCCGGATAATACTCCCACAGTTGATAGCATGAACCACCTTGTGCAGTGTTGTATAGGTAGTTATCATCTCACCTGGTGCCAGTATCTTGGCAGCGTTAACAGCTGGGTCGAAACCGCCAGCAATACCGTATCCACCAAGTTGGCCGAACTCTGTCGTGCTGGATATGATGGCTTGGGTACACATTCCGGGTCTACCCGCTCTCCACAGAGCCTCCCTATTTAGTTGTGCATGATACCTTCCCATTGCTGTTTCGTAAGGTGTACCTGCCAGTACGGGACGACCAAAGATTGTAACAAGTGTGCCGCCTTCAAGGATATCTACCTCGCGGTGCTGAACAATCCCAACATGCAGCGGAACCCACAAGTCCTCCGAAACTACTATTCCCAGAGGTGCTGCAAACAATGGTCGCTGTTTGTCTTCTGGTTTTCTGTGTTTCAGTATTACCATATCGAGCCCCTCACCTAGGGCAAGTTCACTCGGAGCGTCACTGAGGGCGTCCCTAAGCTCATCTTCGGTTACTGTTATCACCCTTTCAGTGTCTTGGCAGAGCATTCCTAACTCAACAGCCAACTCGAACCCCGCCTTGTAGAACTTATCAGCTAATTCATCATCAATATTGATTGGGTTTTCTGTGTCACAGACTTTATTCAAGTCATGTTCCTTCAGCTTCCGTGATACTGCACCAGGTAAGAGGCGGGTATTCCAATCTTTCACAGTACATAGGGGGCCCTTGTGGGCTCTATCTAATATCTTTAAAATGGATTCGATTGACATAGACATCTTATATCCTCCTTGATTATATTATTTAAATACAAGTGGCCGTGATAAAGGAGGAGGTGTTCCTCCGGTTACAAGCTCCTTAACGAGCTTACAAGCGTCTATAGCTGACCGCCCATACCCATCAGCACCTATTTCAGCCGCCCACTCAGGTAAAACAGGGCCACCTCCTACCACAATATAATATTTGTTTCTCAGCCCTGAGTCTTTGAGATAATCTATGACTTCCCTTTGATAGTAGGCAGATGTGGTCATCAAGGCCGATAGTGCTATTACTCTCGCCTGGATTTCTTCAGCCTTTTCTATGAACAGTTTAACCGGGACACTAATACCAAGGTCGTGAATTTCAAATCCCGTCACAAGAAGCATAGTAGCCACTATATTCTTTCCGATGTCATGTATGTCACCGGAGACGGTACCAATGACCACTTTGCCAAGTGAAATCTCCTTTGCTTTCTCTTTACTAACGCCCGATATCAAAATAGCAACACATGCTTTCATGGCATCACCAGCCAAGATGAGATCAGGAAGAAAGGCCTCGAGGCTCTGATATCTCTCACCGACTAGATCGAGACCCTTTGTCGCCCCTTGCAATATTGCTTCTATAGGATCAATTCCAGCCGCAAGAATCTCCAGAGCAACTTCACTAGCCGCTTTCTCGTCACCATTAACTATTGTAGCGGTTAACTTATGCAATAAATCTTCTTTACCCATTTTTCACCTCCAATTGACCCTATCTACTATTTGTTTCCCGACTGCTGTGAATCCTATACGATTGTGGCATATTACTTTTCCGAATACTTCTTCATTCACGCAACCTTAAAAAGGAAATAGCTATTAGACATATTATACCTGCCAAGCCACATTTCATGGACTAGATGACAAGGTGCCAGACTGTTTTAAATCTTGTCGCTGTCTATTATATACTCTCTTCTTATTTAGAGAAGCTGTGTGGCCCTCTATCCAGTTCGGAACAAACCCAGTAATGGCATTCTTTCGTCAACATGTAGGTTACATTACCGTACATATGTTGTCCTCTAGCGAACATCACAATAACATCAATTCCCCCGATTTGTCAATAGGTTGGCAATTATTTTCTTAACTCAGGCAATAAATAGTTAGTCTTTATTTGCCAACATTAAAAAGAGAGTATTTATTGCGAGTTGACAAATGATCTTGTTACCGAATATAATATTCTTAAAATATGAGCACGAAAAAACAAACTGGGCTCGTTTTGTTCTTAAAAGAACTGATGCGCCGTCACAAACTCCTACCGAGCCAACTGGCGCTTAAATTACAAGTTAGTCATGCTACTGTCAGCCGCTGGCTTTCTGGCAAGGATTCGCCTAACATAGGATCGTGCCGGAAAATTGCTGAATACAGTGGGCTGCCAGTTCATCGTATTCTTTATATCACTGGCTTAGCTCCTGAAATAGCCAATGGTGAATCTGCCTGTTGGCCTGAGTTTCGTGAGTATGTCCTCCAGAAGTATCCTGACATTTTAGATGAAGACCTGATTATTATGATTGAGGATCTTATTGTGCGTCGAAGGGCTAGAAGGATTGAAGCTAAACATCTCTAACCGGGAATCCAGGCTCTGGCATTATTTAAGGTTGGGCAGTGGTATGCATTGTCCTTTGTATTCGTCTTGCCTAGAAAGGCTAGGGGACAGTTGGTGCCCTGAGGATGGGATAAAACTAAACCAGCGGCTGATTGATTACGATGAAAATAGTTACGAGAATTGTGTCTGTGCTGAAGGTAAAGCATCTTGTAGCATATTAAAAATGGTAGAGATGCTGGCAAATCAATTCATCAATAAAGGAGAAGTGCATTGCCCACCAGTGCCAGTAGAACTTGTTTCACTGGCTGATGAACAGCATCCTATAGAAATTCGCTCATTACCATTGAAGGCTTATCATGGTGCTGTCTGGGGCCTTGGGGACAAATGGATAATACAACTAAAGCAAAGCGATACGTCTTCTAGCAAGAGATTTACCACATTTCATGAGGTCTTCCATATTATCTCGCACCGTAAGACACATGGTGGGAAGGGGCTCTTTGCTATGGGAAGCCCAGCTAGAGGAGGTGTTTTCAGTGATGTTTTGGCTGATTACTTTGCTGCCTGTATTCTTATGCCTAGAAAGTGGATAACGGAAAGATGGATGGAGACTCACGATTTCGAAAAGATCGCAAGAACCTTTGACGTTCCAATATCGTCATTACGTGCTAGAGTTAGGTTAATAGGTTTAGTTTGATCGTCTGTTAATAGATGCCGACTTGCACATTGATACTTGAGGCAGGGATTATATATAAGTACTCGATAGACAACGAATATTTACAATCAGTTGCAGGTATTTGAATGGCTGAAGCTATCAATAAAACATATAGAGGTGATTTTTAATTTCCATTTCCTGATTGAATGTTTATTGAATCACGTGACAATAACACCAGCAATGGTTGGCGAAATTTATCTCCACATGTTAGACACAGGCGTTTATCCTAAGTATAAGAGAGGGAATATCCAAGAGATAGTCCTCTTTCTCCGTCAGAGAAGCAAATTGAACAAATAGTTATTGAATTCTTCGTAAAACACCTATTGTGTCCATGAGAGCAGCATTTATATGTCATGACCTATAGTTTATAGCGTATCGTGTTGTAGAAGTCACGATAGCTTGTTTCGTGTGATAGACAATAAAAAGGGCTGGACATTTATTGGCAGATGCCCAGCCCTTTCAATAATCCCTATTCCAGGGGCATCAGAGCTAACTCTTCCCGATTCTGAATATCTTAGTACCGCATACGGGACACACGCCTTGGGATGCCGGCCTGCCATTCTTCATGGTAATAGCCTTTGGCATCCTTCATCTCCTTTTTGGCACGGCCAGAACATATGATGGCAGAGCCTTCAGGACACTCAACATCATGGATGAATATACCAGGGAATGTCTGGTAATGCTGGTGAGCCGGCGTATCACTTCACAGGATGTAATTGACCAACTGTATGAACTGTTTTTGTTTAGGGGAGTACCTGAGCATATCCGGTCAGACAACGGTCCTGAGTTTACCGCAAAGGTGATACGTAAATGGCTGAATAGTCTGGGAGTTAAGACGTTATTCATAGAGCCAGGAAGTCCCTGGGAGAACGGGTACATCGAATCGTTCAATGGGAAACTGAGAGACGAGTTGCTCAACCAGGAGATATTTACCAGATTGACTGAGGCTAAGATATTGATTGAGCAGTGGCGGCAGGAGTATAATCATGTTTGACCACATAGTGCTTTACGTTATAGACCACCAGCTCCTGAAACAATGTTGCCAACTCTCATACCCGTAACTCTAACTTAGAAAGTGGTACAATTACTGGGGGTAGGTCGCTTGTTCGATCCAACCTGATTAAGATTTTGGTTACTTCCTAGCTCGATTGTTGTTGTACCAAGCCAATACAGCCGACCGTACCACATCTTCGTCATCCTCTCCCAAGCCTTGCATCTTCAGATTTTGGACCTGCTCATAATCTTCATCTGTCAGTTCGATGGCAATCTCCTGAATTTGGAGCGGGAAGTTGATAAAATGGGGTTCATATCCTGGAATTGGCTTTAGCTCCCTCTCAGTCCGGATGTCTTTTATGCGGAAGCTTTCTACGCCCTTCGAACTCTTCAATTTGTACTTATTCAGATAATCTTGTGTCAACCCTTTAGTTTCGTCTGAGCATTCAAATATCTGGATCTGCATAGGCTTGAACCAGTAGCTACTTACTCTCCCTACATCCCCAGCACCACAAAGTAGAGGAACAGCCAGCACATCCATCAAGGCAAGCAAATCGACATAATCGCCTTTCTTTCCCGTGTTTCTTTGACCACCAGGTAAGTACTCGCCAGAAACAGTCCATTCACTATTCATCCACATATTGAATGAATCATGAACATCGTCAGGAGTTAAACCGTATTCACCTATGCACTCTGCAATGGTATCCTGACAGTTTGTGCGAATACCAAAGCCGAACCTCATCTCAAATAGTGCGGCCCAGCACCGCGCTCCAAGTAAGTCTGTAACGCAGGTTTCAGGCATTTCTAGTATCGCCATCATAGGATTATACCTGTTCGGGTTACTTCTTATTAGGTCACCCTTTTTGATTCGGAAGCCATAGTCGTGCCTCATGTGACCGACTGACATATGCTCCTGATAATCATGAAGGTTGAAACAATTAAAATCCACGCATTGTGCACCGTCAACTTGGGTTATGCGTAGAACTTCTCCTTGATAAACAGGCACAGCCTTACCCGATATCGGTTGAAGTACCATCTCAAATCGTGCTTTGCCATACAAAGCCATCATACCCCCTTCTTTGGCAAGGTTTGTCTTATTTTTCTTCCATGTTCGTATTCGCGGAATACGTTCACAACAATTTCTGCATAATTTTCTCCAAATTTACCCTCTTTCTTCAGATTATCAAGTAACTGAAGCTGTTGCTGATTGAACTTCACAATCAGTTTAGTTGTTTTGTTTTTCATCCCTGCCACTTAATTTCCTCCTTACGATACTCCTATAGGATCATTTCACTCATTATGCCACACCCCCTTGCCAGCAGTTGATGATATCGCTGGAAGTGGTAACGTGTCCGACGAAGTAATCACTAAATGTTCGAAAGTCTTCTGCTTCTCTCTATTTCAGATACGATTATACTGATATAACGGTACTCGCTCCGGTGGGTTCCACTTCTGGTAAAACTGATATACATAGGGATAAAGTTCTCGGGAAAACAGCCTTCTTTCTTCAATGTCACCGGATTTCCGAGCTTCTATAAGTGACTCTTGTAATTGTGATATGACCTCTGCTTTGCTTATCTTAGTATGTTTTCCATCGCGCAGCACAATCTCGCCATCAATCAAGACTGTATCTACATCACTACTGCTCCCTTTACATAGGAAAGCGTTCTCGATGTCTATTTCTGGGTCGAGATATGGCTGAGTGATGTTTTCTAAATTAATTAGGACTAGATCAGCCCTTTTCCCCTTTTCAATAGTTCCTATGTCGTTTAAAAACATGGTTGCTTTAGCTCCGTTAGTAGTGACCATTCTGAATAGTTGACCAGGTGATGGACTTGGCTTACCCAAACCAGGAAGATGCTGTAGGTTTGCGCATAATCTCAAATCCTGCAAAATATCATCGTCATCGTTTAGGCTGATGTTATCCGTGCCTAGTGCTACATTGACGCCCTTTTCAAGCATACGATTAATGGGCGCAATGCCACCTCCAGTACGTAAATTGGAACCGGGGTTATGGCAAACAGTCGTGCCACTTTCAGCAAGTAACTCGATATCGGTATCACTTACCCACACACAATGTGCAAAAGATACCTCGGGGCCGAGAAATCCAATATCGTTAAGGTGTTCCACATATGTCTTTCCATATTGCTTGAGTGCATACATTTCTTGAGATATCGTTTCTAGCAAGTGCGAATGAATGCCAGTCTGGTAATTAAGGGCAGACTGTTTTATACGGATTAGGAGTTCATCAGAGCACCAGGTTGAGCCAAGTGGTCCATGAAATATCTTGACTCTAGAAGAAGTTTTGTTGTATTGTTTATGTAATCTATCGAAAAGGGCGAAGTATTCTTCTTCTGGGATGGTGGCCAAGGCCAAGTACTTTCTGCCTTTTGCGGCCACTGAGGGCGGTAATGAATCTAAGAACTGCTGGTCGTCACTATATACAAATTGATTCTGGTTCTTAATACCTAATGCAAAAGCGACTCTGACGCCACTTTCTTCATAGCCTCTGATTGCGCGTGCCACGTCTTGTTCATGATTGGGTCCTCTAAGCGAGTGGCAATGCATTGCAGTGGTAACCCCCGACTCTATTAACCGCATTGCGCAAAACAGAGTTTCGAGATACAGGTCGACTGGTCTACGTGCCAGGCGTCTAATAAGCCAAAGCTCACAATTGTCATCTGTGACTCCCAGTTGGATATGTGAAATGCCATTTCCGTGTTGATGAGCATTTACAAGACCAGGGAGAACGATATATCGATCAGAGCCTATTTCTTCATCCGCGACATAGCGAGCATTTATACTGTCATAATTGCCAACATCGATGATTTTCCCGTCTTGTTGCACTACAGCACCATCACTAATTATCTTAACCTTATCATCATCTTCAACCTTGCATAGCACATATTTACCCCTGATAATAGTTGTAGTCATCTTGAGCCTCCTTTTATGGCCACGGTCATTTAGAATCTGCAAGTTCCCTTGAGGAGTGTTCGTTTATTATGCTAAGACCATTTCTTATCTCCAGTTGGTCAGCTTATTTCTCAGCTTCACTTTATCATAAGATTCGGCAACCATGTAGCAATTCCTGGGAATAGTATAACCAGAATCAAGCCAATAGATTGAAGCACTAGGAAAGGGATAACCGATCGGTAGATATCGGTCATGGTTATCCCTTCTGGTGCAACTCCTTTGAGATAGAACAAGGAGTAGCCAAATGGTGGTGTAAGGAAAGACATTTGCATATTGAGACTAAAGATTATGCCAAACCACAGGGGATCGAAACCTAGTTCTACCATTAAAGGGACAACAATAGGTATCGCCAGTACCAGAATGCCTACCCAGTCCATGAACATACCCACGACGATTAACACGATCTGTATAATTGCAAATATTCCCCATCGGCCAAATGGGAGGCCGATGGCGAGTTCGCGTAGAAAGACATCGCCCCCGGCGAGGGCGTAAACACCTACAAATGCGTAGGCGCTAAAGCCAATCCACATAGTTATCCCCGTAGTCCTAGCGGTAGTGAGCATTGCCTTTTTAAAGGTTTGTAGACTCATCCGTCGTCGAATAGCTGTGATAATGAATGCACCAGAGGCACCGGCAGCTGCGGCTTCTGTAGGGGTAGCAATGCCAAAGAATATTGTGCCTAATACAGTGAGGATGAGTATAATAGGCATAACAAGAGCTTTCAGTTTGATTAATTTCACTCGTAGTGGTATTGCGCGCTGTTCTTTGGGTATCGCGGGGCCATCGAGGGGATGCCGCCAACACCGAAAGATAATGTAGACAATAAATAGGCTCGCATAGAGTAGGCCTGGGCCAATACCTCCAATGAAAAGTTTCCCAATAGACATGCCGGCAAAAGTACCATAGATAATGAACAGAATGCTTGGCGGAATAAGTACCCCCAACGACCCGCCGGCTATAATGGTGCCGCAAGCTAGTTTCGTATTATATTGACGCTTCATCATTGCTGGCAATGCAATGAGTCCCATTAACACAATACCGGCACCTACCGTACCTACCATTGCCGCCACTATGGCGCAGGCGAGAATGGTAGCCACTGCCAGACCACCTGGTACCGGCCCCATCCACAAGTGGATAGCATCGTAGAGGTCTTCAGCCACACCAGAATGGTGTAGCATGCTTGCCATAAAGATAAATAGAGGGATGGCTATGAAGCTGAACATAGTCATTAAGCCCCAGGTACGGAACACAATCCAAGGGAAGGCGACATCTCCGAGCAACAAATAGCCACCAAGTACGGCTAAGCCTCCAAGTGCAAAGGAAAGAGGGACCCCAGATAATAATAAGACAATCATTAACCCGAACATTAGTATAGAAAAGTACTCAACACTCATCACTTTTCCTTCTTAAGGAGAGCCTCAAAGTCACGAATAGCCTTGGCTACTCCTTGCAAAGCTAAAATAAAGCCGGCTAAGGGTATCATCATACGTACGGGCCAAATAATCACATCCAATTCTCTACCGGAAGTGATACCTTGGGAAAAGGCCTCCCATGTCCACTTTGTCCCAGCAAAGATAAGAGCGAAGCAGAAAACGAAGAAAAATGGCATGGTGATAAGGTCAACAAGAGCTCTGGTTCTTGGCTGCCAATGCTGATACAGCACATCGACTCTCACGTGTGCACCAAGATAATGAGCATATGCTCCAGCCATTAAATACAAAGTGCCAGCCATGTATAGCGTTAACTCGAAAGCATAATCTGTCGGCGAATTGAAAGCATACCTTCGTGTTATTTCTACGGTAATCAATAAAGCAACTGCGACGACTAGGTAACCGATAACCCTGCCCGTCCAGCTGCCGATACTGTCAATTGTCGATAGAAACAGTCTCATAAGTCTTATCTTCGCATAAGTAAGTATTGTAACAAAGCACCGCAGAGGGCGTTCTAGGAAACGCCCTCTGCGGTTACACAAGAATCGCTATTCTATCTTGCCGGTGAGTCTCAGAAAATTCTCGATTGAGTTAATGATATCATTGGACAGTTGGCTCTTTGCCTTGTAATCAGCAAGCACTTCAAGACCTATTTCGGTGGACTTAGCTAAATCTTCAGCTGATAATGTTGTAAACTCTATTCCTTCTGCTTTCCACTTCGCAATGACTATGCTGTCATAATAAATCCGTTCTAGTTCTGTTTGCCTTCCTGCCCTTACCCCAAACAGTTTCACAATTTCCTTAAGGTCATCTGGCAACTCATTCCAGGCATCCATGTTCACCGAAATGTCAGAATTCCCTATCATTGTGTGAGGGGCAGGGAACAACACATATTTAGCAACCTCGTGGAAACCAAAAGCATCGTTATCTGCCGGTCCAATGAATTCTAGCATCTCAATAACACCGGTCTGCAATGCTGTGTAGATCTCTCCTGGAGGCAGTGCTACTGCTTTTGCCCCGAGAGCTGTGAAGAAGGTAGTGCTGATGCCGGGCGATGTTCTTATCTTGCGTCCCTGGAAGTCATCCAGCGTATAAATCGGCTCAATTGACTGAATAATATCGCCGTGTCCAGGCTGTGCCTCTAAAAACATGACATTGTACTTCGCATAGGCATCCCGCCAGATATCAGCACCACCATACTGGTCAAACCATGTATTAACTTCGGTCACATTCCAGTCAATACCGGGTTGATTGGAGAAGAGTCCAAACCCGGGGTCCAGCGAGGCGTAGTAGCTGGGGAATGAGTAGGCCATCTCCAGCATGCCTTTGCCTAAGGCCTCGAGCTTCTCCAGTTCTGGTACCAAAGCCCCTGCTCCATACAGGGTAACGTTTAATCGACCATCTGAGGCCACCTTGAGTAGCTCTAGTTCCTCGACAAGCATGTTAAAAAGGGGAACTCCAGCCCCCACTTGGACCTGCATTTGCCAGTCAAATACTTGTTCGGTTGGCGCTGGCGCTGGCGCAGGTGCCGGTGCTGGCGCAGGTGCCGGTGCTGGCTTGGCACAGCTTAATCCTCCCATCAGCAGACTCATCACTACAACCATACTTATCAGGATCCATATTCCCTTTCTTTTCATTG
>SDBU01008171.1_pt1 | contig 11951 bp, 13 predicted proteins | sample 2277071 | NCBI WGS metagenome assembly SDBU01 (sample SAMN10397929, study PRJNA504765) | marine sediment metagenome | isolation source: marine sediment core GS08_GC12, 126 cmbsf | place: Arctic Ocean: Gakkel Ridge, Loki's castle | collected 2008
CAGAGGCTGGAAAAGCAAAGACATCGAGCGTTACGCCCGTCTTTTCGCCGAGCGAACCCGTCACATGCGCTCTTCGGCCATGCGAGATCTGATGGCACTTACCGCACGGCCGGAAATAATCTCGTTAGCGGGTGGGCTGCCGGACACCTCAAGCTTCCCCAAAGAAACGTTTGCCAGGATCATGCAGGAGATCACAGCCGATCACCTGGCGGAGTCGCTTCAGTACGGGCCGACCGAAGGCTTTGACCACACCAAGGGCCGTATCGTGGAGATCATGTCCGAGGAAGGCATGGACGCAGACCCCGAGGACATAGTCGTCACCACCGGTGGGCAGCAGGTAATCGACCTCGTGACGAAAACATTTGTGGATCCCGGCGATGTGATTATCTGCGAAGCGCCCACTTATCCCGGTGCCGTCCCGGTCTTTTCAAGTTACGAGGCCGATGTGGTTCAGATTGAAACTGACACGGATGGAATGAAGATAGATCTGCTTGAAAAAGAGATCGCCAGGTTGGAAGGTGAGGATCGCATACCAAAATTCATCTACGTGGTTCCCAACTTCCAGAACCCGGCGGGCGTTACCTTGAGCCTCGAGCGCAGAAAGAGGCTCGTCGAGATAGCCAAGGACAAGGAGCTACTCATCCTCGAAGACAACCCCTATGGCCTGATCAGATTTGAGGGGACGCAGCTGCCACCACTTTACGCGCTCGACAGCGACGGCTTTGTGCTCTATCTGGGAACGTTCTCCAAGATTCTTTCACCGGGCATCAGACTCGGCTGGGTCGTCGCACCCGCTCCGGTGCTGGAGAAGATCAACCTGGGCAAGCAGGCAGTCGATCTGTGCACATCTTCGCTGACTCAGCATCTGGTTAATGTGTACTTCGAGCTTTATGATTGGCGCGAGTACATCGACAGCGTCAAAGAGATCTATCGCAGCCGCCGCGATGCGATGCTCGCCGCGCTCGAGGAATTCTTTCCCGTCGAGGCGGAGTGGACAACGCCCGGAGGCGGCATCTTCATCTGGGCGACTCTGCCCGACTTCCTTGATACGCAGGATCTGCTGGCAAAGGCGCTGCGTGAGAACGTCGCCTTTGTGCCCGGCTCCGCTGCCTACGTCGATGGCCGTGGAGGGAGTTCGATGCGACTCAATTTCTCCGGAGCGGACGAGAAAACTATCGAGGAAGGCATCAAGCGTATCGGTAAGGTCGTGCACGAGCAGCTCGCTCTCTACTCCACGCTAACGGGCGAGAGCAAGGGCAAGGCGAAGCCAAAGAAACGCAGTACCGAATCGGTGGCGGAAATTGTGCAGCTCAAACCACAGAAAAACTCAAAGCGGGGCGCAGGCGGACAGTAGATATGCGTGTAGCAGTCCTTAAGGGCGGAAACTCACTCGAACGACAGGTGTCGCTCAGATCCGGGGGAAGAGTCCAGGATGCACTGGAGTCCCTTGGTCATGAGGTTGACTCGATCGATGTCGGAGTAGACCTCGTTGAACGGTTGAAGGTGGGTAAGCCTGACGTCGTCTTCATCGCACTGCACGGCCGTGGCGGTGAGGACGGAACGGTCCAGGAGATGCTTGAGATCCTCGGCTATCCGTACACGGGCTCCGGCGTTCAGGCCTCCATAAGGTGCATGGACAAGGTTCTGGCAAAGTACGCGCTGATCGATGCCGGAATCACCACTCCGGACTTCTTTGCCTTCAACGAGACGGCCTTCTCCGATCTCGGCGCTGCCAAGACTCTGCCCGATATTGAAGAAAGGCTTGACTTTCCTGTGGTTGTAAAACCGTCGGCTCAAGGGTCCGCCCTGGGGATCAAGTTCGCAGCCACAGCGGGGGATGTGCCCGGCGCGCTCGTCTCAGCGTTCAGTTATGACGACAAGGTCATACTGGAGCGTTACGTCAAGGGTCGTGAGCTGGCAGTTGGGCTGCTGGAGACACAGAGCGGCCTGGAAGCTCTCCCCATCGTTGAAGCGATTCCGCACGAGGGCAGCTATTTCGACTTCGAATCCCGATACGAGATAGGAAAAACAGACTATGTCTGCCCGGCAGACCTGCCCGATGAGGTCACCTCGGCCGTTATGGATCTTGCCGTCAACACATTCAGGGCACTCGGCTGTTACGGCTTTTCACGCGTTGACTTGATCCTTCCTGAAGACGGTCCCGCTCAGGTGCTGGAAGCAAACGTTATTCCCGGTCTTACGGAGACCAGCCTGTTTCCCCAGGCGGCAGAGGCTGCCGGTATCTCATTTGCAGATCTCGTAGCACGGCTGCTAGAACTCGCACAGGCCAGATCTCCCAAATCGGTTGCATGACCACTGCAGTTAGGCGAGTCTCTTTTCCAATCCTGTTCGCGGTCTTGGCGATGGCGCTTGTCGCCTGTTCGAATTCAAAGACCGAAACTGGAAAGACGGACGAGCAGGCGGTCAAGGTTTCCTACAGGGATATAACTTCCGAGCTGCCGGATATGCGTTATGAGAAGGCCGACAATTTCGTACTGCGAAGCGAGGCGAAGTTGCTCGAGCACATCGAAGCGCACAGCGACAGCCTGTTTTCAACCAAGTCAGTCCCTGATATTGACTTCAACAAAGACATGGTTGTTGTGATCGCCGTCGGGCCCAGGTCAAGTGCCGGATACAGGCTCAAGCCGGTCTCGGTCCATGCGGAGGGAGATAAAACCATGATTCGCGCCAAGGAACTAACACCACCTCCCGACAGCATTGCAGCCGAAGTCATCACCTATCCCCACCTGGCACTGGTTGTGCCGAAGAGGACGGGACCGGTCGAGGTCAAAGTTACCAGCGCAGACTAAGCCTCTGCAACGCTACTCAGTTAGGTCTTCTAACCAGTGCCTTTTGAGAAGTCGTCCGGGGTCACGTCTTCGAGAAACTGCTTGAACTGATCCACAACTTCATCGGTGTCCTCGACTTCCTGCTCGAACTCGATTGCGCTTTCCGAAATGACCTCGTCGGATACAAATATCGGTGCGTTGGTGCGAACTGCAATCGCAATAGCATCAGATGGCCGGGAGTCGACATCGATCTCCTGACCGTTCGAACTCAGCGTGATTGAGGCATAGAAGGTGTTGTCCTTTATCTCCGTGACTGTGACTCTTGTACAGCTCGCATCCATCTCGCTAAGCATGTCATTTATCAGATCATGCGTCATCGGTCGCGGCGCGGTAGCACCCTGCAACTTCATCAGGATTGCGGCAGCCTCAGGGTGCCCGATCCAAATAGGCAGGAACTTGTTGCCCTCAGTTGTCTTGAGCAACACAATGGGCTGCTTGCCCACCATGTCAAAGCTCACGCCGTATATGACCATCTCCTGCATTTAATGCTCCCTTGAGCTCCTATCCCATTATAGAGCGACTTTCTAAGCTCGTTCATCTGCAATTGGCATAACACCGATCAGCGGCATTGTTGCGACAGAGATTGGTGTCGGAGATGGCTTTCGTAATACGCACCATTACCGGAGCGCAGGGGGTCTATTTGAGAGGCTCAAGGTGGCATTCACATGGATGCGCGAGCCGGGATGGCTCGCGTGCCACCGTAAGTAGTGGCCGGATGAACCGCCCTCTCAAAAAGTACCCCCAAGCGACCCATGGGCGATCCAGGATTCGAACCTGGGACCTCATCCTTATCAGGACTGTTTGAGGCTACAAACAGCGCAGAAGTGATCTAACCCACAAGTCGGAAGTTGCGTCGAGCCTTTCTACCGTTCTGATCGGTGCGATCGTCCCAGGCTACATTAGTGATACGTACAGTGACTCTCCGGCCAGCGCGGATCGCCCGTCGAACGATCCTGATCTGGCGCCGACTTAAGTTGATCTGAAAACGTTTATTCTGATTTATCTTGAGTAGGCCTCCTACCGCATTATTGGAGTTGAGAGAGATAGATCTCCTGCCCAGTCCACGGATCTTGCCTCGAATTTTCGTGCCGCAGGCTGCATGCGGGCACCTTACTCTGAACCTGATCCGACGGGTGCTGCGCATTCTCTGCCGAGTACGTCCAGTGATTCTGCTTGTTGGGCCAGCGCCCAATTCGGAGACGTAAAAGTTCGAGCCGAAAGTAGACCGTGCAATATCGTTTGGTCCGTCGATCGATCCACCGCGAGCAAATGTTGACTGGGAGCCACTATTTGGATCTATCCGGATGATTCCACCCTTGCCGCCGAAGGCTTCACTGTCGGCTACTAGCAGTGAGCCGTCGATAGCCTTTGTCATTCCCAAGGGATTCCTAAGCATTCCACCGCGCGTTATTCTGCTTGCCCTACCTCCTACGATCCGCACGATTGCAGCTGGTCCGCCGCTGGCCTTATTGGTATTTGTTGCGGATAGGGCAACGACAACGTTTCCGGTGTTGTCGATGACTATTCCTTGAGGAGATGAGCAATCATCAAGATTCGCAACGGTGGATTGGGCTCTGGTAATGAGATTGACAGCTATAACCTTAGCGCCACCGTTACCAACTCCATAACAGCTCTGCCAAGCAGTTACATAGACGGCACCATTTGCCAGGGTTCCGTACAGAGGGTTGCCGACCTGATTAAAAAGTCCGCCCTTGGAAAAGATCGTTTGGGTTCCAGTATTGGGATTTACGCCAACTACACCAGTCGCCGCATCCATAACCAGTAAATCCGGGAAGTTTCTAACGATTCCGTACGGTACTCCTAAATTGCCGCCCTGTGAAAGAACTGACTGAGCACCTGTCTCACCGTCAACTCTTAATACTCCAATTGTTTCACCGGTATTTCCTGCAGCGGACGGAGAGTTGGTTACAAATACCGAGTTAGGTAAGGCTGTTGTAATGCCTTCGGGTGAGACTAAAAGTCCGTCGCTGGCCAGAACCGACTGAGTGCCAGTTTGGCTGATCCGAAGGATCTCGGGACCGGTGCTGTCAGCGCTTGCTTTAGTGGTCAGGACAGCGAATACCGTAAAAACGAGCAAGCAAACAGATAGACCATGAACTATTGGTTTTTTTCCCGAGATTCCTCGCAAAGAGGCCATGTGTCGATCATCTCACGGTTACCAACAATGGTCAAGAATAGATCCAATTCGGTAGGTCTGGGTGTGGAATCAGTCAATCGGGCCAGCCTACGATGGCTTGTGGTGCCGATTGCCTGAATAGATTCAGAAGGATGCCTTACTGGGCTCGGATCATAAAAACTCTTGCCAAGCTTGGTACTCTGGTAACTCGCGTCGAACTACCATCTTACGGTGTCTGACTCCTCACGAGTAGTCAATACTTAGACCATGATTTGGGAATCTAGCTACTGGAAAAATGATTTGCTCAGAGAGATGGATCAGGTCAACGAACTGCTCTCGCTCTCTGAACCACAGCCCGACGAGGAAATCGATGAGCTTGAGACTCGGAAGGGTGTGGGCCTCGAGAAATTCATGTTCCTGTCTGCCTATATCGTCAGAAAACTACTTGAAGCGTTCAAGCTCTCTGACGAAGTCGAGGGGACCAAACTGACGATTGGGCGGTACCCACGGATTCCTTCGTCTCGAAATGTACCGTACTACGATCGTGATCCGCTTGACTTCTTATCAGCGCACCGCATAGAAAAGTTCTATCGTCTCGACGCGCCGGAAAAGGTCACGATGAACATCAAAGGCGTCGTTAATCAACTGGTGCACAGTTTTATTTTTGTCCCACAACTATCGATTTCCAAACGCGACTGTGAGACCGTCTTCAACGGTGTTCTTTTCAACTCAGAAAAGACGAAGGGAGACTGGCTTTTTTCGCTACAACTCCAGGACTGGCAGGACTTCATTCAACGTGTTGCGCATGACGACATAGTCGAGATCATATATAGCAGGAGGGACGACAGCTTGGTCAAGCTGTCTCCAGCACAAGCTTCGGCTAAATGAACGTCAAACTAGAGGTCAGGTCTTGAAATCAAGCATCCAACAAGTGGGGCCATACTTGGTCAGGTTGTATCTTCCACCGTTGGCAAGGGTTTCATGTGTTATTGCAAGACCTGACCCCCTGAAATGCTTATGCGATTGGATCATCCGTTAGTTCGGTCTCAGATAGCTTCCATTGATCGTACAAAACAGGAGCGGTCAAATCCTGGCGTGACGCAACGTCTTCTAGTAGTTTCCATGGTTTGAGGGGCTTGCTGCGTGGACTTCGTAGTCTCCAAACCTGCGGCGTCATACTGTCTGTTAGTTTGCATATTCCGGGCAGGTGCAGAATGATCATGCCAGATGCCTTGAGGGGGTCATCACCAGCTGCCTCAGCCACTACGAGTGTAAGCCGGGTTTGTAGTAGCACGGCGAGCTCGCGAGGCAGACCTAGCATGTTTGCATCAGCAGTAATCATCCCGTCCCAGTCTGCCTCATGGGCATAGAGAGCTAGGAGTACCTGCCAGTCGTCAAGATGAACCATCCGATTGTCAATCGTTTGAATCGGGACAAGCTCCGCTTCAGGCATATACGGCTCCAGAAGGTTAATTATTGGAAGGGGAAAATTCTGATCCAGCGCAAATAGCTTGCGGTTTGCGCCCATCGCTAGGCGGCTAAATTCTTTGTGAGCTGATCCTCCAGATCAAGTCCCTGCTCAATGTGAGGTGGCTCTACATCCGGATAGAGTCGGTAGATGTTTTTATTCGTCACCCCTCTTCGTGCAAGAGCACCTAGTGCGCGGGTTTCTAGGCGGGTTCGCTCTATGTGTGGCTCTCCAGAAAGCTTTCCTGGAACAATGCGGAGATTTGGGCGTGGCCTAAGCAAATCCGGGCCCTCTATACCCCGCATCGTTTCGAACGGTCTAACCAGGTCGAGGACCTCAGCCTGTACTCGTTGACCCTCCGGTGTCTGGTGAGGAACATCTGGCGTATGTATCAGTATTTTTCCTGACTGATCAACCTGAACTGACATTCCGGACTCGCTTTCCCAGAGTTCAATATCTAAGCCCTTCAGGGCTTTTAGTGCACGTTTTATCGTCGACATACTCGTCTTGGGAATATGTGCACCGTCACCCTCTTGCAGCTTCTCTCGCCGCAACCAGTCGATGCACCTTAGGCGAATGAGGTCAGAATGCGACCACAGGCGTATTCGGGTATGTGACACGTTTGGGATCAGAATTCCATTGCGTGCCCAGTAGTGAAGTGTGGTTTTGGGTACGCCTGAGAGTGCTGCAGCTCGATTCGCTGTGTATGCCCCAAGATGATCCACTGTTTTGTGATCGCGTTTCATAATGGCACCAGACATTAGCTGGTTCGGTAGAGAGCCTCACACACCTTCGATAACTGTTCAAGCTTAAAGTGAATTCGCGCCATCGGGGATCTGTCAGTCTCTAGATTATGTGCGGCCTGCGTCGTAGCTTTGTGTCGCTACTGCTCCATGAAGAGTGCTCCGTGGCCTATGTATCCGAGCAAGCTGGCCACTCGGCCCAGGTGTGTCTTGGCACGTACGCACATGTAATCGATGAGCTGGACTCGACCTGAAGACTGCGCTTTGATCACCGGAGCGCAGGGGGTCTTTTTGAGAGGCTCTAGGTGGCATTTACACGGATGCGCGAGCTTGGATGGCTCACGTGCCACCGTAAGTAGTGACAGGACGAACCGCCCTCTTAAAAAGACCCCCAAGCGACCCATGGGCGATCCAGGATTCGAACCTGGGACCTCATCCTTATCAGAGATGCGCTCTAACCAACTGAGCTAATCGCCCCTATGAAGCTGCAAGATTTTCAGCTTACACGTAGATGATAATCCCAAATAACTCTCCAGGTTCCTGCTGAAGGTTAAGCCGCCTTACGCAACTCTATTTCTTTGGCAAGGCCAATAACGTCCCTGACGTCATCGAACACCAGTTCGACTCTGGCGCCACGACCACGAATCGTGACTCGAGCCTCTACTCCAAGCGCATCTGCGAGAGCATCCTCTGCCTCGCACCTGCTCTGCTCGAGCTCGGGATGTAGCTGGACGGGTGCTGAAACTGCAGAATCATCCCGTTTCTTGTTATCTGCACTCTTTGCAAGGCTCTCGGTCTCGCGCACTGTCAAATGATCGCGTACAACCTTCCTTGCTATCTCACGTCTTTTATTCTGATCCTTGGCCTGGAGTATTGCCCGCCCGTGTCCTTCGCTCAAGCGCCCGTCTCCAATCGCCTCGATCACCTCGTCGGGCAGGTCCAGGAGCCGCATCATGTTCGAGACCGCCGAACGTGACCGACCAACTTTGCGACCGACCTCTTCCACTTTTATTCCAAGCTCATCAACCAGGGCGGCGCACGCTCTTGCCTCCTCGATCGGATTCAAGTCCTCACGCACCATATTCTCGATCATGGCCAGCTCGAGAGAGTCTCGTGCATTGGTCTCACTATCGTCTTTGCCTTCGTGTACAAGCGCAGGTATCTGCTTGAGCCCCGCTTTGATCGCGGCCCTCCACCTTCGCTCGCCGGCAATGAGCTCGTAGTTGCCGTCCGTTTTCTCCATGACTATCACCGGCTGAATGACTCCCCTTTCGGAGATGCTCGCAGCTAACCCGGCAAGCTCGTCTTCGTCAACGGTTTCGCGGGGTTGGCGCGGGTTTGGCTCGATAATCTCGGTCGGTATCTCCCGGAGTTCTGTGAGATCGTTTTTCCTATCTGGCAACAGCGCTGACAGGCCCCTGCCCATTCCAATTTGCGGCATCCTCGGCCACCTCCTTTGCTAGATCGAAGTACGCATCTGAGCCAACGCAGTGCGGGTCGTGGTGAGTAACTGGACGACCGTAGCTGGGTGCCTCGCTCACGCGCACGTTTCTCGGTATCACTGTCTTGAAAACAAGTTCTTTGAAGTGCTCACGCACCTCACGCTCAACGTCCCGGGACAACCTCGTGCGCCCGTCGTGCATTGTGAGCAGCATGCCTGCAACCCTCAGCCGTGGGTTGAGTTCGCGTTTTATCAATGAGACCGTATCCATAAGCGATGCCACGCCGTCAAGTGCGAGGAACTCAGCTTGAATAGGAACTATCAGCTTGTCTGCAGCCACTAGAGCGTTCACCGTCAATGGCCCGAGCGATGGAGGACAGTCGAGCATTGTGAAGGAAAAGGTATTACGCACACCTTCCAAAGCCGTTTCCAGACGCCGCTCAGACCCCTCTTCCCTCGGAAGCTCAACGTTTGAGCCTGCAAGCTCTTCGCTTGCGGGGACCATAGATAGGTTGTTTATCGATGTCTCCCTCGCCGCCTCAACCACAGTGTTTTTTCCGGTAATGCAGTCATAGGTGCTGGGCCGCATGGACTTGCTCAGACCCAGCGCAACGGTCGCATTTGCCTGCGAGTCAACATCGACAAGTAGCGTTTTGTAGCCGGCCTCGGCAACGCAGGCGGCAACGTTCACACTGGTAGTGGTCTTACCTACCCCGCCTTTTTGGTTTGCAACTGCGTAAACCTCGCCCATCATTCATTTTCGAAGATACATCCACCATCAGTCGGAACTGACGGCCTTGCCACATTTAAGTTCGGTAGCGAACTAACTTTTCCTGCACCTTGCGATGATCAGCGGTGACAGCAACTTATATGCGAGCAACAAATGGGTTGCTCACTTCTTCTCATTCCTGGCCCAACGGGTGTTTTTTAGCCATTCCCGCCCTTCTTGGATAACGGTCAGGCGTGGAGCGCACCTTTCTATATATGTGGAGGTGGCGATTCCTACTACCCGGGTATGGATCGACGCCAAGTACGCCCACCAACTCCATGCCAAGTTCCTCCGCTGCTCGCAGCGCCTGGTTCTCCTCCTCTTCGTTTCGTTTCCCCTTCCAGGCGATTGATACTCCATGGATTTCAAGCAGTGGAGCGGCGTATTCCAGAATTATCGGGAGATCGGCTACTGCACGTGATAACGCTATCTGATACCCGCAGGCACCACCCGACGCCGCCCAGAGCTCTGCCCTTTCCGCAGTAAATCCAACATTTTCAAGCTCGAGCCGTTCAACCAAGCGACGGGCAAATTCCAACTTCCTGGCAGATGCTTCCACTAGCTCGAATCCGATATTTTCATTTGCGATCGCAAGTGGCAGGGCCGGAAAGCCGGCTCCACTCCCAATATCGACCACTGTCTTTGCCTTTTGGAATTCCGTGACATCCATACCGGCAAGGCTGTCGGCGATGTGCGTGTCGACTGCCTTGTCGGCTTTTCTGACAGATGTTGGGGCGTACTGATCGGCTTCGAGTAGATCCAGTAGCGTCCTGAGCTTGCCGAGACACTGGTCTGTAAGCCGGTATCTGCCTTTGATCTGTTTAAGAAGCTTGTCTACTTTTTTTGCCTGATCACTTATCAGCAGTGCCCGCTTCCGCTAGCCCATGTTGTACAAAGTAATGCCTGTAGTCCTTCAGCATCTTCCGGTATCGCGCGTATGAATGCTCGTCGATATCGTCGGACAGTGACTGCTCAAGCACCGGGATAACATCCTCCACCAGGGCACGACCACGAGCCATCCACTGCATGTAATCACGCCCACCGTGGAAATAAGGACCATACAGCCGAGTTCTGGGGAATCGCTCAATCAGCCAGTCAAAGATGGCTAGGTGCCTTGAGTGCATCCGCAGGGTGATTTGCGGTTGCTTACCGTCACCGCCGAAGTGTCCTTCGCCAACAAGGATCCCGGTAAATAGTCCTGTATCAAAATCGCTAAGCACTGTTTCACCGTAAGGTAACACGTGAAACGGACTGAACTGACGTCTACTCTAGTGTCTATTACTCACGGCTCGCAATTTCAATCTACAGGTAAGTCCGCTGTCAGACTGCCCGATTATTTTGCCGGAAAGATGACCACGCATCTATTGGGCTCCTTGCCCTCACTTTCTGTCTCCACGTCATCGCTTTCCTTCAAATAAATGTGAATAATCCTTCGCTCGCCAGCCCGCATGGGATCTAGTTCGACCGGCCGGTCGTACCTTACGGCCTCAGCTGCGGCGCGTTCCGCTCGACGCTCCAAGGATCGCCTTCGCCTCTCACGGTATCCAGCTGCATCGACAATGGTCCTTTTCTTTGAACCCCTTCTGTATGCGGCCTGCGATGCCACCGACTGAACTGCATCCACCATTCGGCCTTCTCTTCCTATGAACAGGCCTAGTTCAGTCCCATTCACCTGCACAGTGACCTCGTCGTCGTCTTCTTCGATAGTTACTGTTGCCGATACCCCGATTGCATGAATAATCCGCGAGACTACCTCTCTCACCACTTCTACGGGATCCTCTGACACAGAACTTGTCTTCTTTTTCCCCTCCCACTCGGAAATATCCAGAGTTGCTCTTACGACCGCGTCGCTCTCTCCAAGAATCGGCTCGGTCATCACTTCGAACTCCACATCTTCTCCGGTCACACCGTGATAGCGGCTCTGCAGCTCTTTAACGGCGGCCCACTTCGCCTTGCCGACGGTCTCACCACTGCCATCGGCAAACTCCTCTTCACGTTCCTCCGCGTAACTGTCCTCCACAAACGACATCTTCATCCATTTCAGTTTTGTATTCGGCCAGCAGAACCCCTACTGTCTATCGCTTTCGCTTCTTCTTCTTCGGCGGGAGCGGTGGGGCCTTTTTTTCTTCTGGTAACTCCGTCTTCGGTTTTTCTTCTTCACTCTTTAGTAGCAGCTTAAATCCTGCCTGCTGCACGATTGTCCATATGTTTGTCGTTGTCCAGTACACGACCAGGCCTGCTGGAAAGCTTATGATGAAGAATATGAAAACAAGGGGTAATGCCATCATCAGCATCTGCTGACGCTTGTCCATTGCTGCAGCCATCAACAGTGATGAGCCGATCTGAGACACAACGAATAGCACGATGAGGATTACCAGCGCAGCGCCTGTGGCCGGCTCTGTCAAGTTATCAATGAACAGCCATCCCTTGTTTACGGTCAGATGCTTTTCCAGGCTCTCTCTCAGAAGATAGAAAAGTGAGATGAACACAGGGATCTGCAGAACCAGTGGTAGACAGGATCCCAACGGGTTCACCTTGTTCTCC
>SDBU01008173.1_pt1 | contig 11950 bp, 26 predicted proteins | sample 2277071 | NCBI WGS metagenome assembly SDBU01 (sample SAMN10397929, study PRJNA504765) | marine sediment metagenome | isolation source: marine sediment core GS08_GC12, 126 cmbsf | place: Arctic Ocean: Gakkel Ridge, Loki's castle | collected 2008
TGGCAATCAAATTATTCAAAATGTCGTAAAGATTTTACATTAAAAATTTGGCATGAAATGTTCAGAAAATTAGATAATTTATTTCCAGGAGGAAAATAATGAAGGTAGAACAAGCAGAAACAAAGGTTTTTAAGCCGGTGACAATTACATTAGAGACAAAAGAAGAACTAGGGGCTTTGGATGATATATCTATTAAATTGATTGATGAACTAGATGAAAATGTAGATTGGTAATGGACAATCCAGCGAGATATACTTTAGAAGGGAGGGCTTATGGTAGAAAATAAAACAGTTTTAATCGATGAATTGAAGCCATTTGCAGGAAATCCGAAGAAACATCCAAAGGAACAGATTGAGGTACTGAGGAAATCCCTGAATGTATATGGACAAACCAAGTCAGTAATAGTAGACAAGAACTACATGATTCTAGCCGGACATGGATTGGTTGAGGCGGCGAAAGAGAATGGAATGAAAGAGATTGTGGTTGGTATAGTACCATTTACTGGAAAGAAGGCAATAGCCTATGTTCTGATGGATAACAAGTCTGCGGAACTTTCAGAGTATGATTTCACAATATTGGCAGACACAATGATAGATTTGGATACTGACAGTTCATTCGATATGGAGACCACCGGATTCAGCTTGGAAGAAATTCAGGAATTGGTAACATGGACTCCCGATAAAGATGGCAATGATTCAGAAGGTAATGATGGAGATAAGAAGAAAATTAAGTGTCCCAAATGTGGATACACAGGAAAAATGGAGATGATATAAGAAGTGAGTAATGAAGAAAAGGGATTAAATATTAGGCAGTTGAAGTTCATTGACAATCTGTTTGCTGGAATGTCTGGGAAGAAAGCCTATATTGAGGCAGGGTATAATATTGCTGGTGGTCATTCTGCTGAATCTGCTGGATCACGATTGTTAAGAAATGTTGAAATTCAAAAAGAAATAGATAAACGGAAGGATGATATAGACTACAGAAATAGAATAAGATTGAGAAGGATGAGTGAGACTGCATTAGCACAACAACTTAACATGCTGAAAGATGATATAGTAAAGCCCAGTATAAAAGCAGATATAATTAGAGACATACTTGACAGGGCAGGATTGAAACCAGTAGAACAATCTGAGCAGAGTGGAACCATTCAATTTATTACTTCTATTCCTAGACCAAAAAGTGAGCAAAAGAGGAAAAGTTAGATACTGATGGATAAAGGGAAATATGCGGTTGGTCAATGGGGTGGATAAGAATTAAAAAAGAGAAGTAAAATGAATAGTGGAATGATAGTATTATTGTTGGTGCAGTTGCTAGTCATAGTAATGGTGGTAATGTTTATTTTCAGCGGACGTCATATACACTAAAAGGGAGGTGATGATTTTAAGTGCCAAACATAGTAAATCAGGATTTAATATATATGCCAACAGAGAGACAAACAGAAGCACATGAGGCAGATGAGAGATTCATTATGTTTGGTGGAGCGTTAGGAGGAGGAAAGGCTCTCGATGTTGATACGCCCATATTGACTATCGACGGTTGGTCTACTATGGGTGAAATCAAACCAAGTGATATTGTTTTTGATGAGAATGGTAATCAAACCAAAGTCATTAGGTGTAGTAATGTTTACTACAATAGACCGTGTTATCGAGTATTTTTTGATGATGGTTCAATCATTATTGCTGATGAAGAACATCAATGGCTTACATTAACAACAAGAGAGAGGATGAACAATGCCAGAAGAACTGATAAATATAGGCAAAAGAAAAGATTTGAAAGAACTGGAAAACTTGATGCTACTTATATTTATAGCGGACAATACAAAAATCCAATAAAAGGAAATATACGAACAACGGTGGATATTAAAAATAGTTTATATAATCATGATATGTACAGCAACCATTCTATTGCGATAGCCAAAAGCCTTTATTTTCCAGAAAAAGATTTAGAAATTCCTCCATATACATTGGGTGCTTGGTTGGGTGATGGACACTCAGTAAGTGGAGCTATAACAATAGCTGAAGTGCAAATTGTTAAAGAGATAAGAAAGGATGGATTTATTGTTAGCAAACAACAAGCGAGTAAATATACTTATACTATCAGGGGGTTGATATATAAATTAAGAGCAAGTAATTTATTTAGGAACAAACACATACCAATGGATTATTTGTTATCATCGATAGAACAGAGGCTTGCCTTGCTCCAAGGGTTGATGGATACGGATGGTTTTATAGATAAATCAGGAAAGGCTGTTTTTGCAGTCATTAAAAAAGAACTAGCAGAAGGAGTTTATGATTTAGCAATATCACTTGGGATCAAGGCTACACTGACAGTAAATAGAAATAAAAAATTTATGGGTCAACCATACAAACCAGTATATGCAGTAAGGTTTAGGTCTGAACTTAATGTTTGTAGGTTGAAGAGAAAACTAGATAGAATAATTCCAATAAAAGATACTAGGGTTCTCAGTAGGTATATAAAAAAAATAGAAAGCATTGATTCAATTCCTGTTAAGTGTATTGAGGTTGATTCACGAAGTCATTTGTATTTAGCTGGTAAGTCATTGATTAAAACACATAATTCTTGTTGGATGGTCAATGAAGCAATAAGATTGTCAACGGAATTTAAGGGCAACAGGGGGTATCTAAGTAGATGGGAGAACGTAACATTCAAAAAGACAACTCTACTTACATTACAGAAATTCTTACAGAGTGGAATTATCAGAAAACATAATAAAAGTGAGCAGTTTTATGAACTGAATAATGATTCAATTATATTCTATGGTGGACTGAGGGGATCCAAGGGAGAGGGTATAGATAGAATTAAGTCAATGGAGCTTGGCTGGTTTGGGATTGATGAGGCAACTGAAGTGCCAAGTGAGGACTTCTTTCTCATTTTATTATCTAGGTTGAGGCATAGGTTGCCAGACGGAACATTACCACGTTATAAGGGGCTATTGGCATCTAACCCTGGAGTAGGATGGGTAAAGACTAAATTCAAAACTGATATAAGAGATAATTATTTGTTTGTTCCTGCTCTTCCCAGGGACAATCCATACAATCCTCCGGAATATGAACAGAGTATGAGGGACAACTTTTCACAAGATTGGATAGATGTTTTCTTAGAAGGAAGTTGGGATATTGCATTAGAGGGTATGTATGTTTTTGAGCATGATTGGGTTAAGGATGCAGTTGAAAAAAAAATGAAAAAGGGAGAACCTTGTGAGTTCGGAATTGATGTGGCAAGAGAGGGTAAAGATGAAACAGTAGTAGCTTGTAGGAATGGTAACAAGGTTAGAATAGTATTTGCTAAACAGAAAGCAAAAGACATAATGAAGGCAACTGGTGAGATAGCCATAATTGCGGATAAGGAAAAGCCCAGTAAAATCAGGGTAGATACGGTTGGTGTCGGTGGAGGAATGTATGACAGGTTAAAAGAGCTTGGGTATCCAGTGGAGGAGTTCAAGGCAGGCAATAAGTCAAGTGATCCTGATAAATACTTTGATTTGAAAGCGGAGGTCTATTGGAAATTTAGAGGATTAATAGAGGCAGGATTAGTTGATTTACCAGATGATCAGAAACTCAAGGCACAATTAACAGCAACACAATATGAGGTTAGGTCGGACAAGAAGTTAAAGATTTGGAGTAAGGATAAGGTTAAGAGTGAGGGACTGCAATCCCCTGACAGGGCTGAGGCAGTAATAACATCATTCTTCGGAAGGATTGCTGAGGATCATGGTGGGTTAATATCAGATGAGGCACTAGAGGCAGCGTTTAAGGACTAATTATTCAAAATAAAAGGAGAAAACAACAAAAGTAACAAGAGAGAAGAATAGTTTCAAACCAGTAACTATATTACTTGAGACAGAGAAAGAGTTGACTGATGTAAGAAAGGTTTTCCAAGTTTTCACTGAATGTTACGGTTTTGACTGGAAGGGTAGAGATGATATGGTAATAACAGCAAACGAATTGGAGAAAATAGAAAATGAGTAGTGGATATATCAGATGGAAATGTCCAAAATGCAGATTGGAATTAACCACAGATTACTCAAGGAGTACATACAAGGTGTGCCCCAATTGTGGGGGTGGAATGATAATTAAGAAGGCGGTAAAGCCAGATGAGGATTAATAAAACAACCTTGTGCTATGTATGTAGAGAAGAAGTTCTTGCAACAATGTGTTCCAAGATGTATTGTTGGAAGGATGGTAATATATGGATGCATGAAAGCTGTGCGTTTATTTTTGAGCAAAAAAATATTGAGAAAATGTTTAAGGGGGATAGAATGAAGGTAATACAAAATAAGGACTTTACACCAATCAGCATAGAGATAGAAACGATATATGATTTAAGGGAAATGGTGAAAATTATGGGCAACTATGGTTGTTTCAATACACATTCTGGTAATGTATATGATGACTTGTGTTTTATTTTGAGACAGAGAGAAAGTGGATATACATTATAATAGATATAATCTTGAGATAATTTGACTGTGTCAAATCAATGACAAAAAATAACCAATGAAAGGAAGGCAGAATGAAAGTAAATATAGACAAAGCATGGAGACCGCTGACTATTACGTTAGAAACAGAGAGGGAGTTTGAAACTCTATTTTGGTCAATACATGATAGGTGGAATTTTACAAGAAGAAATTCAGAGAAAGATGACCCTATTTTTGAAATGTATAGTAGAACAAAGGCAATAATGGAAGGTCTATTGGGGAGGGAAATACAATGAAGATACATATTGAACCTAAATGGAGGCCAGTAACAATAGTCTTAGAGAATAGGGAAGAGTTTATGGGAGTATATTATACGATAAAGGGAGAACGTGGTTTGAATTGTTGGGTAGATGAATTCATAGAACGAATGAGATTAGCAAAAATAAGTATGGAGAAATAATGAAGGTAAAGAGAAGATACTGCCCATACTGCACAAAGAAAACTGTGTCAACTAAGAATAACGAAGGATATTACATCTGTTCCAAGTGTGGTAATAAATGGATAGGTTGCTTCGATAAAATAAAGGAGAACCAATGAAACCAATAGATAAATTAGATAACCAGCTTCACCATCAAAAGATTATAGATAAACTTAATCAATTAATCTTATCTCATAATAAATTAATTAAAATTATCAATAAATTAAACAAGGAGAAGAAGAATGAAGAAAGCAATTAGCATTATACTGGTGTGTCTGTTCGTTCTGGTGGGTTCAATGGCATTTGCAAATCCACTAGAACAACTAATTGGTGAAAGGGTTACTATTTATTGGGGAACAAATAGATATGCTCCCAGGGTATATATAGTAGAAGTAATAGATGAAAATTGGTTTATCTATAAGTATGACTACAGATATCATTGGGGTCATATACTGAATATAACTGCTATTAAAATCCTCGACAAAAACTATCAATATTCTAGGGAAAAAAGTCCGTGGTAGTCCTTTCAGTAATACCCATAGCCATGAACGGTAAAGATATGGTAGTAGCATCTTTCGATATTGAGTGGGAGAATAACAAAGCGCACCAACGAATGCTTCAAAGGATAGTTGAACCAAAGGACAGGATAAGTGAAATAGAAGAGCTTATAAGAAGTCAGCATCCCCTTGCAGTTGTGATAGATGCAGTGGCAGCAGGGCCAGAATTTCTCGATGAACTAGATGAAAAGGGAATTCCATTATTCAGAATATATCCCGAAGGTAAGGCAGTAGATGAGCAATCATATACTAACAGAAGAGCAGAACTATACTTCAGAATGATTTCTTGGTTGAAGAGCAAGAGGGGTATCAAATTAAAGAAAAATGATAATTTTATAGAGCAGTTGAAGGTAATTAAGCCAATGGTGCGAAAGGGTGGAAAATGGTTCGTAGAATCAAGAGAGGAACTAATGGAGAGAGGCATTGAGTGTGATGAGCTTGACGCTAATGCTTTCTGTTTCGTGAAGGAGGATGAATGGGAAGATTCTCCAGGAATATTTATGATAGGCAGAGGAAGGACAAGTGAATATGGAAGAAATTGGTAAAAGGAGATGAATGTAATTGGCAAGAACTAGTTGGGTAGAAAGAGCAGGTGGATCACTGGGCAGGGCAATATATGAGTTCAGGTTGCCGTTCAGGAGAGCCAAGTATGGACAGATAATAACGGCAAAGGGGTCATGGTTCAGGGTCAAGGGAAAAAAGTACAAAGTACCCGAAAACAGGTTGGACAAGTATGATACTGCATTTGATTATTATATTGAGCATGAGTTTGCTAGACCTATAATCAATTTGCAGTCATCAGCTATATTCGGTAAGGGGATAGACTTTATAGGCGACAATGAGCAGGTGAAGTTTGCCAGAAGTCTGTTTGGTCAATCTGATTTGTTTCAGTTCGCAATGGAGGGTGGAATCTATGGGGATAACTTTATCAGGATTTTTGGTGATAAAGAAACAGAAGAACTTAGACTCATGCTGTTGCCTCCCAATACGATAACGAAGCAGGTAAACAATGATAACGTGAATGACATTTATGGGTATGTCCAGTATGAGGATGACAGCAGCGAGAGGGATGAAGAACCAATAGAACCGGAAGAGATTGAGCACATCATGTTCAATGCAGTGTCTAACTCAATGTATGGAAACTCTGACTTGATTCATATGTTCTACTGGTTTGACATGTATGATTCGCTAACAGAGGGGGCTGATAAGAGAAGACTGTTCACCAGCAATCCGATTGGAAAGTTCACCGGAATTGAGATGAAGCACAGGGAAGCGATAAAGTCTACATTGGCTGATGTCGATAGGGATGTTGATCAGAAAGCAGGATTGAAACAGAGTATGCCCCCGGGCTCACAAGTCCTATTGCCAAAGGGTGTGGACTATCAATTAGTAGAGGCATCAGGAAATTTTGATTTGGAAAGTATGCTGTCAAGGGTAATGTTAGTAATAGCTGCTGCAAGCGAGACCCCACTTCATTATTTGTCGGTAGGAACTAACATCAACTTGGGAACATCAAGGGAAATGAAATGGCCTTTCGTCAAGAAAATTCAGAGAAAACAGGAGATATATAAGAGAGGATTTGAGAACATACTGATTAAGGCAATGGACATTCATGGTTATCCAAGTGAAGAGGGTGCAAAAACAGATGAACTCAAGGTACAAGTAAAATTTCCTCCAATATATGACTATGAGTTAGACCAGATAGAAGCTATGCTGAAGACTGTGTTACTGGTCAATCAGTCAGGCAAATTGAGTGATGAAACAACAGTCAATCTGGTGTGCAACTATTTGGGTGTAGATGTCGAGAAGGAAACCGAAAAGATAGAGGGTGAGGAAGAAGACAGGGATGATGAGGAGAATGAGACTGCGGCAGATAGGGCGGCAATAGAAATAGGCAAGGCAGTAGCAAGCGGGGAATTAGAGAAAGAGAAGGCGACTGAAATGATAGGCAAGATAGTAAGCAGGGGTTGACTTTTCTGGAAAATGTAGTATAATATAAATAGATTAATATATTTGCTCTGTGGCGTTAGCTGCGTTCAAATACACTCGGATAGGGGGCTTGCTCCGAGTCCGAAAAGCAGGTGATGAAGTCGTGATCCGATAGACAAGACGGTTGCACGTGATAAAATCCTGCCAGAGCAAAGCAATAATCTAACGTGGGGTGGAAATGGTTCGACTTTGCCATGCTGTCAACGGCAAGACGAAGCACCTAGGTTCGAATCCTAGCCACCCCACCACAGAAAGGAGATAATATGAAGGTATTAAAACGGATTTTTAGAATTGTTTCCTCGCCAATAATATTACTGATAATACTCTACTTAATTACTAGAAACAATTATTACGAAAAAAAGAGAGAATACTACTCAAGGGGTAGGATAAAAACACCTCTCAGGCTTCATTTGAGACCAAATAAGCGGTAGTTTTGCTGAATATATAGAATGTATCAAGTGAGGAGAAAAATGACGATAACAATAGGTCTAATTCTTTCTATTTTTATATTGATAGCATATATAGCTGGAAGGAATAGAAATAAATTCAAGTGAAGGAGGGTAGAATGAGGTACAGAGATAATAATATAGAAGTAGCAAAAAAGGTTCATAATGGACAAAATACTGAATATGAAAGAATAGTATGCAATGGTTATAATGGACACACAAAACACTACCTCAGTTTAATTTTAAGAAGACCAAAGATGTATCGTTCTGATTGTTCCAAACTAGAAACATGTAAGGGTGGTGTTTCAGTTGAAACTGGTATGGGGTGGTTCACAGAATGTGATGGAATATATTATAGATGCCCATCTTGTAACAAAGAGCATTATTATCTTAAATGGGCAATAAGTTGTTGTAGATAAAAGTCAAGGAGAATAAGATGAACTGTGGTAATTGTAAATATTGGATGCCTAGAGAATTCAGCAAGAAGGAACAGATAATGACTATTGATGCTTACTATCTAAGACCAAAAAAAGAAAGGGAAGCAATATTAGATGAAATAGATAGACTATTTTGTAGTATTGATTCTTGTGAAAGAGAAAAAATATGAAATGTAAAGCAGCTTGGTTTGATAGTGAGGAAGGATTCAGCCTTGTCCTGAAGGTCGAGAATGGACAGAATATAGCCATAGGGGTCGCAAAGTCTGAACTGAAGGATGGAATATCTTTTGGACAGGGTGAGATAATCAAGAGCAAAAAGAAGAAGCCAGTAGATTTGCTGGAGAAAATCTGGAAATGAAAGGGAGGAAGAAGTGATTGAGATACAGAAGTTGACTAAAGAAGATATTGGGAAGTGGGTCATCTATCAACCCACGATAAAGGGGAAGCCAGAAGAAGGACGGATAAAATCTTGGGGTAGTGAGGTTATATTTGTAGTCTATCGCTGTAATAATGAATGGGATAGATTTCAAAACTATACAGCACAAGCTACACTTCCAAATAGATTGACTTTCAGCTAAAAGGAGAAATTATGAAAGTAGAAAAGAAGTATCCTGAGTTCAATCCGATAACAATAACCATAGAGAGTCAGGAGGAGGTTGATACAATCAGAACAGCTCTTGAAAATTTAAGGACTTATTATCTGGGGAAAATGGTAGTCCTTGCCGGAATAAGTACAACACCAAAAAGAATGAGTGAATTGTCAGCAGACTTTAGAAGGAATCTGGACAATCCAGAGGAAAAAGAATGAAACAGGAACTATACATATCAGACAATCTATGTACTAGTTGTGAATCATACCATGAGTCAACAATCAGATGTAAGGGTGAGTCTGAGGAAACAAGATTTGTTTTCTGTACATATCTTGGTCAGGCAATACTAAATGAGGTAGTTGAGTGTAGCGCAAGGGATGAGTATGAGAAATATCTATTTGAGGAGAAACAGAAGGAAAAAGGATGAAAGATAAAATTGGATATAGTAATTATTATGAAGTAATGGATAATGCTTGTGATGACTGTATCTTTTGTGGAAAGATATGCAGAAAGTATGGATATGGTGAATGGCATATGACTTATTATTGCACGTGGGCAAATCAGGTATTGAATGAAGTAGTTACAGAATGCGACAAAAAACAAAAGGAGGAGAAGCCTTAGTGAAAATAGCAATCAAGGACATAGTAATCAAGAACAGGATAAGGAAAAAGATAACTGGAATTAAGGAACTGGCCAATAATATTAGAGTATATGATCTGATAAATCCTATATCAATATATATTGGGACAAAGGAACTGAAAGCAGGAATACGAAGAGTTCTTGCAGTAAAAAGTTTGGGGTGGGAAGAGATAGACTTTCGGTATGTCAAGAAGGATGTAGAGGCAAGTGAGAATCTATATAGGGAAGAGTTGACCCCAGAGGAGAAAGTCAAGAGTGTGGCTAGGTTGGCAAACGAAGTAAGGGAAATGGCAAGGGAAAGAATGCTTGCTGGGGTAAAAATAGACCCTATGCAAAATTTAACAGAGGGTAATTTGTCAAAGAAAGAGAAGGCGAGTCAAACATCAAGAGACGCAATAGCAAGTGAAGTTGGTTGGTCTGGAATGACATATGAAAAAGCCAAGAAGATAGTAGATTCTGGGAATAAGGAAGCTATAGACAAGATGAATAAGACCTCGGTAGATGCAGGATATAAGGTACTCAAGCCAGCCAAAGAGGAAAACAAATACGACACACTTGGACTCTCGGTCAAGACATTTGATTTTATGGAATTTTTATCACATGTATTGCAGAAGTCAATAGGCAATCTTATGGAAGAGGCAATATTGGATTTTCATAAGGACTGGCTTAATGAATATGAAAAGGAAGATGATGAGACCAGATTGAAGGTGTATGCATACAGATCACATATGTTCCAGCGGAAGCCGATATTTGGTTCGGATGGAGGAGTCACGGATTATGGAAGGAAAGATTAGGTACATAATGTTGCACTGCCAGTGTAAACATTGTGGATCATATAGAATAATGAAAGATTTGGAGGGGAACAAGACTTATTGTCCTGTATGTAGAAAAGAAGGAGCTTGAAAATATTAGATAAAAAGGAGAAATAATAATGGAAAAGATGCAACATGAATTACAGAATATATGTAGGGCAATTGACAGGTATGCAAAGGTAAATGATAATGAGGTAGCTTTCATTGGCTCATTCATAGCTCTTGATGAGGAAAAAATGGAGAATGATGAGGATGATACTACAAAAGAAGGGACAGACAGGATTGTTGCCTATGGAAACAAGGAGACATTACTGATTCAATTGGAAGAATTAATGGAAATGTTAAAAAAAGAAGAAGGTGATTTTGTGAACTGGTAGACTTGACAAAATATTTATTTAGTATATACTGTAGATAGGTTGATAGAAAAAAGGAGAGAGAAAATGGCAATAACCAAAAAAGAAAAAATGCTCAAGGCAGTTAAGTATTTAGAGATGAGTTGTAGGAACTGTGAGCAGAAGACATATTGTAGGCTTACAAGGGAAATGAAACCTTTTAAGGGTTTTCTAACTGAGCTTCGTGAAACTTTGGAAAAGGATGATTTCTGTGATGAATTAGAAATTAAAATAGAAGGAAGATGAAATGACTTTGATTTATACACAAACAAAAGAATGTATAAACAAATTAGAAAGAGAAGGATTTAAAAAATTATTAAGGGATTTTGGAGAAGAGGTAGTAAAAACTGCTTTTGAGTGTGGTGTATCACCAAGAGAATTACAAGCGATTGGTAGATGGTTGAAGGAGATAACATATTGTAATAATTCAATAGAAGGGAAATGGAAACAAACTGCATAAATTGTGGAAGAGATATAGATTGTGAAGAAGGTGAGTCTAATGTGAATGATAGTGGAAGACCGTTGTGTAATATATGTGCAGAAATAACATGGTACAAAGAGGAACATCAGGTTGTACTGAGTGATTTATATGGTAGAATACAATAAATAAAGGAGGTCTGATGCTATGGAATTCAGGTGGATAAACGTAAAGAATGGTAAGAGCGGTTCTGTTCATGCTGTCAGCAAGGTACTGGCAAAGAGGCAACTGAGTGAAAGTGGTATTAGGTCTGAATATTGTTTTGTGGAAGAAAAATATATGGAATTAGTGAAGGGAGGGAAGGAATGAAAGCAACGAGGAGCAAACCAAAACCAGCACCATTTGAGCATGTATTTATTGAGCTTGAAACACAGGAAGAATTAGATGGGCTATGGCATATACTATATGTTAACCAAAGTGAAAACCTTAGACAGTATATGATTGATAAACCATACTGCGAAAAAGCTGTAGGTAGAGTATGGCATCCATTGTGGTCTAAATTAAATAGTGAAGGTGGAGGGGACAGCCAATGAAAGTAACAAGGGAATATCCAGAGTACAAGTTCAGGAAGATCACCATTGTATTGGAGAGAGAGGAAGAGTTGTATGCTTTATTGGGGGCAATAGGTCAATCTGCACGCAGTACATATGAGAATGCAGCAAAAAGTCAGGAATGGAAGTCTGATATAGACATAGGT
>SDBU01008174.1_pt1 | contig 11948 bp, 11 predicted proteins | sample 2277071 | NCBI WGS metagenome assembly SDBU01 (sample SAMN10397929, study PRJNA504765) | marine sediment metagenome | isolation source: marine sediment core GS08_GC12, 126 cmbsf | place: Arctic Ocean: Gakkel Ridge, Loki's castle | collected 2008
TAACGATGATACCAAGTACTCCATAGGCAGTGTCATCAACCATGTCCTGCTTCACCAGACCATCATTGGTGAGGAAACAAGGAAGCAAATGGAGATGGCCGATGCCTATCCGGATATTATCATTGGCTGCGTCGGTGGCGGCTCAAACTTCGCCGGGCAATTCCTGCCCTGGATCAGGGACAAGATTAGCGGGAAGAAATCAGACCTACGCATCATCTGTGTTGAGCCTCAAGCCTGCCCCAGCCTGACCAAGGGTCCCTATACCTGGGACTATGGAGACATAGCTGGCCTTGCCCCTATAGCCAAGATGTACACCCTTGGCCATACCTTTATCCCATCTCCAATTCATGCCGGGGGGCTGCGCTACCACGGTATGGCACCCATCATCTGCCACCTCTACAAGCTGGGCTTAATTGAAGCCAGGGCTGAGTACCAGATTCCAGTCTTTGAGGCTGGAGTAAAGTTTGCCCGCACCGAGGGCATTATTACTGCCCCAGAGCCATGCCATGACCTCAAGGTGGCTATTGATGAGACTGTTAAATGCAAGGAGTCTGGTGAATCAAAAACTATCCTGATAGCTCACAGCGGGCACGGGCATTTCGACCTGGCCGCCTATGATGAGTACCTCTCAGGTAGGCTAACGGACTATGAGTATCCTGAGGAAAAAGTAAAGGAGGCACTGGCTTCGTTGCCTGAGGTGCCGTCAGCATAAATAGGCAGATAAAGGGCTGGGCTTAAGCCCAGCCCTTTATCCTTGCCCCAATCTCAACTGTGTGCTACAATAAAATCAGCTTGAAAAGGGTAAAAATAAAATATTTATTAACCTGCCTTATTATAATCCTATCCCTTTTTCTGGGGACTAGCTGCCTGCTGCCAGACATAGACATTTCGCCACCGCCAAGCCCACCACCCGCCCCTGCTACTTCCCCAATCAACCCTAACTGGACACCACCTCCAGAAAGTCAAGCCACGGTATTACCCAACATTGCCGATGTAGTAGCTAAGGTTAGACCTTCAGTAGTAGCTATCAACACTATAACCTATATTTTGAACCGACCCAGGGAGGGTGCTGGCTCAGGGTGGATACTAGACGAAGATGGGCTTATCGTAACCAATAATCATGTGGTAGCAGGAGCTAGCAGTATCACGGTAACCCTGGATGATGGCACCACCTTTCCCGCAGAGACAGTCCGAACTGACGCTCTTGCCGACCTGGCTGTGGTCAAGATTAATGCCAAAAACCTGCCCCCAGCTAGTAGAGGCATCTCCTCCAAATTAAGAGTTGGTGACTGGGTGGTAGCTATTGGTAATTCGCTGGGTATGGGGATAAGTGCCACCAAAGGGATTGTTAGCAGCCTGGGGGTTTCTCTACCGGTATCCTCAGGGCAAACCCTAGAAGACCTTATTCAAACCGATGCCGCTATTAACCCAGGTAATAGCGGTGGACCACTAGTCAATATGGCGGGAGAGGTAATCGGCATCACCAGTGTTAAGATTGCCATGGTCGGGGTTGAGGGTATGGGCTACGCTATAAGCATCGATACAGCTATACCAATTATCCAGGAATTAGTCTGGAAAGGATATGTGATTCGCCCCTGGCTTGGGGTAGTGCTTCAGGATGTAAACCAATTCCTGGTACTGATAAATGACTTGGCAGTTGATAAGGGCACCTTTATCGTTGAAGTAGCTGCTGGCAGCCCAGCCGCTGAAGCTGAACTGGAACCAGGCGATGTTATTGTCGCCCTAAATGGTAAAGATATAATCAATGCTCAGGACTTGATACAGGCGATACACTCCTCTGAGATTGGGCAAAGGGTAGAGATAAGCTTCTGGCGGGGTGATACTCAAAATACTACTTACGCTATACTGATTGAAAGCCCACCACCATCCTAGGTCAGTCTAATCTCTTCACGCCCAATAATATGTCATAGCCACCTAACTTATGACTTTCAGTAAACACACCCTCATCAGGAACCCCCTCAACAAGTTGCCGGGATAGCGTTTCCTGCTTGATGTAGTCAGTAAAATTCTCCATTACCTGCCTCAGATAAGCCTCCGTTTGATAATAGGTAATAATATAGTCAGCAATATCAAATCCGGCAGAGCGGCGCATTATCTGCAAACGGTGCACTATCTCCCGCGCCATCCCCTCAGCCTGAAGTTCAGGAGAGAGTTCAGTAGTGATTGCTACTAAGTAACCACCTTCTGAGCTAATCACATAGCCTTCTTTATCCAGCTTAGCCACATCATCAACAAATTCCAAACCTTTTACATTAAGCTCATCCAATACCTGAGGCTTCAGCCGCTCTAAACTTTCCTGTTCCGTGTTACTGGATACACTAACCACAACGTGAGCTAAAGGCTGGCGCACCTTAATACCAGCTTGGCTCCGGGCAGCCCTACCCAGACTTGATATTTTCACCACCAATCGGGTATCAGCCGCCAATTGCTTATCAATTTTAGTCCTATCAGCCATGGGAAAATCAGCCAGGTGCACACTGTTTGGAGCTTCAGGAAATACTGAGCGGACCAGGTTTTGATACAGCTCCTCAGCCAGGAATGGAGTAAGTGGAGCCAGTAGCTTTGATAGCGTAACCAGACACTCATATAGAGCTGTATATGCCGAAAGTTTATCGGCATCACTCTCACTCTTCCAAAAGCGCCTACGGCTCCTCCGCACATACCAGTTGGAAAGGTCATTGACAAAGCTTTCTATCCTTCTCCCTGCCTCAGTCGGGTTGTAACCATCCAGTGCCACATCAACATCAACTATAAGCTGATTAAGCTCGGAGATAATCCACCGGTCAAGCTCCGATTGATATGATGAAGCCATCTCAGAGCTAGGGGTGAAATGGTCTATATTAGCGTAGGTGACAAAGAAGGAATAGACATTCCACAGCGTCAGTAAGAAGCGGCGCACCACCTCAGCCACCATATTCTCAGAGAAACGACGGACATTACCCGGTGGCGAGGCAGTAAGACAATACCAGCGTAGAGCATCAGCCCCATATTTATTAATCACTGCCCACGGCTCAACCACATTCCCTTTAGCCTTGCTCATCTTCTCCCCTTTGGCATCAAGGATGTGTCCCAGGCAGATAACATTCTTAAAACAGGGGCGATTAAACAAAAGTGTAGATATAGCATGCAAACTGTAGAACCAGCCCCGGGTCTGGTCAACCGCCTCACAAATATAATCGGCAGGAAATCGCCCATCCTCAAGCAAGCTATCATTGTCAAATGGATAGTGCCACTGGGCTACTGGCATTGCCCCTGAATCAAACCAGCAGTCAATTACCTCTGGCACCCGCCTCATGGTTGCCCCGCACTTGGGGCAAGCAAAGGTCAGCTCATCAACAAAGGGACGGTGTAAATCCAATGGCTCTTTAAACCCGAAGAACCCAGCTTTATTCTTTAATTCCTCCACACTGCCCACGCATTCATAGTTGCCACAAGCCTCACAATGCCATATATTGAGTGGCGTTCCCCAGTAGCGCTCCCGCGAAAATGCCCAGTCCACATTATTCTCCAGCCAATCACCAAAGCGACCATACTTGATATGCTCCGGATACCAGTTTATCTCGGTATTACCAGCAATAAGGCTCTCTTTTACGGCTGTTGTCCTGATATACCAGGTCTGCTTGGCATGGTAAATGAGAGGCGCCTCACAGCGCCAGCAGAAGGGATAGGTATGACAAATCGTCCCACTGCGGAAGAGGAGGTCCCGGTATTTCAAATCAGCAATAATGTCTTTATCAGCGTCTTTAACAAACTTTCCAGAGAAGGTGTAAATACCTGTAATGTTATACTGCGAGTCCACATGATCGACAAAATTCAAGCAATAATCAGGATGCATTCCAACTTCAAAGTCAACCTCACCAAAGGCAGGGGCGACATGCACTATGCCGGTTCCCTCATCCAATGACACAAAATCAGCAGCGATTACTTTATAGGTTAAGTTTTCTTTCAGCTCCTGTAATTTTAACCGCGGTGCTCCTGATACGCCAGCTTCATTAATGAACTCTAAACGCCTCCGCTCTACACCAAACTTGTGCGGATTATAAAGCGGCTCGTAATTTACTCCAGTTATGGTGGCTAAATCGCTTCCCTCCAACCTTGCGACCACTTCACAATCATCAAGCCCTACCTGTTTCAAGCGAGCCGAAGCTAAAATTAGATACTCATCGCCTTTTTTTACCACCACATATTCAGCATCTGGAGCTACTGCTAAAGCAGTATTACCTGGCAGTGTCCACGGAGTAGTTGTCCAAGCAAGTAAATAGGTTGGTTTATCTTGCGAAAGTTCATAAAGCTTCTTTTGTTTATTAGGTTTATCATAATCATAATCTGATATAAATGACGGCACAATCTTAAACTTTATGTAAACCGAAGGGTCTTCGGTATCGTCCTTATAGCCCAGGGCAACCTCATGGGAGCTGAGGGAGGTGCCACAGCGGGGGCAATTGGGGGTAACCTTATACCCCTGATAGACCAGTCCCCTATCCCACATCTGCTTTATTGCCCACCAGCAGGTCTCAATATATTTATTGTCCATAGTGATATAAGGATGTTTCAGGTCAACCCAGAAGCCAATGCGCTCGGTCATCGCCTCCCACTCTTTAAGGTAGCCAAAGACACTTTCCCGGCAGCGGGCATTGAATCGGTCAACACCATACTCTTCAATCTGTGCCTTACCGGAAAAGCCTAGCTCCCTTTCCACCTCTAGCTCTATAGGCAACCCGTGGGTATCCCAACCAGCGATGCGCGGGGTATAATAGCCCTTCATTGCCTTATAGCGCGGTATAACATCCTTAAATACTCGAGCTAGCACATGATGTATTCCGGGGCTGCCATTTGCTGTAGGTGGTCCCTCATAGAATACAAAACGAGAACTACCGTGGCGAGCTTCTACACTCCGCTCAAAGACATTATTCTCCTTCCACAAGTCAAGTATGTTCTCCTCAACCTGTGGAAAATCCACCTTGCTGCTCACCGAACGGAACATAACCAAAACCTCTCTATATAAAAAACCCGCCCTCTAGGGACGGAATCTGCCTTGGTGGTGGGCGATAGTGGGCTTGAACCACTGACCTCTGCGATGTCAACGCAGTGCTCTAACCACCTGAGCTAACCGCCCACAAGCCAACACTAATTTTACCGAATCTTCAAGGGATACGCCAATTCGCCCATTTGCTTTTATCTACCTCCCCGTTGTAGGCTAATTTAGGCGTTATTCCCTTGGCTATAGCAGCTGCTATGACGGCCTTGGTTATATCGCCTGCTATGAAGGGAATAGCTCCCATCCCAAGGAGGGCAGTAAAGGTTGCGGGTTCTCCTTTTACCAAGTTAACCCATAGCCCAAGCTGAAGGAGTCCTGGAACATAGATTAGGATAAAGTTGGCGAAGAGCATGAGCGCTAGCATGCTCAGGAAGCTTCTTGACCGAATATAGGTATCAGTGAAATGACCTAAGAAAAGGGCAGCCAAGATAAAACCGATTATGTATCCCCCAGTGGGACCAGCAAGGTAACCCAGACCGCCTGACCAGCCTGAAAACCAGGGAAGCCCAGCAGCGCCGAGCCCAGCATAGATAGCCAGGCTTGTACCTCCCCACCACCTCCCCAAGAGCACACCGGCAAGGAGCACGGCAAAGGTTTGTCCTGTCACTGGCACTGGACTCCATGGAAGTAAGATTCTAATCTGAGCAACAAGCCCGGTAAGGCAAGCTATGCCAAGTGCTAGGGCTAACTTTTTGGGTATACTTAGCTCATACCTCCATCGGAAGACATCATATTTACTTCGATTGATCCTAGTTGCTATCGCCATGTTTACCCTCCATCTCTAGAATTTTGGACTAATTCAGTGTATACTTTATAAAAGGTTATCCATTAAAGAACTCGCCGAATGAAAAGAATGTAAGTAAAAATCTAAGTGCTATCTTATCATATAGCCGACAAATAATCAATAAAAGGGGGATTGTAAAATGTCTGACGAAAGGGAGCAAGCTAAAGAATATGCCCTCAAGATAACTAAGGATAAGGATATCAAATTGATAGGACTGTGGTTCACTGATATCCTGGGCTTTCTCAAGAGTGTCTCCATTACCCCAAGAGAGCTAGAGGGAGCATTGGTAGACGGCGTAGGATTTGACGGCTCTTCCATTGAAGGATTTGCCAGAATTGATGAGAGTGATATGTTAGCTTTGCCCGACCCCACCACCTTCCAAATCCTGCCCTGGAGTCAGCCACCACACCCGATAGCCAAAATGTTCTGTGACATTCTAAGACCTGGCAAGCAGCCCTTTGAAGGTGACCCCCGATATGTGCTAAAGAGAAACCTCAAAAGAGCCAGTGACCTGGGTTACACCTTCAATGTAGGACCAGAGATGGAATACTTCTATTTCCAAAATGCCAAGGGGACACATACCCTGGATGAAGGTGGCTATTTTGATTTGACCCCGCCGGATATAGCTAGCGACTTGAGGATAGAAACCATACTCACTCTGGAGGAACTGGGGATTAGTGTTCAATACAGTCATCATGAAGTGGCTACCAGTCAACACGAGATTGACCTGAACTACACCGATGCCTTGACTATGGCTGATAATATTATGACCTACCGACTGGTGGTCAAACAGGTAGCGCAAAAGAACGGTGTCTATGCCACCTTTATGCCTAAGCCTATCTTCGGTGTCAACGGCAGTGGTATGCATGTGCACCAGTCACTGTTTAAGGGCAACAGGAATGCCTTCTTTGATGAGAATGACCCATATTATCTATCTAAAACAGCCAAACACTATATCGCCGGCTTACTGAAGCACGCCCCAGAAATCACCGCAGTGGTTAGTCAATGGGTTAATTCCTATAAGCGTCTGGTTTCAGGCTATGAGGCACCAGTATACCTTTCCTGGGCAAGAAGAAACAGGTCAGATATGATTAGAGTTCCAGAATATCAACCGGGGAGGGAATACTCTACCAGAATTGAATTCAGGGTTCCAGACCCTGCCTGCAATCCCTACCTGGCTTTCAGTGTGATTCTAGCTGCCGGTCTGGAGGGCATTGAGAAGGACTATAAACTGGTTGACCCTGTTGAAGAGAATGTTTTTGAAATGAGTAGCCATGAGCGAGAGCAAAGAGGTATAGACAGTCTGCCAATGAACCTATCTGACGCTATAAGCTTGACCGAAAATAGCCAGCTGGTAAGAAAAGCCCTTGGCGACCATGTCTTTGATAGTTTTATCAAGAATAAGAAGATTGAGTGGGAACAATATCGTATCCAGATAACTGAATATGAGCTAAAAAGATACCTACCTGTTCTCTAAGACCTCATAATATATCTGGGCTATTTCATTGGCTTCCCCTTACCTATGAGGGCAATCTCAATGTTCTTGCCACAGTTGGGGCAGGTTATATTAAGAGTGACAGGCTGATTCATTACTCGTTCAACAACGGCGGTAACTACCGAGTCAATATTATCTAAACGCTGGTCCAACATATCTAGGCGCTGCTTAATATGTTCAATATCCAGAGTTTCTTCTTGTCCCACCACACTAGGTTTATTTTCCTCAGCCAAGGCTACATCCTCCAAGTAATTATAATCAGACTAATTATATGTGCCAAGTGGAACTATGTCAAAGATTAAATATCTAGCAATACGCAATATTGATTTAGACAAACTACATAAGGTATACTAATTTAGTGATGAATAATCTATCACTTATCTAAACATAAAGGAGGTAACCAAATGCCTGAGGAAGTAATTGGAAAGGTAAGCGATTTCTTTGCCAGACCTGTGGTAGCCGGCATTGAGTTAATTGGAACTTTAAAACTGGGTGATAAGATCCATATTAAGGGTCATACTACTGACATTGAATTCATTGTTGACTCAATGCAGATTAACAATGTAGATGCTGAGGAAGGTAAGGCCGGAGATGCTATTGGTGTCAAGGTTAGCGATCGGGTAAGAAGGGGGGATACAATCTATAAGGTTACCGACTGAAGCCGATACTCTAGGAAGTGAAAATGACGGCAAAAGTATTGATTGAGCGCCATGTAAAAGGGGGCAAGGAGGGAGAATTAATTGAACTACTAAGTAAACTGCGAGCTCAATTAGTCTCACAGCCAGGCTACATCTCAGGAGAGATACTCCAGAGCCTGGAGGATAACTCTGTTATCTTGGCTATTAGCACTTGGTTAAGTGCACTTGATTGGAAATCATGGGAAGGTAATCCTGAGCGTCTAAAAATCGAGTCTAAAATTGAACCACTATTAACTGAACCACCAAAATTGACTATTGCCACACCTCTTTAACCACTATTCTGATAAATAGTCAACCGATGTTCTTGGCCAGGTTAGCCATTTCGATAGCACTCACCGCAGCTTTAAAGCCATCATTTCCCTCTTTAGTCCCCGCCCGTTCAATGGCTTGCTCTAGGGTATCAGCAGTGATTACGCCATAAATAACCGGCAACCCGGTGTCCAAACCTACCTTAGCGATGCCCTTAGTTACCTCAGCGGCAATATATTCAAAGTGAGGTGTCCCACCCCGAATCACCGCACCAAGGCAGATAACTGCATCATACCGTTTAGTCTGAGCTAATTTCTGGGCTATCAGTGGAATTTCAAATGAGCCTGGCACCCAGGCAATGTCTATATCCTCCCCGTTAACCCCATGGCGAAGTAAGGCATCCTCTGCCCCCTCAAGTAGCCTCTTAGTAATAAAGTCATTGAAACGGGGGGCAACCAGCCCAAACTTCAGCCCTTTCCCCAGCAACATACCTTCAAAACGCTTGCTCATTACTTCCTCCTAATTATCACCAGCATTGGGTATTTCTAAGTGATGACCTAGTTTTTCCCGTTTTATCTCTAAGTAATGACGGTTATACTCAGTGGGAGCGGCGATAATGGGTACTGTCTCCACCACCTTGAGCCCATAACTCTCCAAACCTATCACCTTTTTGGGATTATTAGTGAGCAATCGAATTTCATGTAGACCCAGATCGGCCAGAATTTGGGCGCCTATGCCGTAGTCCCGCAAGTCTGGAGCAAAACCTAAGGACAGATTAGCCTCCACTGTGTCCAGTCCTTTGTCTTGAAGAGCATAGGCGCGAATCTTGTTGTGGAAGCCTATACCTCGTCCCTCCTGCCTCATATACAGGAAAACGCCTCTCCCTTCCTCAGCAATACTTTGCATTGCCAAAGAAATCTGCTGACCACAATCACAGCGAAGACTACCAAATACTTCGCCGGTAACACATTCACTATGAACTCGAACTAACACCGGCTCCCCAGTAGATATATCTCCCATCACCAAGGCTAAGTGTTGGTCAGGGTCTATGTCACTCTTATAGGCAATAGCAATAAACTCACCGTAAATTGTGGGTAACTTAGCCTCAGCTATTCGATTCACCAGCTTTTCATGACGGCGACGGTAAACAATAATATCAGCCACACTCACAATCTTTATCCCATACCGTTGTGACATCACCTCAAGTTGAGGTAGCCGTGCCATAGTGCCATCTTCATTCATAACCTCACAGATAACCCCTGCGGGATAAAGGCCAGCGAGCCTAGCTAAATCAACTATAGCCTCAGTATGCCCCGCCCGCACTAGAACACCACCCTCCCTAGCTCGCAAGGGAAACATGTGCCCCGGCCGGAGTAAATCCTCAGGTTTAGTAGCTGGGTCAATTACCGTTTTTACTGTCTCAGTTCTATCTGCTGCCGAAATACCTGTGCTTACCCTATGTTTAGCTTCAACAGACACGGTGAAGGCGGTAGAAAACCGGGAGGTATTCTCATTCACCATCAACGGAATTCTCAATTCGTCTAATCGCTTGCCGATGATAGGCAAACAAATAAGTCCCCTAGCATGCCTTGCCATAAAATTAATAGCTTCACCAGTAACCTTTTCGGCAGCTAGGACTAGGTCACCTTCGTTCTCCCTATCATCATCATCAACTATAATAACAAACTTGCCTGCCTTTATATCCTCAATAGCTTCAGGAATGCTCGATAGCCCCATGCTTACCCCCGATTGAAAACAGAATAAATTAACCTACTAAAAAGCCATGCTCCTGTAGAAAATCAATAGTTATGCCTGGACGGTAAGCCTGGCTAAGTTGCTCCACATACTTAGCCATAATATCTACCTCCAGATTAACCAGGTCACTCACCCGCTGGCTACCCAAGGTTGTGTGTTTCTGGGTATAACCAACCACGGAAACCTGAAATGATCTGGTATCTTTAGCCACCACAGTTAGACTAATCCCGTCAATGGCAATAAAACCCTTCTCCACCACATAGCGCATCACTTGAGGAGGGGCTTCAAAGCTGATGAGCATTGCTCCACTCTCCCAGGTAACTGAGACTACCCTCCCTGCATCATCCACATGACCCTGGACTAAATGCCCTCCAAAGCGCCCGCCTAGAGCTAAAGGTCGTTCCAGGTTAACCCTATCCCCAACCCTCAAGAGACCAAGATTAGTCCGCCTTAACGTCTCTGGCATTATATCAACAGAAAAGGAATTAGCATTAAAATTAGTTATGGTTAGGCATGCTCCATCAACCGCCATACTTCCGCCAAGCTCTATCCCCCGGAGAACATCGCTGGCAGTAATAACCAGACTCCCTGCTCGTGCTGAAGTAACTCTGCCTACCTCTTCTATAATCCCGGTAAACATTTTTATTCCTTAACATACCCACTAACCATCAAATCATCGCCAAGTTTCTTAATGCGAATATACTCTAGTTTAAACGAGTCTACCACTTTGTCAACCCCCTTACCACCAACAGCCGTCTTCGCTTCCCTTCCACCAATGATAATAGGGGCGATAAAGGCAATAACCTTATCAACCAGCCCACAGTCAAACAGTGAACCAAAGAGAGCCTCCCCACCCTCGACCAAAACACTGGTGATTTCCCGCTCACCTAATGCCTTTAGCAATCTCTCCAAATCTACCCGCCCTTCGGCTGAAGGCAATTCTAGTAATTCGGCACCAACCTGAGTAAAGGCTGCTTTCTCTTCTGAGGTAGAAAACCTACCCAGTGCCACCAGCGTCTTACCAGGCTCAATAAATACTCGAGCCGTTAGTGGTGTGCGCCCTTTACCATCTATAATGACTCGGAGGGGTTGGTTCTTTGTCCTTCCCCCTCTTCCCCCACAACACCTTGTGGTAAGGTGAGGGTCATCAGTAACAACAGTGTTCACTCCGGCCATAATAGAATCAGTGGTATAACGCAGATAATGAACATATTTCCTCGCCTCGCTACCGCTAATCCACTTGGAATCACCGTTTTTAGTAGCAATCTTCCCGTCTAGGCTTGCCGCAAATTTTGCAGTAACAAATGGCATGCCAGTAGTAATGAACTTAGTATAGGCCTCGTTAATCTCTTTAGCCTCTTCGGCATGCTCACCCACATATATCTTAATGTTTTCCCTCTCCAGCTCATCTTTGCCTCGTCCTGAAACTTGGGGGTTTGGATCAAGCATAGCTAGATGAACCTCAGCAATACCACCATCAATGATTGCCTGAGTACACGGTGGAGTCCGACCATAGTAGCAGCATGGTTCTAAGGTAACATACATCACACCACCTCGGGCTTTGTTGCCTGCCTGGTTTAGGGCTAATACCTCGGCATGATGAGAGCCTGGCGGTTGTGTATAGCCTTGTCCCACAACTACATTATCCTTAACTACTACCGCCCCTACCGCTGGGTTAGGACTAACCTGCCCCAGGGCTAATTTAGCCAAGGAAAGTGCCTGCTTCATATAGTCCATGCTATCGCCATTCTAGCACCTCCTTCCCAAAAAGTGCAACATCAGTTAATAGGGTTATTTATTAACCCTTTCCCACCGCAATGTTTCCGTAAATATCCGACAGTCCATGTAAAATATGGACATGACGAATGAAACATTGATTGTACTCTGCTGGGAGCTCTATGAACAGGG
>SDBU01008175.1_pt1 | contig 11947 bp, 11 predicted proteins | sample 2277071 | NCBI WGS metagenome assembly SDBU01 (sample SAMN10397929, study PRJNA504765) | marine sediment metagenome | isolation source: marine sediment core GS08_GC12, 126 cmbsf | place: Arctic Ocean: Gakkel Ridge, Loki's castle | collected 2008
GGTTATGTCTATGGTTTTATTAGGTGAAACTTCACTTAATTTAAGTACTTGATTATTCCATTTTCTGGGTAAAAAGTTTAATTGTGACACAGTCTGAATCTGGCGTTCTGAGGAATTTCATATGTGGGAATTCAAGGTCTGTATACATTTACTAGGTAACGGACACTTTATATGAAGGATAAGGTAGAGTGTGTCGATAGTGCTTCCAGATTGAGAAATCAATCGTGCAATTACACATTGGTTGTTCTACAAATGCGTCGTTATCCAGTACATTTCGAGTTCAACGTCTCTTCTTTGGAGGTGGTGCTGGCGTTGGCTTCTTGGGACGGTTATCCCGCTTAGGAGGAGGGTTATACCCCGTCTTTTTCTCTTTTAGAACTAATCCTGTACCTTTTTTAGTCACTAATGTCTCCTTCGCAAACAGTTGATTTAGTCTTTCAAAAACTCAATCGATTCAATCTTTTCTTGAGGAGTTATTAAGATACCCTCAATGTCTGAGTCCATGAATTTCTCTTCTTTAATCCAGGATGGTTTGTATAGGAATATATAAGGGTTTTCAGGATGATTAGAATAGTACTGCGGCCACCCGTATATTCTTCTACCATCTTCAAAGTTTATTATGATGTGCTTTCTTATGTCGGAGAACACATCAAACCAGACGGAACTCCTCGCGGTTTTTCTGCTAATCAATAGTTTCCGCGCCAGTTTCATGTGTAAGTCATTTGTAACAAGAAAACTCAATATGGTGGGAATGCCAAGACTAAGTACACCTAGCCACAAGAAAGACCTACCGTCGTAAGAATAGATAACAGACTTTTCAACTTGGTTTAATGTAACCGGACTTGTCCCTGATATAAGCGAATAAATAGTATATATAAGCATAGAAAAAATTAAAGCCTCTATTATTCTCGCAAGCTCCTTTTTCTCTTTTCTAACAATGAGAGCATTTAGGATCATCGCTGAAACAAACCCAGGAATAAGAAATATTAAGATCTGTAAAGCTTGAAACGTGTACATACCTCGCCTCTTTTCCTAAACACGGGATATCCACCTAGCGTAGCGTAGCAAACCTATCTTTAGCCTCGATAGTGCTTGACTACATCCTCTAGGTGCAACATAGACCAAATCTCAGCACTTGTCAATCAGACTGTGTCACAATTAAAGTTCGGTAATCAAAGTGGAGGGAAAAGAAAAAAAACACAAATTATCGGGGTCTTCTCCCTATTTAGCCCCAGTTTTAGACCTAAAGTGGGGAATTTTTCTAAAAAAATCTTAAAAAATTGAATTGTGACACAGTCTGAATGTGGATTGGAACTGTTATCATCATAGCAAGACCATCCAAATTTGACAAACTCCCTATTTATGCTATGGTATTGGCAATCATAGATGATTTCTCGGTGTTTTACCGGAGCATTATCTTTAAAATAGAAGTATTGTCTCATGAGAAGTCCAAAAGAATCTTTCCCTTTACTCATACCAGAATATTCTCCCATCACACATAATCCAACCAAGAACCATGGAGTCACACAGAAAGCAGAATCTAACGTCCGTCTCTTAGGTAGCTAGAAGTCGCTTTATTTACTTCTTGTATTATTGCTCTATTACTATTTTGGGCTTATTCAACGATAAGAAACAGAACGGATTAAGCTATCCAATAACCAGGATATTGCTACTTCTCTCTCTAATAATGAGAATACGCATTAAGGAGCTAGGAAACATGAGATTGAAGTATATGTTGGTCTTACTTATGTTTGTCTTTGTATTGGGGTCGGGAGGCAAGGCAGACTCTCCTACAACTACTGGTCGCTACCTGCCTAAGTTCTTTGTTGATAAAGATCTGCGAGACTATTTCTTCCAATGTCTTTCCGCCGACGAATTCGAAAAAGTGGAGTCCTTACTTAAAAGCCAACTACGCATATTACCCAATGATCTGGCTATATTGGGTTGGTTGGCGAATCTAAGATTTCAGGCAGGAGACATAGATTCAGCATTTGAATACTGTGAAAAAGCCATTGAGATGGATCCTAGATACGCTCATACATACTTCGATAGAGGTTCGTTATACTTAAACCAGGAGGAATATGACCTAGCACTGATTGATCTAAGGAAAGCTGTAGAAATAGACCCAGAGTATTCTGAATTTCAGTTGGCTCTGGGTGCTGCTCTTTTGACAATGGGGAGCACAGAAGAATCGATGATACACTTGTTAAAAGCTGCTTCCCTTGACCCTGATCCTACCACTGCAAGACTCTATTTAGCCCTAGCTTACGCCCAAGAGGGCTATCAAGAGAAAGCAGACGAGTTGGTTCAGTGGATCCTAACAAATCACCCTGAGAGCTATGAGGCTCAAGTGTTGAGAGAAAAAATGGGCTACTAGTTAGGCGGGGTGGGTCGAAATAAAGGAGCTATGCTCTCCAGGTTTAGGGCAAAATCGATGCACAAATGAGCCTATGTCTCATTAACGATTAAATCTCTGAAATCATAGTATCCCAGCAAACACATTTTATCGACAGCTTTGTTTACAAGAATAGTCAAGTCTTTCGTTTTCGGAATTCTGACCAAGATGTTTCTGATTGAGCCCTCAAGAAAATGAATGTTTGGTGGTTCATCAAGTAGCTTCAGAAGGAGCGAGAGAGTAGCATCAGGGAAATCACGGGCATTCTTCTCAAGGTACTCCAAGAAATCATCCAAACGGTAAGATTCACCCAAGTAAGGTATCATCGATTGAATAGGCTTAAGTAGACTATCGATTGACTCCGGCAATCTGTATTTTAACCATTCTGTAAATCCCGCCAGTTCCTTGTCTTTCACAGCGTTGACTCTACTTTGCCAGAGCATCCTAAGTCTATCCCACTTTTTACTGTCTTCATTCGCTTTCGGAATTGTGATGCCGAGAAAGGTTATGGCGTGTAGTCTAAGATCTACGGGAGCATTCTTAAAGAACTGGTTTACAAGGCTAGCTTTGGGAGCGATATCCTCATATTCACGCCAATAACTAATCATTAGGTGTTCAGCTAAACGGCGGTCATACTGCTCTGTTCCTTCCCTGTTGCCAGCATAAGGATATTTCAGTAAGTTTATCGCCTTGGAATAATGATCTTTGAGGAAAGCAAATAGCTTATCATTGAACTCACTGAAGGCAATGAATCCCTGCCAGTGGCCCTTCCAAATATCGGTTTTTTCTTCTTGGTCCGGAAATATCAAATGTTCCTGTAGTCGTTTCTCTACCCACTCGCGATCAAGATAGCAGTACATATGGGGTAAATATCTGCCAAACATGGAGTGGACTGAGGGGCTTTGTTCCACTTGTAGTCGTTTTTCAAGGAAAGATGCCACGTCTGGCTGAAGTCTTCTCTCAGCAATAGGTAGATCTTCCTTATTACTCGTTGTTTTATTCACGGACATTCTAGCGAATCGGAGACAGTATTCCATCAAAGCATGCATTGCTTTACCCCTATTACAGTTAATAGCGTGGGTTATGAAATCCATATTTGGAGGGCCATATTTCTTCTCGCTTTCTTCTGTTGGGTCCTCGTCACTTTTTATAATATGGAAAATAATTGCTTTTGACCTAGACATAACGTTCTCGCTAACAGAGTAAGTATCTCTTCTCATTAATTCCCCAATGAAGCCAGCTACACTACCTCTTACCCAGGCCAATTTTCCAAAATCGAATGCGTCTCTGGAATCTTTATCAACGGATTCCGGTCTTTTGATTATTGCTTCACAAAGGCTAATAACTGGTTCGACTGCAAAATTACTACCTGCAACCAAAGCCAATTCCAGTCCACTGAGTAAGCCCGAGAGGTATGCTGGGAATATTCGTTCGTCAAGAAATCTCTCGGCGATTTCGGCATAAGGCGCGGGATTCTCCTTGACTACATCCGATAATAGCCTTGCCAGTCCTTCGGGAGAAGGGGCAAGTCCTACCTCTACTGACCTAAAGTCTCTGAAGTCTTTGACAATATAGTCAATGAAATCATCGGGGGACATCCGTCTTAGCTTTTCCTTGCCAATGGGACTTACTGGGCCAACCCAAGAAGACGAATAAATCTCAAAATCATAGTGTTCCGGTTCTGAAAACTTGGCTGTCAGACCATGATACCGTTTTTTCCAATCACCTTCCAAGAAGTCCCTCAGAGGTCTTAAACGTCTAAATTGCCATAACTCCCTGCGTCTTTCAATTCTCCCCGGCATGAGGCCTCTGTTTGATTGGTTTTTGGAGCTGTTAAGATCGAGTTTGGTCTCTGGTCCTTCTTCTATCCACTTTAAAATGAGTTTCTGTGTTTCAACAGGCAGACCGGGGAACTGACTCTCAAGCAAAAGGACATATTCATGGAAGAATTGTGTATTATGAAACAGTTCTTTGCAGGAAAATACTTTTATGATCCTGTCGACGCAAAACTCCGGAAACAATCTAAATGTGTGTAATTCCAAACGACGAAAAATCGGATATTCATATTTCCCCAGAATTTCTAGTCCCCGAGAAAGCATTTTGTTGTTTTCTTTACCGAGATCGGCTATGAGGTCGCGGATGGCAAAAACCAACGAGTTCTTAGGATTATCTGCGTATCGATTCTGCTCGTGCTCCTCCACTGCTGATTGCCATATATAGGAACAATCATAGTTTCTCTCCGCAATCGCTCGTACCTTATTCTCGAGGTAGATTGCCTTGGAAAGTTTTTCTGAAAGTATTACAAGTAGTCTAAGAGGACACCCTTTCTTGAGCCTTGCGACAATCTTCTTGACGATTTTTCTGTAGTCCCAAGAGTGAAAATAGCTTTTCACTGTGGGTTTTAAATCGATAAACTCTTTTTCTCTTTGGCTATCTACCGGTCTGTCAATGGTTACATCAAGAATAGTACTTGCTAGGTCTAAAGCCGCATCTGTTTCTTCGTCCTCGTATAGTTTGATTACTAAATCAGCTAGTTTGTAGGGAAGCAAGGAATAGATTGTGTCACGGCTCTTAACCCATGGAGATGCCAAAGGTACGATTCTTTTAGCCACGGCGCTTGGCATATTGGCCGCCGCTAAAGTGTAATCGGTGTGCACACGGAAGTTCCCTGTTGGCTTAATCTTCTCGATAATTTCCATTACTTCCTCTGGTTTCTTAGCTGCTATCCTCACGAGATATCGGGATTCCGGCCACAAAGGAAAACTCGTGCAGCCACCCTCGGAAATTGGCTCCGGTGGATTAGAAAAGCAACCTCGCTTCTTTAGAGGTTTGAGCCAAGCCGAGCTTATACGCTTAAAAAAATACTCACGGTAACTATATTTTGCTTCTATTAATTCCAGGGCTCTCTCAATATCTTTATTTTCTAGCATGAATTATTCATCCTTAGCTTTGTCTATGATCTGCTCAAGTTCATTAATCCTTGTATATGAAGGAGTAATAAGTCCAGATAAGAAAACCTCGAATCGGAAGAGTTGTTCTCGAAACTCATCCTCCTCTACGTCTTTATTTCGATGATGCGCTATATCATTAAACCACTTCCGATATCTTTTCCATTCTTCGATATTTGAATCCAAAATAGGTTTCGGAAATTCATCCGAGCGTGGATCAAGGGAATAAAGTAGACGCATGGCGCTAGTCTCAAAGGTGGGATACGCCGCGTTGAAGTCTTCAAAAAACTTACAAAGTTTCTTCAGAAAGACCCTAAGTTTGTTCAGAGTTTTTTTGGGAAGTAGTCTGATCCTATCGGAACTACAATCAAAGTCTCTTGATCCTTCCTTCAAGTTGAGCCACTGATTTGTGAGTTCTCGGACACTATTGTTGAGCTTGTATGATGGAATCGGAAAATCATAGTGCCTATGGAGCTTCTCAATTATCTCACGTAGTGAGTGTGCAGCGTGAATCATGTGTTCGGGATTTCTGCCACTAGCATTAGGTAGTAATGCCCAAAGGCATCCCATATACATATCTCCAAGCCCTTTATCGATTTTCTTTAAACACTTCTGTAGTTCCAACTGTCTATCGTTAAATATAGGTTCTAGTTGGTCCTGCGAGGCCAAGCCAGATGTGCCAAAAGAACGTTCTTTATTCACCATCAACCTCGGCGTGGATACATATATAGATAGGGTTAGGCTTTGATTCTTGGATTGCTGTACGGTAATCGCGCTCTTCTCTTAATGCTTTGTTCTTTTGCCTTTTTGATACCTTACTCTTTATTGAGAGTTCATTCTTTTCACACCCTCTTCACAACCCTTACCCCCCTAGCAATTATCTTAGGATCATCTTCCTTTTTCCAAAACGTAGGCGCATACATCTTTAAGAGTTACTACAGCTCCTGATGTAATCGTAAATCAATGGCCCACGTGTCAATAGAAGCCCAACCGAGAGGTCAGAGCCTGTAAATGATAAATAATCCTTATTGAATAGACACAAGTCTCTTATTTTGGCTAATCTAGGGCCTAATTATTATTCCTATTTCTTCACCACGAAAAGATACGCTACATTAACTCAAAGATAATCTATTGTATTATTATAAATAGAGGCATTAAGTCCTGTTATTGATTTAAGTTTGGAATAATTAGTTTTATGGGAAAGTAAGGTCATATACTTTGGTTTGGGAGGAATTAAGTTCTCATGTTGATTGCCCATAAGCTACTCCATTGTAGCACACTGCCAATCTAAGAAAACCTTTCTAGCATTGGCTACTCTAGCACAAAATGGAGAGTTTGTCAAATTTTCAGAGCCTTGATATGATAATGATTTTCCCCAAACCAGATTGACAAATGCTGTGATTTGTCCTAGATGGGTATTTATTTGAAGCTCTCGAATCACGCTCTTATTAAGGGTTTTACTAGCTCAAATTCATATGTTGAGTTGCGAGCATAACATAAAGTTATGCCTGGTATCACAAGTAGCACTAGTTAAGGTAAAAAGAAAGCTAAAAGAGGGAGCTGGCTGGGTAAAAAGAAAGAAAATACAGTAAAGAGGTTCATAACAGTTCTTGGAACTGTCCAATTGGGAAAGCTTTCCTTGGGGGACAAGACAGTCTTGCGAGTGCAGAAGAAGAATCCCCTAAGAAAGATACTCCAGAGGATATTTGATCTTTCTCCTTTTGATCTAGCTAGGGATACAGAGATTTCTAGGGTATAACAAAAAATGAATGTGCCTATTTATGCCGATTTCCGTTGTCCCTTTGGGAAGTCGAGCGTAATGCATTTTTATCCTCCTTGTTTTTGGGGGTGTATGTGACCCTGTAGGAAAAACGAGGTACGGCTCTCTACTAACTATCACAACTCCAATAGTCCTTGGGATGGACAGCCCCCACCCTAGCACTTAAGATGCGGGGTTGTTATAGTCCTATCCCAAAGCTTAGGTATTCTCATTATATTACTATACTATAGGCTTGTTTGAAATTTTGGTGGCTTGAACTAGATTGAGAATACAAGGAGAGGAGTTCTTAAACTACCTCAAGTTATTCAAAAAGAGGTTTTTACAACATTTTGCTTCAGTTTTATTATCTGCTTGCCGGGATAATAGCCTCGCAATGAGACATTAGAATAAACAAGAGTCCTCTTCCCCACCAGCGTCCCTGGATTAAGAACTGAATTACATCCTACTTGCACCTTATCCCCAACTATTCCACCAAACTTAACAAGTTCGGTTTCGAAGTTCTTATCACCGATAGTGACCATTATTCTTCCTCCAGTTATCTTAACGTTGGCAGTTTTGACTCCCGCGCCCAGGAGCACATCTGAACCAATAATGCTATCACCTACGTAATTAAAATGAGAAAGTTCTGTATTATTCAGTATGATCGTTCCCTTCACCTCTGACGCATGTCCGATGATACAGTTATTCCCTATAATAACATTGCCCCTAACATATGCTCCCTGGCGTATAAGAGTGTTCTCACCAATTATGGCTGGACCAACAATCATTACCCCTGGTTCAACAACGCTACCCTTCCCAATCGAAACCTCTCCTTCAATAATTGCTCTCTCACTAATTTTGCCTAACAGACGTGGTTCTAGAACTTCTTGTATATATGCATCGCGCTTCTTAAGGACATCCCACACATATTCTACATTACTAAATAGTTCTTTATCCCTAAGCGAAGACAAATCAAAGAAATCTTCTGCTTGCAGCATCTCACATCCTTCCCTAGAATTCGTTTAGATAAGTACGGGCTTCTTGAGGAACCATCCGTTTAGAGGAAAATACTGATTGTGCACAAAGTCCAATTTTTTCCTGATAGAACTTGATTACAGCTATATTAATACTCTTTCATCTTTCTCTTTTTGTTGGCGAAGCGTGAAAAACGCAGTCTCTCCACTGGAATTGAGGTAGGAGTACAAGTTATGAGTTCAGTAATTAATTTTCCAGTAAGGGGAGCGAGACCAATTCCATCTCCCTCATGACCAGCGGCAATATAAAAATCATCTATCTCATCAACTCCGGAGATAATGGGAAGGTGATCCGGAGTATACGGCCTTAACCCCCCATAGGTTCTAATTATGTGGATATTTTTTAGTATGGGGAGAAACCTTATGGCCCTTTTTATAATAGCCCTGATTACTTGATAGGTTGTTCTGGTATTATAACCAACAAATTCCCGGCTACTCCCAATAAGAATATTGCCGTCCACTCTGGGCTCAAAGGTAAAAGCAACTCCATATTCAAGCATATCTTCCCCGGCTTTCTTGACTAATTCCGGATGAAATTTAGCAGTGATATAACGGGCTTCGGACATTTTTCGACCAGTAATAGGAGCTACCGGTTCAGTAATGGCTAGCTGACCTCGACGGGGAACAATAGGAATATCAAGACCAACCATCTTTCCAATCTCAGGAGCCCAAGCTCCTGAAGCGTTAACCACTCTGGAGGTTTTTATCTCTCCATGAGAGGTGATTACTGATTCAATTTTGTGGCGGCTGTCTATTTTTATTTGTCTCACTTCAGTAAAGGTTTTAATACGGGCACCAAGTTTTCTCGCTTCCCGCACAAGTGCTAACGCTAGATACATAGGATGAACTGATGCAGTGAAGGTACATTCCACCGCTCCTAGAAGATTTGAGGCTAAGTTGGGTTCGCGTTCCCTAAGTTCATCTCCACTTATCACCCTTACTGGTAGACCCACCGCTTTTTGTTTCTGTAGTCTATTCCGCATAAAATCCCATTCTTCTTCGCTTTCTATAAGAAAAAGACTACCCGGCTGGTGGTACTGAAAATCATAGTCAAGCTCTCTCACCAACTCTTGATAAAATCTATTACTTTCAACAGTCATATTTGAATCAAAACCAGGTTCATGATCTTGAGCCATTACATTACCTTCGCAGCCACCAGAAGTTCCCGAAGCAATATCTCCTCTTTCCACTAAGGTAACATCCATTCCTTCCTTAGAGAGATAATAAGTGATTGAGGTACCAATAACCCCCCCGCCAATTACCACTACCTCTGCTTTCTCCGCCATGCTCATTCTCTATCCCTCGTCAGGTTTTCTAGATTGAGAACTCTAACAGGGGGACGAAAAGTAGCTGGCAAGAGATCACTCGGCTTTTGGTTAGTCTTTTCGGCAAGAATCTTTCTTACTAATTGGCAGCAGGTCCTGCCTTGACATAACCCCATTCCAGCCCTGGTCCTAATCTTTACCCCCTTAATAGTGCGAGCTCCATCTTCGATAGCTTTTTCTATCTCTTTTTCTGTTACCTCTTCGCATCGACAAATAACTAAATCACCCTTTTCCATATTCTCCTATCTCCTTTCAAAATTAGAGACTGTTTCAAAGCTATGTGATGATATTAGCCCCATTTCCTGCTTACCTTAATACTGGTGAGTTAAAATTCGGGATTTAGGGACATATATTGTTCCCAAAGCTCTTTCCACATCTCAGGTAAGAGGATTTTATTCACGGTAACGTGTAAATAGTTCAAAATGCCCTTTTCACTCCAGCCCCCGCCAATGCTCCAGACACGATTCTTTATACGACCAAAACATTCTCCACTTGATTTGTATTTAGGGAATCCATCTCTTACTCTCCAGCCACCAAGAAAAGAAGGTAGCGATATTGTGAGAGAGATTCTCGATGCAGGCGTGAGCCCGTGGATATCCTTGAGGATCCAAAAGCTCGATCATTTCCTCAAATCCCCTCTGAGTTTTTTCAGCTAGAGCCTTAATCCTAGGAAGATTCTCTGAATTAAGTTCTTCCCGCCTTTTCTTCCGGTTACTCTTGGAGGTATGAAATCCGATTTCTTATTTATTGTCAACCAGGCAAAAATTATCACTTCTATCACATGACTTTGAAGCAGTCCCTTAAATCAAGACCTCGAGGATCCTAATAAGTATGGTATTGTAGACCTTTTGTGAATTGCTCCTTTACTCAGAATAAAAACCTGGGACTACATAAACCCTTCATATTTCTTTTTGACAGTGGCCAAGTAAACCATATTGATGAAAGTGATGAAATCAAAAATAGGTAGATTAACAGCTTCATAAATGGCTGCAGCAAAGGGAGGCAGATCACTACATTCAAGGACCATTGCCCCTATATCCGGATTTTCCTTTACCAGTTTTGTGGCGACCTCGACTACCTCCATCTCCAGTCTCTTCACATCCAACATTGCCATTTCTTGAGTAACATGGACTTTGGTGAATTCCTCTTTTTCCTCCATGCCAGCTATCACTACAGGAACCGACTCGTCGATACCCACATTTCTCAAAAATGAATCTTTCAGGTGTCCTGCTCCTGCAGTGAGAATACCCACCTTTTTTTTTCTTCCAATCATCCGAGAGACCAAAGGTACCAAAAGAAGAGGAGAGGTGAAGAGGGGAACCCTTAAGACTTTGCTAGCTTCTTCCTGGAAGACGGCAAAGAAGCCACAACCAGTTGTTATAGCTCTTACACCTTCTTCTTCTAACTGCTTTGCTGTCTCAATTAACTTTTTCTGTCTTTTCAGCGAAGGTCCCTGCTCATCACACCACCAGTTACTGGGGAAATCTTCGAGTACCTTAAACCTGACTGGGAAATCATAGGTTGATGCATTACCTACGTTACCGGGGACAAGGGGAGCCTTCATATCTAGCATTAGTATCCCTATGGCTTTACCGTAAAATGGTCTTCCTCCCTTTACCATCATTCTGATTCTCCTGGTATAATCTTCACTATAGGTGAAGATTATTATTTGACTTTCTATAGTTTCAAGATTAAGGTTCTATTAGTTCTTCAAAAAACGCTTTTTGAGAAAACAGGAAGAGGGCTTGCTTCCCCCTTATGGCCTCTTGATAAGATGGACCATTTGCCCAAAGACTGCCCCTTCCTTTACTCTTCGAGTACAGACATTTATTTAGTATGCTACGAGCCTAATAAGGCATCGTTTATCAAATTCCCCAGGCTATGTGCTCGATAAGGATAAGGAAGCCTGTTTTCTTTCAAAGTAAAAATTCAAGGAGGTACTCATGTATTACCTGGGTATTGATATTTCAAAGAAGTCGTTCACAGTCTCGGTGCTGGATGAAGAAGGTGAAGCTATTAGCAAGGTCCTCACCTTTCCTTGCACTGGTAAAGGGTTCGAGAAACTAGTGGATAAAATCTCTTCCTTAAAGCTTAAAAAGAGTGAGGTTGTGATAGGGATTGAGGCCACAGGAAACTTGTGGGAGAATCTTTACTCCTTCTTACAAGGATATAAAGTTATCATTCTCAACCCCTATCAAACCAGAAAGTATCACCAGGTGCTTTCCAAGAAAGCCAAGACCGATAAGGTTGACTCCCTGGTGATAGCGGGCCTACTTCGCTCAAAAGAAGCCCTGGCTTCCTATGTTCCTGAAGAAGAAGTTCAAGCTCTCAGGGAACTGGTAAGACTGCGTCATCACCTTCAAAAAGATAAGAAGAACTATCTCAGGAAGGCCTATAGCCTTTTAAATTTAGTATTTCCTGAATACACTAATCTCGTCAAGGATCCCTTTAAGAAAGTCTCCTCGATGATCCTTAAAAAATACCCT
>SDBU01008176.1_pt1 | contig 11945 bp, 10 predicted proteins | sample 2277071 | NCBI WGS metagenome assembly SDBU01 (sample SAMN10397929, study PRJNA504765) | marine sediment metagenome | isolation source: marine sediment core GS08_GC12, 126 cmbsf | place: Arctic Ocean: Gakkel Ridge, Loki's castle | collected 2008
TCGCGCCGCAGGCGTCGAAGTCGGAACGCATAATGTGCTGCACGGCAAGCCGCCCGTCGAAGTGGAGCTTGAGGTTCTGCAGCATCCTGACCAGAAGCTTCATTCGATGCGGCGAAAAGTTCTGGTAGAGCTTTTGATAGATCGCCGCCGGCTGGGCGCCCGCATCGATGAGTTCGGCGGCATTGCGGAAGATGCGGCTGTCTGCATTGGCGAACCTGAACCACCCGCTGTCGGTCGACAGCGCCACAAAAAGCACTTCGGCGATCTCGCCGGTGATCGGCCAGCCCGCGTATTTGAACAGGTCCAACACGATTTCCCCCGCCGCCGCCGCCGTCGTATCGATCAGTTCGACATCGCCCAGGTTGTCGGCCGTGATATGATGATCGATAACCAACACTTTTTTGTGCGCCTTCCTGATCCACTCATCGAACTGCGGAAGCTGAACATAGCTGTTCGTATCGATGATGATGACCAGATCACAATCGTCGAACCGCCCCGCGTGCAATTGCTCGGTCGTAATGTCATTGCCCAATATCGGCACCTTCTCGGCAAACAGAAACTCATACCACTCCGCTAACGGCGACAGAAACATCGGCTGCACTTTCTTACCCAACGCCTCCAGCACATCGCACATCGCACGAACCGAACCGCAAGCATCACCGTCCGGCCGGGTATGAGCAGTAATCAACACATCCGTCGAACCCTCAATAAGCCCAACCGCCTTCGCAAAATCATCCGTCGCTACCATTTTCACCTTTCGCGTTCCTTCATCGCTGCATGTTTCACCGCAGGCAGACCCCAAAAATCACCCCGGTTCTGTCAGGCATCTCTCAAGTACATCGGCTACTTCCAGCCGAAACGCCCATTTTTTCAAATAGTCGGAATCGAGCGCATCTTTCTGAACGGTCAGAACGCCTCGAACGTCGTTCAACTGCTTTTCAGAGGTACTTCCACCCTGTATATACCAAGTCAGTTTCAGGAGGATCGAGTCCTCGGGGGACACGAAAGCAAAGTCCTTCTTCTGCGTCTCGGACAGCCTGAGCATTCGGCGTCGCCGCAGCATTTGCTTTTGATACTCGCTCTCGCCACAGATGAAAACATCGATTTTGAAAGCCGTTTTCAGATCGATAACGTTAAAACTGCTCCGCCGTTTGATCGCCTCAACCACAGCGGCCTTGCTGATGTAGTAGTTTTCTTTTACCACATCGAAGAACCGGTCGGCCTTTGCGGCAAAAGGCTCGGTGGCGATGTCGGCGTCCTCCGTGAAGCGAACCTGCCCGTAAACTGAACTCGCAATCGAGCCGCCAATGGCGTAGGAAATTTCCAGCATTTCCAGTATGCCGGTAAAATGGCTCAGGACCGAAATATCCGGTGGATCATCCATCATCTTGGGCCCCGTAGACTTTTTCGAACAGTTCTTCACCGAGGTGGCATTTTGCCCATTCGCGCCACACCTGTTGCTCGTTCCAGTCCGGGTGCCGATCCCGTATCCCCGCCATTGCCAGCCGCCGCCCCATCGCATAGGCATCGAAAACAAGGTGCAATTTCTGTTCGAGCGGCATCTGCCGGTACAAACCGATAAGCACCTCCATGCTCTCTCTGGATGTGTCTGTCTTACCCATATGGATTGTCCGACCCCTTGTCATTGTCTCGTTGCGAGCAGTCAATATCGTCCAGTATCTGTCTTGCCTGTCGGCAGTCGCGGGCGATTTGCTGCTTCAGGTCCTGGCGCTTTTCAAAACGCCGCTGCGGCCGCAGCCTTTCCACAAAATCCATCGCTAACCACTTGCCCGCCAGGTCTTCCACCTCCTCTTCGAGTATATGCGTTTCGACCAGCAGCGGATGGTCCGAGACAAACGTCTTGGCCCGGCCGATACTCAACGCCGCACGTCTGGTGCTCGTCTGGGCGCACAGCGCTTCCGGCGTCTCACCCGCCGCCACAAATCCCGCGTACACCCCCTCAGCCGGCACAATCTGCTCCAACGGCTGAATGTTGGCCGTCGGAAAACCCAATTGCCTGCCCATACCCCTGCCCGGCGTCGTCTTGCCGATCAGACGGTAGAACCGTCCCATCGCCTGACGCGCCTCGGCCACCCTGCCTTCGGCAAGGCACATTCGAACCAGCGAACTCGAACATACCACCCAGCCCCCCTGAATCAATTCCACCTGTCGCGGCTCCACCACGATCACCTCAAAACCCCGCTCGGCGCCGAGTTGTGCAAGCGTCTCCACATTGCCGCTTCGTCCGTACCCGAAGTTGAAGTCGCGACCCTCGACGACAACCGACGGACGAACCGCAGCCATCAAAAACTTGTCCACAAAATCCGCCGGCGACAGGTTCAAAAGTTCGACCGTGTCCTTAAGCACGATCAGACAATCCACACCAAGTGCTTCCAGCAGATGCTGTTTCAGCATCAGCGGCGTCAGTATCCCCGGCGCACGCTCCGGATGCAGAACAGCCGCCGGATGCGGGTCAAACGTCAGCACCGCAAGACCCGCCAATCCCCTTTCCTTCGCCGCCTGCAGACCGGCCGCGATGATCTCCTGATGACCAGGATGCACGCCATCGAAGTTGCCGATAGTAAGCGCCCACCCTTTTTCCATACCCTCAAGCGCCGATATGCTCTCGATAATCTTCATGCCCTGTTTCCACCTTGCACCGGCCAACCGCCGGAATCACTTCGTCCCTTAGCCATAACCGGATGAATCGAACTGCAGATTATACCCCCTCACCCAACGCGAATCAACAACCCCCGGAGTACATTTTCCCCGTTCGACGAGAACCTCACTGCACGCCTGCGCACGCCCGCACAAGTGCGCCGTAGATTGCGTCGCGGTGGCTCGTGTCCTTTTTCATCAATTCAGGATGCCACTGCACAAACAGGCCGAATCGCCCGTCCGTCCGCTCCATGGCTTCGGGGACACCGTCGGCCGTTCGGGCGACTATCTTAAAGCCTTTTGCGAGGTCTTTTACGGCCTGGTGGTGGATTGAGTAGACGTTGGCCCGGGTTGTCCCCAACGTCTTTGCAAGGCGGCTTGCCGGCTCGATGTTCACGACGTGCCACGTGTTTTTGCCGCGATGGAGCACTTCGCCTCCGACCTGTGAGGGAATATCCTGGATGAGGCTTCCGCCATGCAAGACATTGGTAAACTGCATGCCGAGACACACCCCTAACGTCGGCTTGCCCGTCTCGAACCACAGCGGGATCAGCTTGCTCTCGAAATCAAAACGCTCACGCCCCATCGCAACCACCGTCTCGTGGGGCTGTTCGCCGTAGGCCTCCGGCGGAATATCCGCACCGCCCACCAGAACAAGCCCGTCAAGTTCGCTCACATAACGGCGGATAATCTCTGCGTCCGCCAACGTCGGCAGAACAACCGGCACACCGCCATTTTCCGCAACCGCCCGCACATAAGAAAAATTACACCACGTAACCTCGGAAGCACCGGCGTTATCCGTCCTGTAAACGCTCGTAATTCCAATAAGCGGATTCGGCGCCCGCGGAGTGCTTTGACAGCCGGCCTGCAGAATCATACCGGCTATAGCTATAAGTAACAGTGCTTTTTTCATTGGTCTTGTCCCCAATCTCAACTCGGGCGGTTTTACATCCACAAGTCATCGACGCCGCTGTTTCTCGCAGCCCTTACGTTATCTCGAAAACAGCACATCATGCTGCTTTTTGCGGCCACGAAGGATAAAGCAACTCCCTGTCATCAGCATAATCAAAGTCGCAGGCTCCGGCACTATAAGAGCATGGACCGCGGTCGTGGGATGAACATCATCAAAGAAAAAGTAATCATTAGCATTGCCGATTGCATTAGGCAGATACGGATCGGTCGAATTGATAAAACCATACTGTTCAGGATTCATAATGACATCGGTCGACATTCCGAACAAGTCCACACACGGTAGAAAGTTATATCCGTCTGAGCCTCGAACTGAGTCAATATATTTTCCACGTCGCCATTAAACGCCTGTGCCATAGCGGTGGCTCCTTCGCGTAATTCCGGGGCAATGCTGGGACCGAGACCGTAATTGGGCACGTTTGCAACTAAAAGATGTTTGACCCCGCCCACATAAAGAGCACTGATGCTTTGATATATATTTACGACAGCAGGGGCTATCCAACCCGTCGGATCGGCAGGGTCCATCCGAATAAAATCATTATTCGCCGCACCCAGAACATAGAGAGTATTGACACTACCGGCATTGCTTGCTGTGTAAGGAATTATCTGATCATTAAGAACATTTGCAGTGGTCGATCCTCCCACAGCAAAATCATACAACTGATCCGAAAGCCCCATGGAATCCGCAAGGTATTCCACCCAGACAGGACCATTTGAAAACCTGCCCTCCCAATAAGGAGGACTCGGCGGCATTGCCCCACCGGTCATCCCGTAAAGATTACCGTTATCCATAAGCGAATCGCCAAATGCAACAATCGAGTCAAATCCCAAACCGCTGACATCTGACAACACCGTCGCACCCGCTGGCGAAACCAACAATACAAAAACACATCCCACAAACACCGCCGCCATCAAATTCCTTCTTTTCATGATACATGCTCCTTATACTTTCAGTTTACAACATCCCAAGTGCGACCCGACGCCACACTCTGTTGGGCTTTTGGTAAATGACGTAAATATCTGCATGTCAAACTGACATTTACCAGTTCATTGCTCACAAAACATGATTCTCTCTGCACGACATCAGTAATCTTACCAAGTCCACCTTGAACAATCAAGTTAATTCCATGAACCGCATATGCCCTCTTATCCCATGGATGATGCCTGCGGTGGGTAAAACCCACTCTACTCGATGAATTCCCGGCCCACCGGTATTCTTCTGCTGGTAGCTTGAAAGCGATAAACGCACCTTTGCCTGGAGTTAAACCTGCAGCTTTTAGGACGATAATAGAATTTCGCTATCGTCCAATAAAACGCACAACCTCTCAGCCCCCAGGCAAGTGCCCCCCTGTACGCAGGTTAGCCACCCCTAAACCACAAGAAAACAAGCATCTTACGGAATCGCTGATCGAGGGATTTTGTCCTTGCATTGAGATCGTCTTTTTGCTATTATATCAGTGGTTCTTTGTCATAAGAACAAAGAGTCCCGTTCCGCTCCTGGTTCCGCTGACCCTGACTTGCTGTTTTGGTTTTAAGAGATGCGACTTTTTTTAGAGGTACAAAAAATGAAGAAGGCAAAGCAATTCACAGGAATCATCCTCGTCATAATCTCGGTCGTGTCGATAGCGGGTCTTGCCCTGAAAGCGCCGGCGGGCTTACTGGAGCCGACCTCTGCTCCGGGGCCGACAATGCACACCCTGGACGAAATCTACGCCAACACCCTGAACAGCAGCACAAGTTCGACAGACGTAATCGTTCCCCCCGAAGGGGCGGCGATGGGGAGAGGCAAAAGCTACCTGTGGGTCGAAGGAGTGCCGGGCGAACCCACCGACGACGAGCGTCAGGGATGGATTGAGATCATGGGGTTCAGTTACGAAATGCTTCAGCAACCTCGAGACCTGACCGGCGGCGGCGCCGGCGCAGGCAAGACGGATTTCAGCGTAATCACTTTAGTGAAACAAATCGACAAAGCCAGTCCGCTTCTATCTCTGCATTGCGCCAATCGCGGCCCCATCGCCAGCGTCTATATCGAAACCACAGAAGTTTCGACAGACAGGATCCCGACCGTGTTTTACAGGATAGAGCTTGAAAACGTCTTGGTAGCCGGCGTCGCGCCGCGACTTGTTTACGTGGGCGGTGAGTATGTCCTGATTGAGGAGGTGGCTCTCAACTACGCTAAAATAAAATGGACATACACCTATGTTGATCCCAAGGGGGATGGGCAGATGTTCGAGCAGGGATGGAATCTTGTGGAGAACGTTCCCTGGAAGTAACCCCTGCTAATGATAAAACGAGTCCGTCTCAATAGCCCGGACAGTATAGAGGGCAACCTGTTTTAGCGGTAAGGAGTAATGAATGAATGTTTTTGCAAAAAGCAGAATTCTTGTCGTCGGACTGATTCTGTTGAGTTCGCTTGCACATGGTGAGAACATTGATCCTTACGAGAACGATTCGCAGTTTGCCTGGGGTGAAAATGTCGGCTGGTTGAATTTCGAGCCTTCGCAGGGTCCCGGCGTACACGTCTCCGGCGACAAGGTCGAAGGATTCGTCTGGGCGGAAAACATCGGGTGGATTAATCTTTCGCCGGCGAACTACGGTGGTCTCGTAAACGACGGCGGGGGGAATTTGTCGGGGTTTGCCTGGGGTGAGAATGTTGGGTGGATAAACTTCGGCGCCAACTATAGCGGCGTGAGCATTGATGCCAATGGCGGCTTCGAGGGCTGGGCATGGGGCGAGAACATCGGATGGATACGATTCGACTCGACGAAATCATATAACGTTCGGGCCTGCGTGGTAACGTTGGACGATCTGGCCAACTTCGCCGATGCGTGGCTTGGAATCGAGCCGGGTGGTACTGACTTCAACGACTTTTCAGTCCTCGCCCATCACTGGCGGGATTTCTGTCCCGACGGCTGGGAATTGAAGTGAGAGCAGACCTGCAGCCGCTTCCCAAAATGCCTGCTGTTCTACTCGCACCGGTTCTGCGCCATGGATATAAATTTGGTTCATCCGGTTTATGCGTAGGTCCCCGTCCCTAAAGCAACATTTGAGAGAAAAATCGTTTGCCCGCAACAAAGAAAAAATACTCTTTTTTGTGGTGGAGCATACTATACGGCTCACGATTGCCAATTCCCGTTTGTACGCGGGTAAGTAGCCTTACAACAGTAACTTAAAACCCCACTCGCGTGAATTTACTACCCTGAAGGGTATACTTTTTTTCTTTTTGCCCACACTTTACTTTCGGTGGAAGCAAGTGCCGAATTCAAAACGACTTACACATCCTCAGCAAATCACTGCAACTGCCGCAACTCACGAGATTCATTCCCTTGCTTCCACCGTATGAACAGCCCTTTTAGGCAAAAAGAAAAAAAGTCAAATGCGCCGGCCGCAAAAAAGGAAGATTTTTTCGCCTACCCATTATTCGGATGAGCCAAAAAAACGAAAGGTCCTAATATTGGGATTGAGACTTAACTTTCTGCATCTTAAGCAGTTATGTCGTTGCTGATAAAGAAACGTGCACAAAAAACAAGAAGATGACGGATAGTAGTACAGAGTGCACCGAGATTTATATATTTCCTTTTCTGCTTTCCTCTCAGTTCTCTGTGAACTCTGTGTGGCTAATACAAATTCCTATACCGTTAAAATGTCAAAGTTCTTCTGAAAATGCAACAATCTATCGCATTGTGACCTGCTGGCAGCTTGAAAGCGATAAACGCACCTTTGCCTGGAGCCAACACTTGACGTCATAACATCCCCCATGACAGCCTTTCATGAGATTACGGGGTCCGAAGATATGATGGAAGGCATTTGCCGGAATCCGGATATGTTGCACCTCGCCGACCGATGAGCTATAATCACGAATGGCCGGGTGAAAATGCCCATTCTGATGAATTTTCCCAAAAACCCCTTGATTTCTGCCAGCGTAACTGTTCTACTATATCAGGCGTAAGGGATTCCAATAGATCATCTTTGCGGATGCACCGGGACGGAGGATCAGGCGAAAGCGCACAACCATACTGTTTAGGAGGAAAAGAAGTGGGAAGTAGTACAGAAGACAAGAGGCGTGTCTTTATCAGAGTTGTTCTGATGTGTTTTTTGTTTTCGGCGATTGTTTCGCCCACGGCGATATATGCCGACGCCCCGATTGATGCCGCCGGAGAAATTGTCAGTTGGGGTGACAGGAAACTGCCGGACCAGCCCCTGACGAATATCACTCAAATCACCGCCGGCTGGGCCCACTCGCTTGGCCTGAAAACCGACGGCTCTATTGTGGCTTGGGGCAGGAATGATTACGGTCAATGTGATGTTCCGTCACTCAATACGAACTTTTTGGCCATTGCCGCAGGTTATTACCATTCGGTTGGTCTGAAAACCGACGGTTCGATTGTCGCCTGGGGACGAAACGGTGACGGCCAATGCACTGTTCCGTCGCCTAATGTGAACTTTACGGCCATCAGCACAGGCTACAATCACTCGCTTGGCCTGAAAACCGACGGCTCAATTGTGGTTTGGGGAAGAAATAATTTCGGTCAATGCGATGTGCCGTCACCCAATACGAACTTTGTCGCCATCGCCGGGGGCATCTGGCACTCGGTTGGCCTGAAAACCGACGGGTCGATTGTGGCTTGGGGAAACAACTATTCGGGTCAATGCGATGTTCCGTCGCCCAATACGGATTTTTCGGCCATCGCCGCCGGCCAAAGACACTCTCTTGGCCTGAAACCCGATGGCTCTGTTGTGGCTTGGGGATACAATGTTTCCGGTCAATGCAATGTGCCGTCGCCAAATACGAACTTTGCAGGGATCGCTGCCGGCGGGATTCACTCGCTTGGCCTGAAGACCGACGGCTCGATTGTGGCTTGGGGAGACAACAATTGGGGGCAACGCGATGTTCCGTCGCCCAATACGGGTTTTTCAGTCATCGCTGGCGGCGAAAGACACTCGGTTGGCCTGAAAACCGATGGCTCGATTGTGGCTTGGGGCGACAACGAGTACAGTCAATGCGGTGTGCCGTCGACCAATACGAATTTTTCGGCGATCGCGGCTGGCTATGTGTATTCGCTTGGCCTGAAAACCAACGGCTCGATTGTGGCCTGGGGATGGAACCTGTATGGTCAATGCAATGTGCCGTCGCCCAATACAAACTTTACAGGGATCGCCGCATGTCGGAATCACTCGCTTGGCCTGAAGACCAACGGCTGGATTGTGGCTTGGGGAAACAACGATTACGGTCAATGCGATGTGCCTCCCCCCAATACGAACTTTGCAGGGATCGCCGCCGGCGTCATACACTCGCTGGGCCTGAAAACCGATGGCTCGATTGTGGCCTGGGGACGGAACAATTCCGGTCAATGCGATGTGCCGTCGCCGAATACGGGTTTTACGGCCATTGCCGCCGGCTCGTATCACTCTCTGGGCCTGAAAACCGATGGCTCGATTGTGGCCTGGGGACGGAACAATTACGGTCAATGCGATGTGCCGTCGCCGAATACGGGTTTTACAGCCATCGCCGCCGGCGTGTATCACTCGCTTGGCCTGAAAACCGACGGCTCAGTTGTGGTTTGGGGAAGAAATAATTTCGGTCAATGCGATGTGGCGTCACCCAATGCTGGTTTTGAGGCCATCGCTGCTGGTGATTCATACTCACTTGGGCTGAGAGGTTATGCGTTTGTGCTGGTGCTTCACAGCGAACCTGAGCTGACTTTAGGGACCAGTAACATTGTTTCGTGGGATTCTGTAGCTGGTAACGTTGAATATTACGTTGAATGTGCCGAGGATCCTAATTTTACAAGCGTCTACGATAGCGGCTGGATTACAGAAACAAGCTGTGAGTTTATCGACCTGCAATTAGGGCAGCAGTATTGGTATAGAGTAAAGGCCATCAACGCAGCGGGTGTGGAAACCGGCTGGTCTAATGTAGAGTCTTCGCTGCAGAGTACGCTTGGCGATGCGGTGGATATGCTGCTTGATCCGGCGAGTTTGAAAAATGAGAACATGAAGAACGCCCTGCTGAATAAGATAGATGAAGCGATGGCGATGATCGATGAGGGGCTATACGAAGGTGCCCTGAATAAACTCCGAAATGACATTTTGGCAAAGACCAACGGTTGTGCCGAGACGGGCGAGCCTGATAAAAACGACTGGATACTGACGTGCCAGCAACAGAGCCAGGTCTACGGCCTCGTTATGGAGACTATCGAATGTGTAAGAAGCCTGATAGAGTAACCGCATGGGCAATAAATTGGGCATCTTATTGGTGAAAGGGTGTCTGGTGTGGTCAGCCCGAGGCGCCAGAAGAGAGTAACCGGCCAGCGACTCAAACGCTTCTGAAGTTGCTCCCGATATGGCTATCTCCTTCCTTTGTAGCCTTATCATACAGGATCAAAGGACGGGAGACAGGCTTTCATGAGATTACTTGCGTAACGTTTGGATCCAGACCCGCAAGCCGTGCGTTCCGACCCGCCGCACAATTCTCCTACACCCCCTCGCAACTCCGTGCAAACAAGCTGCAAACACACTGGCATCACGGGCCTTCTTCTGATAATATGGTTCACAGCCACCCGAAGTGATGCTATTGCTCTGCAGGAGGATGAAAAATGTCAATAATCAGAAACATGCTCATCTGTGCTGTTGTGGGCTCTCTCTTGGCCCCGACCAACGCAGGAGGCAGTGCACCGCAAAGCCCGGCACAGACCCGTCTCTTACGCGTCGAGCATACGCAGAACACCGCCTTTGTGCCTCTCTACGACGTCTTTGAAATCACGTTTCAGCATGACGATGCTTATGACAACCCGTTTTTTGACGTGGATATCGCCGTCGTTTTCACTTCCCCGGCGGGTGCGGAGATTCGCGTGGGCGGATTTCATTACGGTTCATCACAGCCGGCACGAATACAGACCGCTGAAACGACCCCCGGCCATGGCGGCCGACACCGGGTTACATATCATTTTCAAAACCAAAATGTCTGGAAAGCGCGATTTGCACCGCACCGCCAGGGCGTATGGAAATTCAGCTATGTCTTTAGCAATGCCAAAGGCGACCGGGCGACGGGCAACGGTTCCTTTATGTGCGTAAAGGGCCGCCGGCCCAACCCTGGCTTTGTCCGAATCCATCCGAACAATCCCTTCCGATTTGTCTTTGACGACGGCAGTCCGTATTTTCCCATCGGGCTGCAGGACTGCTGGGGCGACAACTCCGCCACCGGCTCGGTGCTGGATACCTGCTCCATGGAAGGACCCTTTCGCACCGACCTCAAAGACCCGCCGCCGCTTCCCAAAGGCCCGATGTTCGTCCGCGGACCCGCCGAAAATCCCCAGAACGCCGATGTCTACTTCAGATACTTCTCGCAGTGCGGCTTTAATCTCTATCGTTTCTCACAGCAAAACTGCTCCTATGTCATCTACCGCGACCTGGACAACTATCTCGTTCAGGAAGGCATCATGACCGACCGGCTTGTTCAGTATGCCCGCAGATACGGATTCAGATTCTTCTACGGCATCTTCGGCTATCAGAAGGTTTTTAACGATGAACCCGACGACGCCGAAAAAATGCAAAAAGTCAAACGGTTCATAAAGTATACGGTGGATCGCTGGGGCGCGTATGTTGACTTCTGGGAGTTCCTCAACGAGCAGCACGCCGCCGACGGCTGGTACGAAATCATGATTCCGTACCTGGGCTCCATCGACCCGTACAAACACCCCATCACGACAAGCTGGGAAAGACCCCACCTCGACGGCATCGAAATCAACGCACCCCACTGGTACCAGCGCGAAAACGAACTCGACTCCGACAAGATAACAGCATCCCGCGCCGCCAACTGGAAAAAACATAACAAACCCGTCGTCGTCGGCGAGCAGGGCAATCATGTTGACAGGAAGAAACGACCGCTTGGCGTCGGCGGCGTATGGGATGACCGCTCCGCCGTGCGAATGCGGATTCGCAACTGGACTGCCCTCTTCAATGAGATCGCGTTTATCTTCTGGAATACCAGCTACGCCCGCGACGGCCACTTCATGAACATCTGGCTCGGACCCGAAGAACGCCAGTACGTTCGCGCCATGCAGGATTTCGCATACCGACTCGACAAGAACGTTGGCATGGTCGACGTAAAGGTCTCGGACGCCCACACAGCCCGAGCATATGGCCTGGCGTCAAAGACCCGCGCCGGTGTCTACATCCATAGTGCCATACGCTTTGGTCCAGTCTATTTGATTGTCATTAACGACTGCAATGCTCACACCTGGAACTTTATAATGTTCCATCCTTTCGGTTAATATCTTTTGATTTGCAAGCTGTGCGCTGTCTGGTTGAAACATGCC
>SDBU01008177.1_pt1 | contig 11943 bp, 30 predicted proteins | sample 2277071 | NCBI WGS metagenome assembly SDBU01 (sample SAMN10397929, study PRJNA504765) | marine sediment metagenome | isolation source: marine sediment core GS08_GC12, 126 cmbsf | place: Arctic Ocean: Gakkel Ridge, Loki's castle | collected 2008
ATTAATCGATTAAATTGAAATGGAGGTAATATCATGACTAAACAAGAATACACTGAATATCAAGAAAGTTTCAAGAATGGTTCAAAAGGTTTCGCTGCATGGTCAAGTGGTTTCTATCTTGATTGCCAAGATTGCTATAATAATGAACATAATATCTTGAATGAAGGACATTTCAGTTCACAAGCTTGTGAGATATGCGGATCTCGCCTCGGTGGTGATAGATTCGCGGCTCATGCACTAGATGATAATAATGAAATCATCCACTTTGAAATATGTACCGATTGCGTTTATTACATGGAGTATGGTCAATTGGATGATATGACTATGTTAGGTGTGGAGGAAGGTTAGATAGTGACGTCAAGGGGCTATTTGAGGGCCGGATTTCCGAATAATTGGTATAATAGATAGAAATGGAGGTAAAATCATGAAAAAGTCATACCGCTGTATAATTAAAGGGATTAAGCATCTTGAGAAAACAGATACCGGCAAGGTTAAGGTGTGGCGATCAGATAAAATTAAAACCTATTGTTGTGAGTTGACATCTTCGTATTTTATCTGGGAGCGAGCAAGTAAGTTTAATCACTATGAACCTTATTCAACTTATGTCCGGGAAAAGAATATTGTTTTTATTTAATTAACCCAATTCAACAGCATGAACATAGGAGGTAGTTTGTGCTGTTCGGTGGGGTTAGTTGATAGGATAAAATAAAAGGAGGTATCGAATGTATTTATTGAAACGAACAGACCAGGGCGGCGGTTTTGTAGCAAAGGCAGGGCATAGGACAAGTTATGTCCCTTGTCTGTGCTATGCAAAAGTATTTAAGACGAAAGAAGAGGCGGAAAGAGATAGGTGTAAAGAAAATGAAGTTATTGTTGAAATGGAAAGTATATTAAATTTTAAATAAAAGGAGGATAGAATCATGGCACATTTTAAGAAAATAGTACGACTTGGATTAATCAATGGGTATGGTAAGAATCGTATGAATGTTTTTTGCAAAATCAATTTAAAGGAAAAGGACGAGGGGCTTTGCTTGTCGATATCAGGAGTTGAAGGGCCATTACAAAGTGGAAATGCCAGAGGCGGCTGTGGACAAATTATCATGAGTGGTATTGATATTGTGGAATTTGCGCCGGGATGGAATCGTACCAAGCTCAACAAGTTTCTGGAAATATGGAATAAGTGGCACTTGAACAGCACGAACGCCGGAACGGTCGAGCAAGATAAAATTATTGAGAAGGCGAAAAAGCAATACCCGGATAAATTTCAAACGGATCATTATGAATCTTGTTGTACTTTTCTAAAAGAGGCTGATTTATATGAAGATAGCGGGCATAAATACGGATCGGCATGGTTGTTTCGTGAATTGCCGGAAGATGTTATTGAATTCTTGAAGGCTTTACCAGATACGGATAAGACGCCAGCATGGGTATAACTCATTAAACCGCCCCACCTGTGGCGAATGAAATAACAGGCTTAGGAGGTAACTCCATACCGAAAATGAATATAATATGCTGCGTGTGCGGCGTTAAGTATGATGAAAGGGAATGCGCGGAGGTAATGGACGGTAAGGATTCTCATGGATATTGTCCGAAGTGTGTGGAGATTGAAAAGGAAAAGATTGATAATTATTTTGATGAGGAGGTGAATAATGAACGCGAATGAATTTCAAGAATATTTGAGCGATATTGCAGACATGACGAAGCGGGGAGTGGTCGGGTCGCCTATGTTGGTCGGCCAGCAACCAGTCGAGTGGAAATTCGGGGAACCGGAGAGTTTCCCTTGTTTCATGTGTAAGAGGGGCCGAGGTGAGTGGATGATTAAGATTCGGCAAGGAAAAGTAACGGTTAATGTGGCGCTTTGTGTGGAGTGTGCGGAGTTGCCGGTTGAGGAGATTGCGGAATTTTTTCTGAAGGGAGGGAGGGGGTGAAAGTATGAAGGCGTTAATCACGTTTAGTATATTATTTGTGTTGATCGCGTGCGGTAATAGCGGGTCAAAGTCAAACAGTCAATCGTTTACGGCAACGGCGCGGTATTGTCCTGATGGGTATTGTGTGGATGGAACGTTTGTATCGCATTGGAAATTGGATAACGGGGAATGGGTTTGGATTGGAGAAGGGAAGAAAGGAGTACCGGAATGAAATCAAATTACGTCTTATTAATCGACATTGAAGGGGAGCATCCGAAACGTATCTCTTGTAATGATTTCCGTTTGACCGTCATTCAGAACCGTTTCGGCGATGAAACGGTCGTATGCGAGGCGAAGGGGGAATTGTTGGGAACGGCGAAGGGGATGTTGAAATTCAAGGCGACGACGCCTTATGGAGATTCGCAATTTAATGTAACGACGAGGAGGGGATAATGAATAACAAAGAGTTAGCAACCGTGTTGGCGGCATTGAGATATTGGCAAGATAACACACCTAATAATGATGAACGTATGTGTTATGAACACTTCCTACCAATTTCGGCCGATGTTAGACCTTTAACCGACGTTGAAATCGACGATCTTTGTGAAAAGTTGTGCTTCGGCGAAGAAAGTTCTTGACAAACTTTTTATAAAGATTAGAATCGGGATTATTGGAAGGAGGTGATGCCTTATGACACAGGTCGAAGGAATGCGCCATTGTGGATGTACACCTGAAGAGCTCTGTACCTTTCATAAGATATGACCGGGGGATGCGCATCCGGTTGAATAACACGCATGAATCGAAGGTATTGCGATAAACCTCAAACTTGAAGGAGAATGAGATGCCGATGATAAGATATGATATCAAAAATTCGGAGATTGCGGAGGCGTTGAGGAGTACGCGAGGGAATATCATGCAAGCGGCGGAGAGGTTAGATTGTGGGGACGGGATCATTCACAGATGGCTGCGAGGAGTGCGTGTTGAACCGGCGGAGTTGGCTGAATTGACGAAAGGGTTGACCGAAGCGAATACCTGTACCTGTTGCGGGATTCGGAAACGATCCGGATGGTTTTTGTGTACGGAGTGTTTTACGTCGGTAGGGAATGGTGAAATTTATCCGGAGACGAGGATTTGTTATGCATAAAACAATAATATCTTTAATTTGTGTGATGGTTTTAATTTGGCTTTTGCTGCCTTCGTGTATCATCACGAGATCATACACCGTGGTTATGCAAGGGGATCACAATAGTATAACCGTTACCGCGTCGGTGCCTACTACTGTGACGACGGATGCGCAGGTGCCGATTGATGTTGGAGTGATACCATGAATATTGACGGCGAATGGCGAATACGAGTAACCAGCGGCCCTTGGTGGTTTCGGTGGTTGAACTGGTTGCGGGATGTGAAGATAATCTACAGCGACCGAGGGCATAATTTTGCTTGGGGTGTGAAATGCGGAAAGTTTAAAGTCTTGGAGACTCCATTACTTCCAGGAAAACCAGGTGAAATTGTTTTGACTTACGACAACGGAAAAATCGTTGATCGAGTGTACTATATTACCGAGAATGAATTGATCGGCGAATTTTACTGGAAAACAAAATTTGTTGGGAAGTTTCAAATGTTTCGGATAAAGGAAATTAAATAATGCGATCACCAAATCAGCACAATCAGCTACAGAAATTGAATTGGCTACGGAAGACAGGAAAGATGCGCAGTTACAATACCAGGTTTATGGCGACGGAATTGCACATGAGGTTGAAGATCCTCGCGGCGCAGAGGAAGCTTTCGTTGGAAATGATGTTAAATGTGGTGTTGGAGATTGGGCTGGATGTGGTGGAGGGGAAGCGTGGTGAAGAACGATAATTCGTAAAGGAGGAGAAGGATGAAAAAATACGATGAAAAATTTCATGCGACGCGGTTGATTAAGATGCTGGAGAAGAAGGATATTTGCGGGAGGTACTTATGTCCCGCAGGAAAACAGTTTTCCGGTAGTAGGACTCGACGACTTTCTTGTGCGCCTTCTATACTAAACGGTAGAGAGAACGATCCAGTTTGTGTTGTTTGCTCGCGTTTCGTAAAAGCATCAAGTTGCCCTTGTTTCGAGTTCGGCGGCGAAAAAGCCATCAAACGCACCGTGGCAGCATTAAAAAAAGGAGGTTATCTATGACATTCAAATTCGATAACAGTATGCTCGAAGACGGCGTTTGCACCGCAAAGGCTCTAGTTCGACACCTTCACGGCCGTGCCGGTAAAAAAGAGAAAACGGCGGCGGATGCTGGAACGGCGGGACATGCGTTTTATGAAACTTTCTTCGGTGAGAGTAACGTCATGTCCTGTCTTAAGGCATTCAATGATAAGTATGTGGAATTGATCGGAACCGGTGCCGACGTTGAGGAAAGACTGTCCTCAGCCAATATCGCCAAGATCCTCACGAGACATGCCGAAGCGAGGCCGTACCCGGAACAATGGCCGTTTACGGTGGTTGAGTTGGAACAGATCAAAGGCGTTGAGCTTGAGCCTGGATACGAATTTTACGTCAAGCGCGATATGTTGGTTAAGGAGAATCAAACGGGATTGCTTGCGCCGTGCGATCATAAATCGACGGGAAAAATGACCGCCTGGTGGACGAAAAAGTTTAAGATGACGAGTCAATTGTCGGGGTATATCCAGTTTACGCGAGATGAACATAAAGATCCGGGGATGAATTCTTATATCAATGCGGTGGAATTCGGGAAGTTGCCAAATTCGGATAAGAGATGTGCGACGCATAGTCAACCAGGGAAGAAGGTTATGTATTCAGAGTGCGGGAAATATCATGCGAAATTCGAATTGCTGATAGTCAGTCGAACGCAAGCGATGTTGGATATGTGGCGGCAGGATGCTTTAAGGATCGCGAAGAAGATGGAGTGGGCGTTTGAGGCATATCCGACTTTGGATTACCTTCAGTTTGCTCCGAGGGAAGGGGCGTTTTTTGATGGGTGTACGTTTTGTGAATTTGTGGATCTTTGTCGGCTTGGATTTCCGCCGGATGCGATTGATGATTTTACTGTGAAAGATCCGTGGCAACCATGGTTGGAGGCTAAATGATGAAAGCGTCTGAGTATCAATCGTTTACAAAATATCATTACATTGGACAATTTGAGGGACGAGAGAAAGCTCCCAATTGGCGAGGCGGAATTAAAAAAGGTGTCAAGGGTTGGTTAGTATTTTGTCCTGACCACCCTTATACAAATCCCAAATACCCTTATTTACCTGCTGCACGGCTTATGGTTGAAAATGCGCTTGGTAAGTACCTGCTAAAAAAGCAGCCCATTCATCACGTAGACGGTGATTGTTATGAAAACAAAAGGGGCAATTTAGTATTATGTGAAGATAACGCTTATCATAAACTGCTGCACCTACGCATGAGGGCTTTAAAAGCTTACGGGAATTCAAAAGCTCGTAAATGTCCTTATTGTAAGGAGTGGGACACAACTGACAACCCTGATTTTAAAATTTATTCTCGCAAACGTGAAATTAACGGAAATGGACAAGGGTACCACAGAAGTTGTTCAAATACTTACCGTCGAAGGAGGTATCATGAAAGCAATTGAATTGATGAATGAATTAGGGCTTTTGGTAGCACAATATGGAGATTTAGATGTCACAAACTTTGTCCGGCATCCACACGGTTCACGGGATATAAAAGATATCGATAAAGAAGATTTAAGTGTAGAAGATTTTGTTTATCCTCTGGAACGACGTGTTATTGTTTTGGATAGTACGAATTGATTCAAATCCCTCTCGCCGGGAAGTGAGTGGATGAAGTTTTGGAAAACACACCCAGAAAAACAAAAGGAAATGTTGGAGTATAAAACGTTATGTCAAAAGTAATCGATGTATACAATAAAGTACACCCAAACGCAAGAGCAAACGGTCATATATTGTTTCACAGGTTGATTGCATCCAACACGCTTGGTAAGGCTCTCCCAGAAGGTGTTGTTATTCATCATTACGGCGAAGAGTCCGAACACGATAAAATTGTCGTTTGTGAGAACGAGCGTTATCACAAGTTTTTGCACGCAAGGATAAGGGCGTTGAGAGTTTGTGGGAATGCTCATTGGCGAAAATGTAGTATCTGTAAAAAATATGATTCAACAGACAATTTATACCACTCAAAAACAGGAAATAATTACCGACATGTTAAATGTCATAACGAGTATAAATTACAGCTAAAAAAGTGAAATTCAAAGAGGATGATTAAATGGCGCGAGCACGAATCAGTCCTGCATGGCAAAAAGATATGCAATTCAAAATAGATACAGGATTGTCTATCGATGTTACAACATCATACAATCCTGCGGCTCAATGGTTGATTAGTCAATTATCGACTAAAGGAATTCCTTATAAATTACATCAATTAGGCGCGGGAGTTAAACGAATAACGACAGTGGATATTGATAAATGCCCGTGTTGTGGGCAGGAATTATAGGAGGTTGATAAAATGGCGCATGAATTTAAGTATCCGATAATTGGACAAGAGGCTATTTGTTCTGATGGTTTGGGAAGGGTTGTAGCTTTTAAAGATGATTTTCCTGATCAATGGATACAGGTAGAGACATACGTTGAGAGTCGTCGTTGTCAATGGCGTCCTGAAAACGTTAAACTTGTCAAAATTGAACTGGAAGGAGAATAATCGATGCAATTCAAACAAGCTGAAGCAGGGCCGTTGACGGAATATAATTTAACACCGGAGATCGTAATACCTTACCGGGATATTGTTCACCCGGATGGACTGGTTCGCGTTGAATACTATCATTCAATAAGTGCCGATAATCCCAATGCATTTACTTTTTTCAAAGCGCGGTCGAATGCGATGAGGATGATTCCAACTATCGGGCAGCCTCCTGAATGGAAAAACTGGAAAACGATCGTCGTTGATAGCGTGACATCTATGGAACTCGCAGCGAGGAAGTACGACCAAAAAGTAGTCAATCCTGTTCCAGTAGGTAAGACGGCGCAAACGTTGCAGAAAGGCGACGGGGTGAATCCAAAAATGTGGTGGGGAGCGAGTACGGACGCACTTGAAGATGAATTGGTCGTAAATTTTCAAGGACTCGCTATTAATGTTGTCCTTGCATGTCACGTGGACGAGCGAACGAACCAGGTTAGCGGAGAGATTTTACGTGGGCCGAATGCGCCAGGTAGGTTAAGCAAACGCGGGGAATTGTCTTCGCAGTTTGCGGAACAGTACCATCAGTATACACAACGGCATGAGGGAGTATTGTATTATCAGTTAGGTACGGAGAACGACGGCCAATGGGCGGCTGGAACGCAGATCGGCGCTCCACATCCTTGTGTGCCAAGATATGAAGATCTCTGGGCGAACTGGCAAGGCGAGCGCCCTCCGATGCATATGTTTGTGTATGGAGATTTCGGGTCAGGGAAGAGTACGTTCCTGGCGACATTCCCAAAGCCGATGCTAGTGTTCATGTTTGATGGGATGTATAAAGATTTACCTTATTGGAAAACGATGGTGGTTTAATCAACAACTTTGAGGGTTATTATGAATTTGGAATACGCCTTTTTATTTGGACTTTTTGTCGGTGGTTTTACTACGTACTTTGTTTGCCAAACGCTTCGTATTCGATATGGACTCAAGAAATGGAAAGAGGGTCTTGAAAAAGGACGTGAAATTTACGAAGAGAATTATTAACCATGCCCTGCGGTGCCGAAATAATTGCAATTCTCTATCTGCTTACGTGATGGAGGAGGATTAGAAGGAGGGGGAAACGATGCGAATAAAAGAAAATTGTACATGCGGTGCCGTTTTTGACGTTGAAACAACGGACGCTTTCGTCGCTAGTGTTAGGCATAATGAATTTTTGAAAGCACATGAAGTATGTAGGCAATCGAAAGGAGGTGAAACGGAAAGGATTGAGAGCGGAGATACGCTCGTGACAAAAGGTGTGTCTAACGCAGAAGCTTTGTTGTGAGATAAGGAAACTGAGAAAGGACTGAACCAAAAAGGAGAAAAAGAATGAAAGAAGTTTTCAATTCGCTGCAACAAGCTAAAAGTCAATATAAACAACAATGCTTGAAACGCAATATACTTTGGTTGAATGAAAACGATATCGACTACGAAACATTTAACAGTGGGTATCATTTGAAGATCAACTTTTTCAACGTTGCAATTATCGATTTTTACCCGTCGACAAATAAATGGATTTTCGAAAAACGAACGTTTCTTGGAGACGCTGAAGCATTATTGAAATGGGTAAACAGGAATTTGAAAGGAATTTGAAAGGAGGTGAAACGGAAAGGATTGAGGACGAAGATGAGGAAGAAGAATATTCAGTACTGAATCAAACAATTCAAAAAGGAGAAAAAGAATGAATCAAGACAATTATTTTGCGTGGGATGAAATTCCCGATATGAATGTTTTACCTGGTGGGACGTTGCATTTTAACGTCGATGAGTTGACGGATGATGAGAGCAGTTCAGGTAAGCGAATGTTCCGAGCGCGGTTTTCGGTAGTATTGCCGGTGGAATTTGCCGGTATGGTGCATTTTGAGAACTATGTTACCGGAAGTGATGAGGCTCCGAAGGCGTTGTTGCCGGGAAGTTTCGGGACACGGAACATGAAAGCGATGATGAAGGCTGCACAGGTGCCACCGAATAACGACGTGGCGCTGTTATGTGCCGGGGCCGCGAATACGCAATTTTTGGCCAAAGTGAGTCAAGTTGAGGAAAAGGAAGGCGATTACAAAGGAACGTTGCGGAACCGGATCAATGCGTATTTTCGAATCGGGGAACGGCAGGTTGAAATTGATGTGGTGAAGGGGACGGGGGCAGCGGCAGCGGCTCCAGTGGCGGTTGCGTCTCCCGTTGTAGCCCCGGTTGTTGCGGCTCTTGCGTCAGCCCCGGCTCCTGCTCCAACTGGTACGCCCGGACCTCCTACGACTTCGGCTGCGGCTCCTCCCACACCCGATCCTTCCATTGCAACACCGGCCCACCAACCCGTTTCGACGCCTGTACCTCCTGTTGCGGTTCCAACGGCTCCGGTGGCGACTCCCGTTGTTGTACCAGTTGTTTCGACGGGTACGCCTCCAACTGGACCTCCAGCTCCCACGACCGAAACTCCCGCACCCGCCGGTCCTCAAATGGAGTGTATGGCGTGTAAGGCCGCAGGAAATCCCGGTATGATGGTCGGAGTAGCGGACTTTTCGGCTCATATGGGGCAATTTCATGCGATGGGCGGGACGGCCTAAGTCGCTCCTGTTTGCACAACCCAAAAAAGGACGGCGGTTTGAGGGCCGTCGTTCTTCTTGGAATAAAATCAAAAGGAAAGGATAAATTCAAATGGAAACAATTTCAGGTATTACACCCACGGATGCGAAAGCGGTTGAGATCGGCGTCGCCGTTGCGCATCGGTTGAATGATGAAATCATCCCCGATCAAACATTTTTGCAAATCATGCAACGGATTCCACAATATCAGGTGCAAGTTGCCGGGATGAAGGTTGAAAATGGGGATGATTACGAAAAGGCGATGAAGAGTTTCGCGATGATCAAGAAGGATGCGCAAGATTTGGAGAAGTTGCGGAAGGAGAAAACTGCATTCCCGCTTGCGTATAAGAAGGCGATTGATGATTTATTTAAGACGTTTGCGAATCCGTTGGCGAATTTGGCCGCGAATGTCGGCGGGAAGTGTACGACATGGAAAGCTATAGCAGATAAAAAAGCGGAAGATGACGCGGCGAAGTCGGCAGCCGAAGCGACCGACCAGGTACAAGACAATGACGGTGTTGGGACGTTTACACCGAAAGCGGAAGTCGTTGAAGATATTCAAACGCAACTCCCGCTGCAAGTGGCCCCGACGACGATTACAGCCGAAGATGGGACGAAGGTGCAGGCCAGGAAGTATACGGAATTGACTGTGACCGATAAAGAGGCGTTAATCAAGGCGATTTTGAGTAAGAATAAGCGACTTGATTACCTGACGCTTGATTTGATTACGGTTAATGAGCCTGCGTTGAAGAGGGTGATCGAGGCGAATAACAAGATCAAGAAAGTTCCGGGAGTGAAAATTGAGAAGAAGGAGAGGATACAATGACAACCCAATTAATAATTACTTGTGACAAATGCAAAACATTTCTCCTTGATGAAGAAATACAGTTTAAAAATGATGCATCTTTTTATCAAGCATGTTGTACCAGTCAAGGAGAAAGTACCGAATTATTGTGTCCAGGACATGTCCTTTGTCCGAAATGCTTTGAGCGATATACCGATGAGACAATAAGAGCAAAAGCCGTTGCTGAAGCTGAAGTCAATGCGCGTTTTTGGCGAAACGAAAAATGAAACGTCCCTCAATGTTCATCTACTGCGTCTCCACCGACGCCCGGCAGCATGTGCAAGTTTGCATGTTTCGGTGTGAGGGGCAATGTGATGAGTATCAGAAGCGCATGAAGGAGATTGGGGAATGGGGGGAGGAGCATGACAACAACAGTCGTTAATATAAAACATTGTGATGTTAGAGATTATATTTATATCGGACGACAAGGCGGCTGGCAACATTTCGGCAATCCTTTTCGAATCGGCAAAGATGGTAATCGCGAAGAGGTGGTTGAAAAATGCCGTAAGTGGCTCAATGGAGAGGATTTTCCACTTTTTCGTCAAATGCAACGAGCATGGATTTTAAATCATCTCATTATGTTAAAGGACGAAAAATTGGGTTGTCACTGCGTACCGTTGCCCTGTCATGGGTCGATACTTGCTGATATGACGGATAGGGTCGAAATTTGAAAATTCCATCTAAAACTTCTAATCAAAACCTCTCAAACGTACCGGAGATTTTATGACCGATAATCGCCGATTTATCCCCGGAGAAGGACCGAAGCAATCCGCAAGAATCCTCGCGATCGGCGAAAATCCTTGGAAGACTGAAATTGAACTCGGGGGTCCGTTTAAAGGCGCATCCGGTAATCTTTGGAATTCATGGCTCCGTCAAGTAGGTCTTGAACGCGAGTACATGCGAGTGGATAATGTTTATCCGTATAAGCCACCAGGATATGTTGCGCAGGGTGCAATTGAGCGCATTCCTGCCGCCGAACTTGCCTCTTGGATGGAGAAGGTGCATGAGAAGGTGGCTGAGATGCCTAATCTTAGAGTCATCGTTCCGATGGGGAATTATGCCACCTTTGCGTTGACGGGAAAGGGGAAGGTGCGGGCGGCGGTGAGAGATCAATTCCGTTGGGAGGATTCGGCGGTCAGCGTGGCCGAGAAGAAAGCAGGGATTACGAAGTTGAGGGGGAGTGTGTATGGGATGCGGCACCTCAATAATAGACTGATAAAGATCATCCCCACCATCCACCCGGCTGCGGTCCTTCAGATGCAAAAATGGGAGAAGAGGTGCATATCTGATTGGCGTCGCATCAAAGAGCAATCCGAGACGGACGTTTGGCCGGTGCCGGTGCGGAATACGATAATCGACCCTTCCACCACCCAAATCGAGGAATATATCCATGCTACATTACAGCACAAGCGCCTTATGGCCGTGGATATCGAAACCTGGGGAAGGACACTTTCTTGTTGTGGTTTTGCGACCTCCCCTTTCGAATCGATTACAATCCCACTTGTCGGCGGGCAGGTGTCGAGAGATTCCGCGTATGCATATGTATCATGTTTGTGTGCGCTGGAAAACGAAAAAATTCTCCATAATGGCCTCTATGATTGGTACTGGCTCGATGCTGAAAGGATTGAGTTGCGTAATTTCAAATGGGATACGCTCTTGATGCATCATTGTTTCGATCCGTATGAGACGCACAGTTTAGACTTTCTCGCGAGTATTTACACCCTTCAACCTTATTGGAAAGATGAGGCGAAAGATGCAGAAGAAATCGTTAAGTATGCCAAGGATCTGCACGCACTTTGGGTTTATAACGGGCTTGATTGCTGCATTACGCACGAGTTGCAGCCCATTCTTGAAAATATCCTGCGTGATTTGGGCCTGTTGGATTTCTATCATCGCCATTATGATGATATGTTGCATCCGTGTA
>SDBU01008178.1_pt1 | contig 11943 bp, 11 predicted proteins | sample 2277071 | NCBI WGS metagenome assembly SDBU01 (sample SAMN10397929, study PRJNA504765) | marine sediment metagenome | isolation source: marine sediment core GS08_GC12, 126 cmbsf | place: Arctic Ocean: Gakkel Ridge, Loki's castle | collected 2008
TTCGCCGAACGCGACAATGATAAAACCAGCTACCACTATCCACCACCCGTAGAACAAACGCGGCCTCACTTCCATTCAATCCCAGTATTCATCTTCATTAGGATTTCCCATTTCAACTCGCAATGAGGCACCCTAACCCTGATTGCTGTCGTCACTGATATTGTTGTTTTGTAGACGTATGAACCTGAGTTTAGTCCTCTCTTGAGGGTTTGTCAATCTAAATAAACGAGCGATTATTTACCATATCTACTCGAATCTTCACCCTGAAATCTTGATCATTTCCCAATCTTATCATGGTTTGAGAGTTTCGCAACAAGCTAGATAGATATAACAGTATAGTCGTCGCTAGATATCCCCCCCTGCTATTCACAAAGCAATTTGACGCCCTAAATTTAGACTTGACTACCGCTGAGAGATTACCTAGGCTGGCCGAGGGTTCCGCAGCCTCCTCAGTAGGCAGTTGTCACCGGGGATATAGCCGCCAGGAGGAAAGAAGAAATAAGGATGTGTGAGGCGTTGATAAGAAGGCTATTTAAGCATTCTAACCAGGTTGCTCCGCAATCCGCTCCGGAACAAGAACCTCACGAGTGGTAGCAGCTTCCTATTAGACCAGTCAATAACGATCGGGAAGGACTAAATATGCCGAAACATCAGCCCTACCCTAGTTGTAAGGCTAGAGCTAGGAGGTCGTTTAAGACCGAGTTTAGGGTAAGTTACCCCAATAGGTGTAAAGCAAGCTTGATAAAAGGCAGCGACCGCCCGCCCCTTTTTTCACTTTTGTCTCCCCCAAAGCTACACTAAAATGGTAAGGTAAAGGCAATATAAGTCTACTTGACAAAGTAAAAATTATGTACTACAATCGTACTACATTTGGATTTTTATGGAAAGAAAAGTCACAATTAAGATCCCGAGAGAATTATACAATAAGCTGAAGGATATGATTTTAGGCACTGGCTTTTCCAGTGTTAATGAATTCATTGTTTTTGTAATGCGTAATCTAGCTTCTGGAGGGGAAATAAAAGGGCAGGATACGCTAACGGAAGAAGAAGTAAGAGCGATAAGGGAGAGATTAAGAAGACTAGGTTACCTGAAGGAGGAACAATGAAAAAGGAAAAGAAGGCTCTCTTTTTACCTGCTGAGCTTTACGATAGGATTGAAGAAAGAGTAAAGGCCACTGAATTCAACTCAATAAGTGAATACGTTATCTTTGTTATGGAAGAGGTCCTTAAGGAAGAAGAGGAGGATGAAGGGGAGAAAGCCTTGAGTAAGGAGGATGAAAAAGATGTAAGGGATAGACTGAGGTCACTGGGTTATGTGGATCAGTAACTCTTGAGATGAAAGAGGTGGAATTAACCTAAGATCTATTTGTGATCTCGTTTTATTGCTATTATGTGTCAGTATTTTGGAGCTGCTTTCGGCATTGGCTACGGTAAAATTTTAACTCCTTAGGAGGGTATTTATGCTGGACTTGAATGACTTAGAGAATCGAACTATCTATATTATAAGGGAAACATACGCTGAGTTTAAAAAACCAGCGGTTCTGTGGAGCATGGGAAAGGATAGCACCACTATGCTCTGGCTCTGTCGTAAAGCTTTTTTCGGTAAAATACCCTTTCCAGCCATTCATATAGACACAGGTTACAAATTCAAACAAATGTATGAATTCAGGAGTAAACTTGCTAAGGAATGGGGATTAGACTTGATAATTGCAAGGGACGAAGAGGCACTTAAGAAAGGAATCAGCCCAAAGGATGGAAATCTTGAGTGTTGCACAAAATTGAAAACAGAGGCACTTATGAAATGCCTAGATAAGTATGGTTTCGATGCCCTTATTCTCGCCATAAGGAGGGATGAACACGGAATTCGGGGTAAAGAGAGGGTTTTTTCTCCCCGGGATGAGAACTTCAGATGGGATTATAGGGATCAGCCACTGGAGATGTGGGATCAATTTCAGGGACTCTTGCGGGCAGGTACTCATATGAGAGTTCATCCCATGCTACATTGGCGAGAGCTGGATGTTTGGGAATATGTAAATGTGGAAGGAATTCCAGTTAACCCCATGTATTTGGCGAAGGATGGAAAAAGGTACCGCAGCTTAGGATGTGAGCCATGTACTTCACCTATTGAGTCTAATGCTTCAACTATAGATGAGATAGTAGAAGAACTAAAAGTAACCAAGATCTCTGAGAGATCAGGTAGAGCTCAAGACAAGGAGAAGACTTACACCATGCAGAAACTGCGTGCTTTAGGGTACATGTGACGTTAGTACTCAATTGGCGGCTTTGAGTGCATAAGGCTTGCGGAATGGGATTATCCTGAAATATATCTTATTCTAAGGAAGGATAAAATGAGTGTAAATGTAGTAGTAGTTGGACATGTTGACCACGGTAAGTCGACACTTATAGGAAGGCTTCTTTATGATTCGCAGACTCTTCCAGATGACAAACTGGCAGAGATACAGAAACTACTTGAAGAGTATAAAAAGAGGTTTGAATTTGCCTACTTCCTTGACTCCTTCGAGGAAGAACTCAAGGAGGAGCGTACTATAGATACCACTAGGGTGTGGTTTCAGGGAAAAAACTACTACACCATTGTGGATGTACCCGGACACAAGGAATTTATAAAGAATATGCTCACCGGTGCCTGTCACGCTCAGGTTGCAGTTTTAGTGGTTTCCGCCTCATCCGGTATTCAGGAACAGACTAGGAGACACATTTTTCTTACACACATGTTAGGGATAAAGAATATCCTCGTAGCTGTAAACAAAATGGACCTTGCCAACTATAGTGTAGAGACCTTTCAACGAGTTAAGGCAGAAACTATCCAATTACTCTCCTCACTAGGTTACTCGGAGGCTAAATTCATACCTATCTCTGCCACAGACGGTGATAATGTATATAAACCTTCGAGAAAAATGGTATGGTATCAAGGCACTACCTTGATCCAAGCACTAGATGAGATAGAGCCAGAAGAGGTGAGTGAGAAACCCCTCAGATTCGTTGTCCAGGACTCATATTTGTATGACTCGGGGAGAGTTATTGTAGGGAGGGTAGAGTCAGGCACTCTAAAGAGAGGTGATGAACTTATTTTTCAACCTTCTGGACTGAAGAGCAGAGTGTCGAAGATAAAGACCCTTTCAAGCGAGGTAGAGGAGGCAAGATCGGGAGACAACATAGGAATCATGGTTGAACGAGAAATACAAAGAGGAGATGTAGGCGGTCTCTTAGTAAATCCCCCATCACCAGTAGATAGCTTTCTTGGTGAAGTTGTTCTTCTGGAAGGAGTGCTTAAACAAAGCGACGAGCTTAAGATAAAATGTGGGACGAAGACGGTAAGGTGTGTGGTAAAGAAGATAAAAGAGAGGATAAGTTCTGAGACAGGAGAGGTAAAAGAGGAAAATCCAGTAGAAATAGGCGAGAATGAAGCAGCGACCATCTTATTCAGAAGTGAACCTCTGGTCATCGAGAAGTTCTCTGAAGTACCAGAACTGGGAAGGTTTGTCCTAGTTCTGGAAGGTAAAAACATCGGAGCTGGAGTGGTTCTGGAGATTGAGAAATGATTTTCGTTTTAGGTATAGACGCTGCTACATGGACAATAATAAAACCAAACTTAGACAAGCTTCCGACATTTAGAAAGCTATGTGAGATAGGTAGGTTTCAAGAACTTGTCCTAAATGAGAAACCTATATCTCCTTCTGTTTGGTGCGGAATATTTAGTGGGAAGACTCCGGAGGAACATGGACACGAGAGCTACACTACTGAAGATGCGCTTGTAAAGAGGGAGGATATAAAAGTCGAGTTCATCTGGGATATCCTGCAACGGCAGGGTAAGAAAGTAAAGGCGCTGAACGTTCCTTTCGTAATCCCACCTTATTCTTTCCAAGTTAATTTTAGACCGATAGGCTTTGGACTCCCTACAAATGAAAAGGAATGGCAGGAGGAACTTCAGATCGTTACCCAAAAGACTAAGGAACTATTAACCGAGAAACTAGACGTCGTAATCTCTGTCTACACTTTTCTTGACCGTGTACAACACTTCCATTGGGGGGAGGATTGCGTTGTAGATTGGTATAAAAAACTAGACAATAAAATGGGAGAGCTTCTTATCAATAGTGGTTTCCTGGCAGAAAAACGGAACAAACTTATTGTCATTTCTGATCACGGTTTCTGTTCGTTCGGTGAAGCCAAGATCCAGACGCTCCCTTTTAAGTCAGAATTAGGCGAGATCAAGGGTGACCATCATGAAAACGCTCTATTGATAACTGTCAATGTTCGTCACAGAATAGACAGGCCTGAGGATGTGTTCTTCGCCATAATGGAAGAGTATAAACTATGATGAGGATATTCTAAGAATTATTAGTACTAATTCTACTGAATAAAATAATATGAAGGTATCAAGATGGAAGAATATGGATGACAAGATCTTCAGAAGAATTTTTCTAAAAGTAATCAGTAGTAGCTAAGCATACAGCAAATTACTCATGGAAAGAAGAAGACAGAAACACAGATTAGTAGCTAATAATTTATCATATGAATTCGTAAGGCAAGTGATAAGTACGAGCTGTGGCTCCTACTAATGATAAAACAAAGAGTCCCATAATGGGGAAATTACACCACAGAAATAAAAAAAAGAGTATTGTGACAGCGATGGATGTTCTTCGAGAATTGAAAAACAGCAACCCACCTATCAGGAATATTGTACTATTTATTCCAGATGCTTTGCGGTGGGATTATCTACCAGAAGCCGTAGCGAGGCGTGGAGTAACATTTAAAACAGTAGCCGCCTCTCTTATGACTTCTAGTTCGTTTCCCAGTATGCTAACCGGTCTATACCCACCTAAACATGGTGTATATACGTTCACTGACAGATTATCCAGAAACATAAAATCACTTATGAATCTTAATGGTTTTAATACTTCGTTATGGACTGAAAATACTTGGATCAACTATGACCCACTTGAATCCAGCCCTATTCATCGACTGCTCAGGCAAGATAAGAGAATATCGCTTGACGAAATAATGCCTCCATTTATCTATTTAGAGGATGAGAAAGGAGGGCATTGTCCTTTCGGCTGGAACCTTGGAGATGAAGACTACAAAGAATGGGAATGCCAGAAATTCTTTTATGATTTTGGTAGCAAAGGAAGTGATGCACTTTTGAAGAGATACCGCAAAGGTGTAGATCGTAGTGTAGAGGAGTTCGAAAAAAGGTTAGATGTTTTGGAAAAAAGAGGATTGACACAGGAGACCCTAGTTATTTATACGTCAGACCATGGTGAGCTATTGGGAGAACATGGTGGAAATGTTGGACATGGTGAGTTTACTAGTCCAGAAATAGTTTATGTCCCTACTGTTTTTATACATCCTACTTTACCACGCGGAGTAACCTTTGAAAATGAAGGTGTTATACGACATATTGATTTGTATCCTACCATATTAGATCTTTTGGGGTTACAAACACCATATGTTGTAGATGGAGTCAGTCTCATTGCATCCAACAGAATACCAGTAATTGGATGTAATTATTCTAAAATACATATTGATGTAAGAAGAATGAGAATTCCGCTGCGATATAAACTCGAGGAAAGCAGTGTTTGGGATAAAAATGGAGGTCATATCTTCCGTGATAGTAACTCATTTGTGCGGTTATTTCACTCGACTTATAGGATTATCTTAGGCAGCATTACTGCCAGCTATTTACGTGGAGGCTTGAAAAGGAACCGCCTACTACAGGCGGCTAAGAATTACCTTAATGCACTCAAATACCGTGTGAGGTTTTATATTAAGTATGGCTCTCCTAACTTCAGTAAAGAGGACGCAAGAATGATATCCCAAAAGAACAAAAAGGGTACGATATTAGAAATAAGAAGAAGTATTATAGAAATAAAAAGAAGGGGAAGAATTTGAAAGACATGAAAGTAATGTATGAAGTGTGTTAAGCGATGTCCCAGTCACTCACCAGATGGTAAGGAGTGAAAAAATGTCCTCCGTTATGCTTCGTACAATTGCTGTGGCATCTACTTTTCTTTATGTCCTGTGAGCGGTATAAAGTGAACCATTCGCAAATCAATACTAGTTATCAATAACACGAGACTTAGTCTACGATATGGCAAATATCGTTCCTTTTTCACTCTTATCACCCCAAAGCTAATCCGAAATGATGAGATACAGATAAGATAAGACTATTTGACCACGCATGATCCGATAACATAATTAATATAGAAAGTTCCTAAGTGACCTTTCGGCTGGTTCTAAAAATAATTCTGGAGGTAACAGAGGGACTATACTCTTGGCCTATATCAACCGATGGAATCGTAATATTAAGAAATTCATATATACAAACAATCCTGAACTCAAACCAGTACTGAATGTAGAGGTGGTGTTGAACCGCGACCGGCAAGTGGGCACTTGGGTGGTGAGGAGCCAATGGTGAAACCGACATTTTCAGGTCGGTTTTGTGTTTATGAATGGAGGATTAGAAAATGAAACGGAACATTCTATGTGTGGTGTTGACTTGCCTGGTAGCGTTAGGACTGGTCTTACCATCTTGCACTCAAACCCGGTCGACTGAAACCGAAGAGGAAGTGCCCCAATCCCCCGTTGGAAAACTAGGTACGCTAATACGCTTTGCCGCTGACGAGTTGGTTCCCCCAGTCTGGACTGTTGAGACTACGGGCGGAGCCACTTGGGAGGTTGATACCAAACAATATGCTCAATATGCTGAGGCAGGTTCCTCTCTTAAGCTGACTCTGCCTAAAGGCTCTTCCTTTCGAGCTACATTTCGCATCAACCGTCTGCCAGGTCATCCTCTCTGGGACCTAAGCCAAAAGTACTTCAAGTGGTGGTTTAAGATTGAATCTGACGGTCCAGTCCACTTTAGCTCAAATAGCATTGGTCTTATAAGTCGTCAACATGACCAATACGATAGTGAGTGGATGGAAATGGACTATCAATGGGGACATAGTACCGACTGGATTCAATATACCGGTAGCGTCGGTATAGGGCCTAAAGGACGGGTTCCCGGAGAGGTTGATTTAATAGTCGTCGAGGTTATGAATCTTGATTTGCCTGATGATGGGGGTAAACCAGGGACCTCTGATTGTATTGTCTGGATAGACAGGCTTTCCGCCGAGCCCTCCTATCCAGAGTTACCAGTGGCTACTTTTTCTCTGGATGATGGCTACCTCTCTTGGCAGAAAGTCGGAGCAATTCTCAATGAGTATGGCTATAAGGGTTCCTTTAATGTAATAACTTCGGGCGAATACTTCGATGATGAGCATAAGGCGGTATATCGGGAACTAGTTTCCGACGGACATGAGATAGCCTCTCACTCTCACACCCACGCTGTTACTGAGGACAATATTTGGGAGGAGCTTATTAAGTCCAGGCAAATGATTCAGGCTGAGGGTTTGGGCTCTGGCCGCTTCTTTGCCAAGCCCGGTGGCCACAGCAAATGGAAGGGCGACATGTTTGACAAGATAGGCAGAGTCTACGCTGGTTACAAGAGCACGAATGACACCTACAGCGGTGCTTTCTTTCCACAATACGTCATCAACATAGCCATAGGAACCGATGAAGACATACGAGATTTCATTGTGAGCGGAGTTAGGCAACATAATTGGATAATGCTCTACGGACATGCTTTTGAGGGCGACCCTCAATACCCTTACCCTGGCCTAATAATAACCGAAGAACGGCTGAGGTTTGTCTGTGAACTATTGGATGAGTTGGGGGTACCAGTTAAGACCTATAGCGAGGTGGCCACAGAGGAGAGGTTCCCTACCCCCGATTTGGCTGGGCTGCTAAAAAATGGACCAGTGGTGCAGAAGATTGGTCCATCTACCCCAGCGTCAGATACCTCGGTTCATTCTGCCATTAATCTTACCAATGAACCTCAAGTCATCACCACAGGTATCACGAACCCTGATGTCTACCGCTGTGTGAGGGTAAAGAGCAACAGGCCAGCATCAGCCCCAACAAGAGCCAGATTTTCTGGAACCGGGCTCAATGATATGACCTCAGGTGGAGCTTATGGCGGCGACTATGAATCTTGGCGGTATTATGAAGGAACGTACTGGGTTAAGATTGAAAGTCAAGGAGCTCCTGATACATTTAGGTGGAGCTTTGACCAAGGAAGGAACTGGAGTGACCCTGTATCCATCAGTGGTGAAGCTGAACTACTGGGCGATGGTATCACAGTGATCTTTACTAATGCCACCGGGCATACGGTAGGAGATACCTGGGCATTTGGAGCCCTGGCTGAGGTAAGAGTTGTGGGCAAGAATTGGAACGGGCTGGAGAGGATGGAGACTATTTATCTCACAGATGATATTAATCCCATTGAAGGAGTGGTTCCTTTCAAGAGCATAAGCGAGATATATATACCTGATGAGCCTGATGACGGAAGCGGGCATTCCATCTCCGTAGGCTGGTCCGATAGACTGGGATTGTATCATCTGATAGGGTCAACCTCAGATATGACCGAGCAAGCCAGACAAGCTGCTGCTGCGAGTGAGTATGCCACAGAGCCTCTGGGAGCCATAGATGCCTATTACGGCACAGTGGATGTAAGTACTACTAGTCCTATAGCACCGGGGGATAGTTTTGAGTTTAGCTACAGTGGGTTATAACCAAAATGGTAACGTGGGGAGTTGTCTGGGATAACCACGGCGGATCTGTAGAGAGTCACATAGATGAAATGTTGCAGGAATTCAACAAGATGAAGGATTTCCAATTACTTTCTAGCAAGCCAGTCTCTTTGTCTAGGGCCAAAGAAGCTGAACGTTGGGAACTAGTATATGACGATGGCTATGGACAACTAGTGAAGCAGGCATACGTATCCACACCAAATCATCTATTTGTCTTAGGTAGCAGAGTGATTCACGACAGAGTGACCGTAGACTCTGACGCATTTGACCGTATACTCAATAGTCTCGAGCTTACTGAATAGGCCGTCCTCCCGAGGCAGTGGAAGACCATAACGGCAAACCTCTGCCGAGGGCGCACACCTGGGCAATTCTCGGTATCGCAGTCATAATGAGTGGCGAGCGACGTGTCTTCGGAGATGCTTGATCGTGACCAGGAGATTGTGAAGGAGGCGGGTCTGTCCGAACGGATTTCCTTTCAGGAAGGGGATGTAGCCAACCTTCCCTTCGATAATAATACCTTTGATTGGGTATGAAGTGCCGACTGTGTTGGATATGGTCCCTGGGTACCTCTGCCTTTATTGAAAGAGCTAGCGAAATCTTACATTTAGACCTTTTAGAATAATTGGGGGGAAAGGTTAGTATAAGTGATCTTGACTATTATTCTAATAATGATATACTTTAGTACTAGTCATAACGGTGTCAAAATAAATTGGAAGGAAAGGAGGTGATAAATGAAGAAACACCGTTTTCTAAGTATAGCTTTGATCACAGTTTTGGCGTTACTGATAACCTCAATACCTGTCTTAGCATCCACAGGGGGTCTGACTCCAGGCTACTGGAAGCAGTCTAAGCACTTCGATGACTGGGAGCTAACACCTTACGCACCAACTGATGATCTCGATGCTGTGCTTTCTCAGTTTGTTCTAGATGCTAGCACACTTGTTCCACCAGAGCCTTATTATAGTCCTATAGATACTGGGTTTACAGGTATTACGCTTCTAGATGCCCTGAAGCAAGGTGGTGGTGGAGAGAAAGCAATGCTGCGACAGATGGTAGCAGCTTTGCTGAACTGCACCCACACTGACATCCTGATGGTAACAGAGCAAGTGTTAGCCCGGTGGATAAATTATGCCTATCATCCTTCGAGCCATGACCCCCCCAAATCCTTCGAGGAAGTAAAGGATCATTTGGAAGGGTGGAACACAGAGGTACCGGACTTTGAGCTTTAGGAGTTTGTGAAGCTGAGCCACACTATTGAAGCTTAATTCACTTTATTTTAGTCCATAGTAAGGAGATATAGTGGATTAAGCTTCCTCTTGTCTATTGACATGGCCTCTTAAAAGTAGTCCAGTTTCATGCTAGACTGGAATCAAAGAAAGAGAATACGTGTTTCTTGTTAGTCTATTCATTTATTAAGGTACTTCTGTTTGTCTCAAATCGTTGTTTTATTGCCTGAGTGATATATAGGTTCCTTCTTTATACAACAATTTCACGCCTAACCTTCAGACGTGAAATATGGTGCACTTTTTTATATATTTCCCAATATTATAACAGACCCCCTTTTCAGGGGCATGTCAATTGAGAGTGGGTTGCCGCTAACTTATCTCAAACGTCCAATATGCTATGCGCGCTTACATGCATTTATTTTTGCAGGCTAGTTGTTGTATACTAGACTAAGAGCTTGGGGGTATAAAAGTGATTAAAGCAAGACTACTAATCGGAGTTGCATTTTGCGGCCTGGTATTTATGCTGACAGCGGCTGCATGCGGAAAAGCAGTTTCAACCCCTGCGCAGAGCGGAAATATCATCATCGATCACACAAACTGGGACTGGTATGATAGCCAACCGCAGCAAGTCTTTGACAGGGTTGCGACACAAAAGATCTATTTTGCCCATGCGTCAGTGGGTAGAAACATTATGCAGGGATTTGGAGATCTTCACGATGCCAATCCCTCGAAGTATCCTCTCGGTCAAATAAGTGCGGGGGAGACCCCTCCTTCATTAACATCGGAGGGAACGATCTATGAGTATCTAAGGGGAAACCCTGGCTGGTCAGAAAAAGTCAGCGACTTCGAAATCTATATCAATAATGGATGGCATGACACGGCGGTCGATATGGTCATCAATAAGTTTTGCTATATTGACCAAAATGCTGATTGGACAGCTTACCGTGATTCGATGATTGCTCTTGAAACCAAGTATCCCAGTACAAAATTTGTCTATTGGACAATGCCAATCACAACCGCCGACGATTCAGAGGCAATGCTCCGAAATCAATTTAATCAAAACCTTCGGGACTGGATAGCGACACAGAGCAATAAACTCCTCTTCGATATCGCCGACATAGAGGCCTGGAGTCCCAGTGGAGGACACCAAACATTTACATACAACGGTACCATCTATGAGAGGATGTTTCCAGGATATACTTCTGACGGAGGGCATCTAAACACAGAGGGCAGTCAGCGTATGGCTACCGGACTCTATTCCCTCTTCGGACGGGCAATAAGTCTTGTGCAGTTCTCCCAATAGAAACTACGAAAGATATTGACCTGCCCCCTGAAAAGGAAGCCTGTTTTGATATTGGGAAGTATATGAGAAAGGCCCGCTATATTTCACGCCTAGCCTTTAGGCGTGAAAGCATTAAGCAAAAAGGGGGTATTTTTACAGTTATGAGTTTCGGCGACTGAAAATACCGTTTCATCTGCGTTATGTGAAAAGAAACGGTTTGACCAAGAGAGCCAGTGGCTACTTACTCAGCGTCATAATGATACCAATCCAGCTTAAGAGAAGAGGTGAGATTGCCGAATATCGACATTGGTTGTATACTTAAAGCTAAATACTTTGTTACTGACGAGGAAAAAAACGATGCGTATTAACAATAATCCCAGTCCTGATAAGACTGAGGTCTGTGGTTCGAGCCCACAATGGCCCACCACAGTGTACGGTTCCTGTCATCCCCCTGGTTACCTCTTCCCCCAGATTTACCGAGTAGAACTCGTCCAGACTCTCAATCATAGCCTCAAGTAACCTGTCGGTGGGTATATCCTCAAACGGCTCGGTGATAGATATCACCGGCACCCTAGCTTTTCTAAGCATGGCCTTAAAGGCAATTGAGTCTTCTCTGTTTCGGGCAAACCGGGAATATTTCCAGACCGGAATAAGCTCCTGCTTGCACTGGGTAACGAGGCATCTGGCCTTTCGAACTCGGTACTGAATGCGTCCAATCATAGATTAAGAATACCCACAATCCGGGGGAAAACAGAATCACTGAATGTAGCGGCTTGCGGTGCAATCTG
>SDBU01008179.1_pt1 | contig 11943 bp, 10 predicted proteins | sample 2277071 | NCBI WGS metagenome assembly SDBU01 (sample SAMN10397929, study PRJNA504765) | marine sediment metagenome | isolation source: marine sediment core GS08_GC12, 126 cmbsf | place: Arctic Ocean: Gakkel Ridge, Loki's castle | collected 2008
GTCCGGCCCGAGCAGGCCGAACCCGCCCCAGCCCATCTTGATGGCCCTGAATCCGGTCTCCACCAGGCCGGAGAGTGTGTCGGCGAACGCTTCCGGCGGCCAACCAAATATGATCGAGGCGTAGGGCTTGATCCTGGTCCTGTAAAAGCCCCCCAGCAGGCGGCCAACCGGCTGCCCGGTGGCCAGGCCAAGCAGGTCCCAAAGGGCGATGTCGATGCCGCTGATGGCGTGGGTGATGCTGCCGCCCCGCCCCTGCCAGAAGGTCATCTGATGCAGCTTTTCGGAGACTCGCTCGGGCTCGATGGCCGACTCGCCGATCAGATGTGGCCTCAGCACCTCCATCGCCGCGTTCACCAGGGCCGTGCTGGTATAGCAACTGCCCAGCCCCACCAACCCATGGTCGGTCTCTATCTCCACCAGGGTGTGGATATTGTCCACGGGCTGGATCTCGTGCGCCCAGCCCCCGACAGGGGTCTCGCCCAGGAGCGGGATGGTGCGAATCTCCACGATCTTCATGGGTACCTCTCCGAGGATGATGTTGGGCGTAGGATAGCGAAAGGGGTGGGAGGCGTCAATAGGGAAACTGCACAGAGGGAAAGCTATAGCGATATTGAGCCGACGCCATAGGCCCTACTGTTGAACGCGCCCGGCTAGGGCTCTCCCGGTTGCGCTTCCAAGTCATCGAATTCAAGCTGCATCTCTGGCCCAGAGAGGTCAATCTTGCCACGCAAGAACTTGGCGCTTTTTAGGTACTTGAGGATTCTACCGGTCACCTCGGGGCTGATTTCGGCGAATTTGTATTCGCCAGTGCGAGTTTCTTCGACGTCTACCGCGAGCTTCCGTATCTCACTGACGATTTTCCTCACGTAGGCTCGTACATCTCTCTTGAAACGTCTTGCTGGCACCGAAACTCTCCACTGCTCCCAAACAGGCGTAGCCGCCTTCAAGATATCCAGCAGATTGATCGTGAAACTGTCAATAGGTAGGTGGCTGCCGATCAGCGAAGAAAGACGCATCCGTACTCTCTCCTCAACAATTCGTCTTCCAAGGGGATCGCTTGCATCAACGTCAGGATCCAAGGGAATGAGCGGGAAGATATCTGGTCTCTCGCCCTCTTCCAGTACTATAACCCTGATCCCCTCGCTTGGCCCCTCTTGAAGAGTACGCACCGGCAACTCTGCCGTCGAACAAGGTCTCAGATAAACGCCATCAGGTCGAATATGTATTCCCATGCTTGCGCTTGGGCAGGCAGGAATGCCAGCCTGCGATAGTTCACTAGAAAGCTCCCGAAGCGTTTCCTGCATTGGGGCCTCGCAACCCCCGTTGACGGCGTAAAGCAAATGGCTCTTCCAATTGCCGGCATCCTGGAATCCTATGTGTTCGGGAAGCGAAGGAGCGCCACAAGCCACCAGCAGGGAGCGTCCCTGTTTGGCGGTGGAGGACTCAGTGCCAAAACTGCTCTTCTTGCATTCCACGGTCAGAAGCTGCTTTCGGTCGCTCTGTTCCAAGATTATCTCAGGACTAGCACTCCCTTGCATCTCAATCCCAGCCTGCTTCGATCTGGCAAGGAACCTTCCGGGTACAGTGACATTGAAGGCGATGTAGCGCACAGCGTAGCCATCGCGGAAGAAGACCGGATCCAGAGAAACCTGGCTCTGAGGCCAAGGAAGAGCTAGATGGAGCATGAGATTCAGTTGAAACAGAGGCACTTGAGGAAGATAATCGCTCGTCACGTTGTCTGTGTCCTTCCCAGGAAGATATCCGTGATCAGCTCACTGTAGGCCTTATCCCCAACGTGTGTTGTTACCCCGGGGCTCAGGTAACGTTGCACGTTCGTTACAAATCGGTGTATTGTATTGCCGCAGGTACCAGATGGCAGAAAGAGAATGAACCGTCTGGGGCTCAGGTCCAGATAGACCTCCTGCCAAAGGTGCATATCGATCGCATATACGTGCACTCTACTGTCCCCCAGTTTGATGGGGTTGCCCAAAAGGCGGAAAGGCTCTCTGCCACGGCGGAAAGTGGTTGTGACGAAGTTGTGAAATACATTCTGGTGCAGGGGTTCGTCGAACTCTAGGGTAACAGGCGCACCCCTTAGCCCCGTTGCCGTACCATCTCCTAGTTTCGTCTCTTGTGTCTGCAGCCAGACCGCTCGCTCGATAGCCTCAGTTGCCTTGCTGTACAAATCCACGAGGGAGCGAATTTGGCTTCGCCCATCGCGAAAACTCGGTGCCCGATGGGTCACCTTTCCCCAATTCCAGAACTCGTAGCCGCCACGATTCGCTGTCCTGCAGGGCATACGCAGCATTGTGATCGCCTTAAATGGATCAAACCGGCGAAGTGTGGGAAGGAAACGGTTGATGTGTCCCGCTTGGTCCCCAATCATGAGAGATGATGTCCGGCGCTCGCCGACGTCGTCTTCTAGATCACGATCAGCCGACTGTTCGTCGCGTTCGTCGCTCAGTTCGCGTTCAAATCGCGCTTCGTGTTGAAACTTCAGCCTTACATAGCGATTACTCATTTGCGGTATGATAAGGCTGTTCCACCAATTGTCGAAGAACTCAGACGCAAGCCACATCAAATCAAGAGAGACAGACGCTTTCACACCTTTCCGAACGACCGGATCTACCTCAGTACTCGGCAGAGTGGAATGCAGCAGAAGATAGCGATAAGACAGTGGCTCCAAGTAGCCTAGAGCTTTTCCCCGTTCGCCATCTACTTGGTACAGCGCTTCACCATCGATTGGTGTGAGATGCCAGCCAGTCGACTCGAAAGTCTTGGGCACAGTGATTTGCACTGTGGCATTCAGGGGCGCTGTTTCTATTACGTAAGACTTGATCATTCCTCTGTTTCTCTCTAGTTGCCACCGGTCGATCTCTTCTTTGCGTTCTGAGGCGTATTGGTCGAGAAAGTCGAACAGCTCTATGCGCGAGGCGAAATTTGGCAGGGGCATCTTCCAACCTCCCGGAATTCCAAGCCACGCAACGCTGCTTGGTCTCGAGGGACGAGGACGTAGAAACTAGTTGAGAAATACTACTTCATATAGAGTATACATGCTGACTCTCAATGTCAACCCTTCGCTAGCCCCCCCCTTATTCCGCCAGGTACACCCAGGGCAACTCCCCAGGAGTGCGCCCCGGGCCCAAAAGCCAAACCGTGGACCTGCTCGCCCAGGGCCATCATGGGAACAGCGGCCAGACCAGGGGCAGGATGATCAGGATGGTGGCGAACAAGACGAGGGTGAGGCAGAGACCTACCTTCAGATAGTCAGAGAAGCGATAGCCGCCGGCGCCGAAGACCAGCACGTTGGCCTGGTGGCCCATGGGCGTCAGGAAGCTGCTCGAAACGCCGATGACCGTCGCCAACGCGAAGGCCTGTGGGCTGGCCCCCAGACCCAGGGCGATGTCAATGGCGATGGGCACGATGAGCACCGTAGCGACAGCGTTGGATATGAACTCAGTCAGCAGACATAGCAGGAGAATCCCGGCCATCACGCCCATCGGGCCCATGCCGCCCGTCGCCCCGATGATCCGGTCGGCCAGAAAGCGCGCCGTGCCCGTTGTCTCCATGGCCATGCCCAGGGGCAACATGCAGGCAATCAGAAAAACGCTGCGCCACTCGATGCTCTGGTAGGCCTCGTCCATGGTCAGGCACCCGCTCAGCACCATCAGACACGCGCCAATGACCATGGCCAGCGCGGTGGGAAAGCGTCCCACACTAGCCAGGAACAACACCAGCGCCATCACCGCTATGGCGCTGGCGGTCTTGTCACGCCGTCGCTCCTCCAGTTCCACCGGCTCCAGTAGCAGGAAATCATTGCCTGCATGGAGCGCCGGCAAGCGGTGGCGCGGCCCTTGCAGCAGCAGTGTGTCACCGAACTTTAGACGGACATCGCGCAGAGCTTCAGTGATGATCTCCCCGTGTCGCCAGATGGCCAGGGCCGTGAAGCCGTACTGATTGCGAAGCTGTGCCTCGCCCAGGCTGCGGCCTGTCAGGAGCGAGCGGGGGGCCAGAGTGGCCTCTACCGTGTGAACTTTCTCCGTAGCCGGCCAGTCCACCTCCTCCGTCTGGATTTCCAGAGCCAGCTCCCCTTTGGTCCGCATCAGATTCTCGACGGTGCCCGACACTATGAGGAGGTCGTTGCATTGGATGCGCACATCGCGGTGAGGCTCTGTGATGAGCTCGTCATCACGGGTAATGCTCAGGACGGTCAGGTCGTAATCGGCACCCAACCGGGACTCAACCAGGGTTTTCCCAGCCAGGACGCTACGTGGCAGTACTCTGACCTCGCTAACGTACTTTCGCAACTGATAGTCTATCTGCCGCTCTTTGGGCTGTTCTCGTGCTGGCAGCAGATGGCGGCCAATCAGCACCATGAACAGAATGCCCACTCCGAAGATAATCACGCCCATGGGCGTGTAATCGAAAAAGCCCAGAGTGGTCAGCCCGCGTTCCAGGAGGATGTGGCTCGCCAGGACGTTGGGCGGCGTGCCGATGAGGGTCATATTGCCGCCCATCAGGGATGAAACCGCCAGCGGCATGAGTAGCCGCGATGCCGGTATCTTTGTCCGGCGCGAGATGCCTATCACTGCCGGCATGAGCACCGCCGTGGCACCGATGTTGTTCATGAAGGCCGACATCGTGCCGCAGGTTAGCATGATCAGGGCGATGAGGCGCGACTCGCTTTCCCCGGCCAGACGCATGATGGCTTTGCCGAGGATATCGGCCACGCCGGTTTTGAACAGCCCGCCAGACACGATGTACACTGCCCACACAGTGACGACTGCCGGACTGGCAAAGCCAGCGAACATCTCTTCCGGGCCGACCAAGCCGGTGAAGGCCAGCGTCAGCAGCACTAGGAGCGCGACTAGGTCAACGCGCAGCTTCTCGGTGGCGAAGAGAGCCATCGACGCGATGATGATGCCCAGCACCAAGGCAATTTCCGAAGGCATTCGTTTCTCCCCAGCGGCGGAGAGGCACCGAACCTGGTCACGTCCAATATCCCCCTCATTCCGCCAGATGCACCCAGGGCAGCTCCCCCTTGACCGCCTGGACCAGACTCCGGTCGGTGGTCCAGAACTCGGCGCCCAGCCGCTCGGCAAGGGCCAGATAGTGCGCCGCGTTCTTGGTCGAGAGGGACAAACGCCCGGTCAGTCCCAGGGCGTGCCGGTGCAGCTCGGCGTCGTCGTAGAAGGTGATGCCCAAGCCCAGCGCCGCCTCCAGGGCTTGACCTGCCTCGTCCGGAAGCAGTTCGCCGCGAGCCGCATAGCGCCCCAATGCCTGGCTCACCTCATAGTGGATAAGGGTTGGGGCCACCACGGGGCGACCGGTCTCGCGCCAGCCGCTCCACAACTGCACTACCGGCGATCTGTATCCCCCGCAGGTCACCAACTCCAGGACAAAGCTGGCGTCAACGCAGATCGGCGAACGGCGCATCCTACCTCTCCCGTGCTCGACGCACCACCTCTTCGGGAGCGGTCAGAGGCCAACCACCCCGCCGGGCCCTGATTTGAGCCCCCACCCGGATGGCCTCCTCCAGTCCCTCCCGCCAGGTATCCCTTGGCTGGGCCGCCCTCATCCGCTCGTACTCGGATATGGAGAGCAACACCACGTGGGGCTTTCCCCCGCGCTCGACGATGATGGCCTCCTGGCTCTCGACGACTTCCCGCATCAACTGGCCAAAATGAATGCGGGCCTCGGTAGCACTGACCACACGGCTCATAGTCTGCTCCTAGTGGTGAGAATCGATCGATTAATCGATGCATCAATCCCCCTCATTATACACCGCTTTCGGCGGAAGTCAAGACGCGATACTCGCCCTTCCGCAAGTCACCATCGCCGACGCCGTCGCCCCGTGGAGGGTTTGACCCCACCCCACCGCGAGACATATAATGATTCTCGAGGGCACTCCCTGCCCTCGCAAGGACGTGGGCTTGGAGGGCGGTGTAAGGAGCGAGGGCATGTTGGACAGGTTGGAGATAGTGGAGGGCGACATCACCCGACTGCAGGTGGACGCCATCGTCAATGCGGCCAACACCAGCCTGTTGGGTGGAGGCGGCGTGGACGGCGCGATTCACCGGGCGGCGGGACCGGGGCTTCTGGAGGAGTGCCAGAAGCTGGGCGGGTGTCCCACGGGCGAGGCCAGGATCACCGGTGGATACCGGCTCCCCTCGCGTTGGGTGATACACACCGTCGGGCCCATCTGGCGAGGCGGCGACCACGGTGAAGACGATCTCCTGGGAAACTGCTACCGCAACAGCCTGGCCCTCGCCGAGCAGCAGGGAATCAAGACCATCGCCTTTCCCGCCATCAGCACGGGGGCCTACGGCTTTCCCACGGATCGCGCCGCACGCATCGCGGTGAGGGTGGTGAAGCGCTTCCTGGAGCACAGCACCACTTTGGAGAGGGTCATGCTGGTGGCCTTCGGCAAGGCGGCCTATGAGACCTATCAGGAGGCGGTCGAAGAGATTGCAGGATACTCTTGCCCACCGCGAAACAAGGAAGGCTCAGGCTGAGGCCCCAGCCCCTGTTCCCTCCGCGCGAACCGTGAAGAGAAGCCCAATCTGATCGACGCGGAGAGGGCGCGAGCGGCCCGGCTTCGGCGAGACCTGTGGGAGTTCGAGGCTCAACGGTCGGCGTCCCTGTCTTGGCGCGATCGGCCGGCCTCTGAATGGCGCGGTGCTGGGTGTTGTGAGAGGGGAATGCAAGCGCAACCAGGCGGCTCCTGGCCTGAGGGTGACGACCAAGGCGTTCGGCGTGGGGAGGCGGATGCCCATCGCGGCCAAGCTTCCCCAGTAGCGGGTAGTTCGGCTGCCGCTCCGCGTTGTGATCCGGCACTTGGGGCTTCAACCATAGCAACGGTCACCTTTGCCAATCTAAGCTTGCTGGCACTGTATCGAGAGGAGCATTGAATGAACTTTGCCGAGAGGATCGACGCCGTGTTGCACCATGCCAGGCCAGACAGGGTTCCCTTCGCACCATATGCCAATCTGGTGCCCCGGGGAGACTTTGCACGGGAGCTGCGAGATCGGGGAATGGGTCTCTGCTTGCGCCTTGGAACCATCTGGTCTGAGCAACCCAACGTCGTGGTCCAGACTCGGTCGGAAGGAGACGTTCAGATAGCCACCTACATCACCCCCAAGGGCAGCGTGTCGATGCGCAAGAAGACGCACTTGGGCAGGATCGCCGACGGGTCGAGCATCGTGGAGAAGGGCCTGATAAAGTGTGCCGACGACTATGAGCCTGTTCTTTTCATGATAGATGACACCATATTCCACGTGGATAACAGCGTCTACTTTAACGCCGCGCGCGATGTCGGCACCGACGGGTTGATATTCCATGGTGGCGTCGGGCCGCCATATGATGGCAGCAGAGGCTACTTCGGCTCCGTGTATGGCCTGGCCCAATGGGTCTATGCCCAGCAGGATGAGCCACTGCACTTTGCCCGCCTTGTAGAGGCACTGGAGAGGTCCATCGAGAGCCGCTTCCCTCTCTTGCTCGATTGCCCGGCGGAGGTCATCGGCATGGGAGCGGTGAGCGGGCACTATGGCCCCAGGCGATTCGCGGAATGCGTGCTCCCCTTCTACAAGAGTCACGTGGCAAGGCTCCACGCCAGAGGCAAGATCTGTACCCTCCATGCCCATGCGTCGAATCTTGGGGCATTCGCCGAGCTGATTGGAGAGACGGGTGTGGACGTTGTGGAGGCGTTCACGCCACCTCCCATCGGCGACCTGTCCCTTGCGGATGCGCGAGCCGCCTGGGGTCCGGACACGATCATCTGGGTGAACTTCCCCGAGACCGTCTTCTGGTACGGCGCAGACCAGACCAGAGACTACACCCTCGATCTACTGGGCCAGGATCCGCGGCCCGACAGATTGGTGATTGGCATGACCGAGATGGGCACCTATGGCGTCACCGACGACGAAAGCGAGCGGGTGTTCAAGGACGGAATGCGCGCCATTATGGACGCCATCGACGAGTTCTCTGGCACGCTACTCTAGGTCGTTCCTGTGTCGGCCCAGTCACTGGATGTGCGGCCGGGAGTTCGCATGGTCGAGGACGAGATAATTGAGCTGACCGACAAAGATCGGATGAGCTTTACCATCGGGTACGTGGCGGGAAAGTTCTTGCGCATCGAGATCTGAAACCGTCGCTGGAGCCGCCTCTTGCAAAGAGGCACATGGGGGAGTCGAGGGAGGCACAGATGCAGGCCGGACTGAACGACAGTTGGCTGGAGCAGCGCGATCTCTTCGTGAGCGGCGTGGGAGGGTATCACACCTATAGGATTCCAGCCCTGGTCACGACCACCAGGGGCACCATCCTGGCCTTCTGCGAGGGCCGCAAGTATTCGCGGAGAGACTATGGCAAGATCGACATCGTCTTGCGACGCAGCTCCGACGGAGGTGTGACCTGGGGCGAGAAGCAACTGGTGGTGGACGATAGCGACATGACCTGCGGCAACCCCTGTCCAGTGGTGGACCACACCACTGGGACCATCTGGCTGCCCTTTACCAAAAATCTCGCCGAGGGCGGCCTGGACCTGATCGTGCAGGGCAAAGCCCCGCGACCGGTCTGGCTCACCCACAGCGAGGACGACGGCCTCACCTGGGCTGAGCCGACAGAGATAACCAGGCAGGTGAAAGACCCTTCCTGGACCTGGTACGCGACCGGCCCGGGGCACGGCATCCAATTGGCCAGCGGCCGCCTGGTCATCCCCTGCGATCACGCTGTGGGGGTCGATTTCAAACGCGACGATCCCTTTCACGCCCACGTCATCTACAGCGGCGACCATGGCGCCAGTTGGCGAATAGGCGGGATCGTCAAAGAGGGAACAGACGAGTGTGCTGTGGTCGAGACAGTCGGCGGTGGTTTGTACATCAACTGTCGGAACAGTCGCCGGGCGAACAAGACCAAGCGTGCCTATGCCTGGAGCTTCAACCAGGGCAGCACCTTCCTCAATCCACGCTGGGACGAGACCCTGTTGGAGCCCGTATGCCAGGCCAGCTTGGTGCGCTTCACCTTCGCGCGCGATCGTGGCAAGAACCGCGTTCTCTTTGCCAACCCGGCCAGCGTAGAACGCGAACGGATGACCGTCAGGCTGAGCTATGACGAGTGTCGGACCTGGCCGGTGGCCAGAGTGCTACACGCCGGGCCCTCCGCCTACTCTGACCTGGCCGTCGCGCCGGACATGATCATCTGCTGCCTCTACGAGCGAGGCGCGGAGCACCCTTACGAGTCGCTGACCCTGGCCCGGTTCAACCTGGGGTGGCTGACCAATGGGGAGGATCGGCTCTAGCCGGGAGACACCATTGACTCAGGTTGGGGGGGGCAGAGAGGTCGCCCCACCGAAGCGCGGGGCAGCGGAGCTGGCAGGAACGATAGATTGGGAGGCTCGATCATGAATCGCGTTTATCATGCCGAGAACCTTGACCTTCTCAAAGAGCTGGACGATCGCTCTGTGGACTTGATCTATATCGACCCACCTTTCAACACCGGCAAACGCCAGCGCCGAACCCGCATCAAGACTGTCCGCTCCGACGCGGGCGACCGAACCGGCTTCCAGGGACGCAGGTACCAGACGGTCGAGATAGGTTCCATGTCCTTTGCCGATATGTTCGATGACTATCTTGCCTTTCTGGAGCCCAGGCTGCGCCAGGCACATCGGGTCCTGTCCGACTCGGGCACCTTCTACTTTCACGTGGACTATCGGGAAGTGCACTATTGCAGGATCCTTCTGGACGTCATCTTTGGCCGAGAGTGCTTTCTCAACGAGATCATATGGGCTTATGATTTCGGGGGAAGGACCAAGAAGAAATGGCCCCCCAAGCACGACAACATCCTCGTTTATGTCAAGGATCCCAGCAACTACACTTTCAACGCCGAGGCGATCGAGCGCATCCCCTACATGGCCCCCGGCCTGGTGGGGCCGGAGAAGGCCGCGCGGGGCAAGCTCCCCACCGATACCTGGTGGCACACCATCGTGCCCACCAACGGCAAGGAGAGGACGGGGTACCCCACACAAAAGCCCTTGGGCATACTCAGGCGCATCGTCCAGGCGTCGTCCAATCCTGGCGACCTGGTTCTCGACTTTTTCGCCGGCAGCGGCACCGCCGGGGCGGCTTGTCTGGAGCTGGGGCGGCGATTCATCCTGGTGGACAACAACCCCGAGGCCCTGCAGGTGATGGCCCGCAGGTTCGACGGCGTGGATTCAATCGAGTGGGTAGGCTTTGACCCTCGACCGTTCACGGTGATGGCGACTTGAGATTCGGTGTGGAAGGGACACACATGCCCATCAAACCCAACAGCGCCCTACTGATCGTGGATATGCAGAATGATTTCTGCCCTGGCGGGGCCTTGCCCGTCTCCGAGGGGGAGGGGATCGTGCCCAGGCTCAACGCCTACATCCGCCTGTTCCTAAGGCTGGGCAGGCCCATCCTGGCCTCTCGCGATTGGCACCCGCCGCAGACCACCCATTTCGTCACCCAGGGAGGGCCATGGCCGCCTCATTGCATCCAGAACACGCCCGGCGCGCGATTCCACCCCGATCTGGCTCTTCCGGAAGACGCGATGATCTTCTCCAAGGGGATGGGTGAGGGGGAGGACGCCTACTCCGCCTTCCAGGCGCGCGATGATCTGGGCCGATCGCTGGCCGATCGACTGCGCGCGCTCCGAGTGGAGCACCTGTACGTGGGTGGGCTGGCGCTCGACTATTGCGTCAAGGCCAGCGCGCTGGACGCCATCGCGCAGGGGCTTGGTGCAACCGTGCTTGTGGATGCCACGCGCGCGGTCAACATCCAGCCACACGATGCCGAGCTTGCCGTGGAAGAGCTCGTGCGCTCTGGGGTTGAGCTGGCCACCATCGAGAGACTCTGTAAGTAGGGCGCGTCTGGCTGGCGCAAGGCACCGCACCTGGTCTCTGCCACGCGGCCTGGCAATGACCTATTTCCCCATCGGGCAAATCTGACAGGGAATGAGAAGATGAGCAAGCGCAGGTTCCACATTGCGACGGAGCAAGAGATTCGTGACGGCCTGGTGACCGACGTCTACTTTGAGCGGACGCGGAGGGCCATCGAGGCCCGCGAGGCCGACAAGGTGGTCGTGGGCGAGATGCGGGCCCGGGCGCTTCCCACTGGCTGGCCTTGGGCGGTGCTGGTCGGCATAGAGGAGGTTGCGCATCTCCTCGAGGATCGCAGAATCCGCGTCTGGGCGCCCCGCGAGGGCACCATCTTTCGTGCCGGAGACCCAGTGTTGACCATCGAGGGCCCCTACACCGAGTTTGGCTGCCTGGAGACTGCCTTCCTGGGCCTCATGTGTCAGGCTTCGGGGGTGGCCACAAGGGCCGCGCGTTGTCGCATCGCCGCCGGAACGCGCACCCTGCTCAGCTTTGGGGCGCGCAGGATGCACCCTGCCCTGGCCCCGATGATCGGCCGGGCCGCCTACGTGGGCGGTTGCGACGGGGTCTCGGCGGTGCTCTCTGCCAGGCTGCTGGGCATTCCGCCAATGGGAACCATGCCCCATGCCCTGGCGTTGGTGCTGGGCGACACGCTGGAGGCGGCGCTGGCCTTTGACGAGGTGGCCGAGCCCGAGGTTAGTCGGATCGTCCTGATAGACACCTTTGCCGACGAAAAGTTCGAGACGTTGAGAATCGCCGAGGCCATGGGCGACAAGCTGTTCGGGGTGCGCTTTGACACGCCCTCATCGCGCCGCGGCAACCTGCGGGAGATGATGGAGGAAACTCGCTGGGAGCTCGATCTGCGTGGCCACGGCCGGGTGAAGCTGTTCGCCAGCGGCGGCCTCAACGAGGACAGCATCCAGGAGCTGAATCCGGTCTGCGATGGCTATGGCGTGGGCACGGCTCTGTCCAATGCGCCGTCGGTCGATTTCTCTTTCGACATCGTAGAGATCGAGGGCGTGCCCATGGCCAAGCGCGGCAAAAAGTCGGGG
>SDBU01008180.1_pt1 | contig 11942 bp, 13 predicted proteins | sample 2277071 | NCBI WGS metagenome assembly SDBU01 (sample SAMN10397929, study PRJNA504765) | marine sediment metagenome | isolation source: marine sediment core GS08_GC12, 126 cmbsf | place: Arctic Ocean: Gakkel Ridge, Loki's castle | collected 2008
GATTACCAGACCGGGTTTTTGAGCAGCTTCCGCCTGGGGCATGGCAGATAATCCCAGACTTGCAAGCAGAAAACCGGCGATAATGATTAATAAAATCCATTCTCTTTTTGTCATCATAAACCTCCCGTCCCCCAATATGGCTGCACTTTCAGTCAGACTGCGGGCTCTTGAAAAAAAATAATATTTAAGTGGAGGGAGTGGATTTTAGGATCCCTTCGCTGGTATTACCCAGAGCAGGTTCAACGGGTATAATCTCAGGCTTTCAGAAACTAATAAGGTTCGAAAACCACCCCCACAACAATCTAAACTTAGTCAGAAATACTACCAGTGTCAAGTCTTTTCAATTTTCCAGTATGGTTATCTCCACCCTGCGGTTCAGCCGCCTGCCCGCTTCAATTGAGTTGTCCCCTACGGGCTTACGGGATCCAAAGCCGCGGGAAATAATTCCCGTCTCGTCACGCACATTCATTGAAAGCAGGAAGTCAGCTACTGCCTTAGCACGTTCTTCGGAGAGTGTTTGACAGCTCTCCTCTGTGCCAACCCGCGCAGTATGACCGGTAATAAGAATATCACGTCCGGGGTATGCTTTAAGGATTTCCGCTATACTGAGCAGTTTTGCTTTCTCCGATTCTAAAAGCAGCGGTGAATCAGGAAGAAACTGTATATTTTCCAGGGTTATGGTAACGCCCTCCTCTTCCGATTTAACGGACGCTCCTTCAATACCGCTCTCTTCAATTGCCCTCTCAATTTCCTCGACCACCCTCTCTCTGTTCAAATCAGGCGATTCAATAAGATTCCCATAAGCGCTTCCCACGTACTCAACATATTCCCCTGAAGTCAGATAGAAGATAAAATCAAACTCTTCTTCATAATATAAGGGGCGGCCATTCTCTTTATCCCAATAGTAAAGCTGCTCTGAGCTGCCGGCTATCTTGGCCGGTACCCTGTCATAATTGTCAGCCGGCTCACTCATGTTCTGCCTGCCCACTGCTTGAAAGAAATTATATTCAATATTGATCAGGGCTACAGTCCTGCCATTCAGTGTCTCATCACCAAGGTAATTGTAATGAACGGATATGGGAAACCGGAAAGGTTTCTTCAAGCCGAAGCTCACTCGTAGATCATGAACTTCTTCGCCCATGGCTACCCAGCTGTCCCCCGGTTCAATGTCTTCCGGAGGGAAGAGGGGAACATTACGCACCACCGGCATGAAATACTCCTCTCCAATGTCATATTCGCCCACGGAGTTCCGCCAGAAGACTGATTTATAGTCTTCCGCCAGAGAAAAGGAACCCCTTCTGCCGTAAGAACGCTCAGAAGTCTGAAAGGAACAGGAAAGAAGACCCGATTCACCCCTTGTCTCCACTACCTCAACTGCGATCTTATTGAGAATCTCCGCCTGATGGGAAAAGCTGCCGTTAATATATACATTTTCGTTAACCCGGGTTACCAGTTTATACTTCTCACCATGATTATACTTAAAACGGAACTCCTCGGCCGCTGATGTAAAAATCAACAGAGCCAAACTAATTAAAATTATCAATCCTTTTTTAACCATATAACCACCCTATTTCATTTTCGACCATTTCTTGACAAACCTTCCTGCTCAATATATCTTATTTTAGAACAGGTTCTTTGGAAAAACAGGCATTTATGGTACTGCTGAAAAAAAAAGATTCTATAGATCATGCGGAAACTAGATCTTTAATTCAGAAAGCCGGCTATTTGCAACCTTCGCTCCTTCAGCAAGAAATAATTCCGCTTATCCTTAAGCGTAAAAACGTAGCTGTTGAGACTGCAGAAGGCTCTGGCAAGACTGCCGCTTTTATCCTGCTCTTGGTAAAGCTGATTAGCAAGGGTAAGAGAGGGATAAAAGCTGTGGTCATCACCTCAAATCCGGACCAGGTTAAAAGAGCATCACAGGAGTTGTTGAAACAATCCGAACGCGGGAAGAGAGAGTTAACGTTTTGGGCCATAGGGTTTAAGAAAAGCCGCCCGAGACAAGGCGTCCGGCCCGGGGCCCTTCCAGATGTTCTAATCGGCACTCCGGATAAGGTTATTGATAATATACGCAGGGGTGTATTGGATTTCAGCCATCTGCAGATAGCCGTTATTGACGCTCCACACACGGGTGGACTGCCCGGTTTTAATAAGGATGTGTCTTTTATTTTCTCTAAGTTTCCGCAGAAGATACAAACCATCCTTCTCTCCCACTCCCTTGCTGACAGGAATTATGCGTTAATTTCTTTGCTCAGCCATCCCTATATTATCCCGGCAGATAAACGGCAGAAACAGCCTGACAAAGCTAATAAAATAGAGGAGACCAACAAAGTGCAGAACAAAAAAGAAAACCTTCCCTTCAACCAGAAGATTGCCATTCAAACTATAGGTGAAATCATTAAGCGAATAAAGGAAGAGGAAGATCCTTTTGAACTCAATCATTACCGTAAGCTGATAAAGAAGAATGTACCGCTTTTCCTACGTTCCTACTTCAGTGCCTATCTTTTCAAAGAAAGCCTGGCTGTGAATATCGGCAATAAAGGCAATGAATTCACCAGATTATTTATCAGCATTGGAAAAAACAGGAGAATATTTCCAAAAGACCTGGTTGATCTCTTTTCAACCAAATTAAATCTCACTAAAAACCAGGTCGGTGTAGTAAAGGTGCTGGATAATTATTCTTTCTTAGAAATATCCTCAGGTGTTGCAGAGAGGGCTATTTCAGTACTTTCCGGATTCAATTATAAGGGAAGACGTATTTCAGTGAATTATGCCCGTAAAAGAAACAACAGCTCCTCAAGTGCTTCTTAACAATATTGGCACATTACCGGAGCTCTTAAGTAATATTGCAGCTAATATGCTTCTGGAAATTGAAATTGGCTGCGGCAATGGCCATTTCCTCTCCATGTACGCAGAAGAAAGAGACATGAGCTATCTAATAGGCGTAGAGCTTAAGCAAAAACGTTGTCTCAAGGCCCTCAAAAAAATTCAGACATATAAACTATCAAATGCGGCAATAATCCGGGGTAAAGCGGAGGAACTCATCGAGCAACTCCCTGCCAATTCTGTTGATAAATTTCATATCTACTTTCCCGATCCCTGGCCAAAAACAAAACATCGAAGAAGGCGCTTCTTAAGAATGACAAATCTGGAAAACCTCTGCCGCAGTCTAAAGCCGGGAGGAGAGATCCTGTTCTGTTCAGACATATATGACTATTATCTACAGGCTAAACTTCTTTTTCTGATCTCCAGGGAACTTAGGCTCTTTGAAGCACCACCACCACCTCAGGTATTGAAATCAGTTTTTGGCAGGAAATTCTTAAGCGTTGGAAATGAGATATTCTTTATCTCAAGCCGTAAACTAACGGATTAAATAGTGCAGGATATTAAGGATAAGGTAGAGATTAATCAATAGATCGGAAAAAATAAGCAGAGCGGCCGCTATTTCCAGGATCCTGGCCCTGAGGCTGCAGCGGTGTGAAAGGATTTCCGGATCACCCAACAGGAGAACCAGCTCTACCATAGGATCAACAGACTCAAGGATAAGATTACGTTCCCGTTCAAGAACACCGAATATAAAGTATCTACCATTAGCCGTTAGGGAAGCAACACTCCCCCTGCTGCCCCGTATTCTAAGATTTCCATTGATCCTGTAAAAGCAGCCACTGGTCATGATATATTCCTCACCGGTGGAAAGCTTCACTACCCTTTCAACCTCTGAAGCGGACCCCGGCTGCAGATCCACCTGTTCAACAAAGTAGCGCATAGGCAACCTGAACATATCCCTCTCAGCACGAAGCAGGCGCGCCCGTTTCCAGAGATAGTTATAGAAAAAATAAAGAATAACTCCCGGCGGCAGCAGTGCAGCTATTGGGAAAAAACTCAAGGCCAGAGCAATTAAAACAGCAAGATGGAGCTGCGGTGGTCCCATTAGCAGGTAGCCGGTCACCAAAAGGGAAAAGGAACCGGTAATAAGAGATGGTAGAGTATAGCGATTCCAATATTCATTACGTTTACGCCCCCCCCAGATTGCTCGTAAAAGGATGGTCTCTTTGGCGCCGTCATAAATTACCACTAACAGTGGTTCTTTGGATTGATCGCGGAAAATTCCCCGCCCACCCTCTGAATAGAGGGCACCTCCCACAAAAACCTTGGTCCCTGCGGGTAGAGAGAATATTCTCTGCCATGGCACGCTTTTCGGCTCTTCATCCGGAAGTGTTTCCTCCAGCCGCTCTAAAAGCTGATTTTCCCGGCCATATGCATAGGAAGGTAAAAGGTAGATACTTACATTCTTGAGATCCGCTTCCACGGTAAAAGTGCCGTTATTGAGCCATATGGAATTTTTTCCTTTAATCGCTTCCAGGTTGCCGAAAAAACGAAAATTCCCGATCAGCCTGTGTTTGTCAACCAGATCCGAGTATTGAATAAAGGGAAAGAGCGAAACCTCCAGGATGCGGTGCCGGAAACGGCGCCAGCTTGCCCTTGCCGAAAAGGCTCCAATACCGGGAATAAGACCATAGAACAGGAAAGCTATTAATAATACACCTGAAACAATCAGGATCAATCGCATGGCCAGTATTATTGCAAATTATTTAAAGATACGATAGGTTATTTATACTATGCTAGAAAGAATTTTGGTAGGCTCGATGTATACAAATTGTTATATTTTCTCAAACGGCAAGAAGGAATGTATTATTATTGATCCCGGCGGCAGCAGCGATGAAATAGTATCCCGGGTAAGTATGCTCAAGATGATCCCGATAGCTATTATTTTAACCCACGGCCACTTTGATCACACGGCTGCCTGCGGGGCCTTGAAAAAAATATACCAGGAGAAAGAAATCGATCTGCAAATTGCCATTCACTCAAACGATAAAAACTACCTCGGTAAAAGCGGAATTAAGAAAAACATGGAAACCCTGGTCAATCTGGGACTGGATCCGGAGGAAGATAATGATAAGTTATTTGCTGACCTGCCGCGGCCCACGATCCTATTAAAAGCTGAAGATGTGATCTTTAATACCGGCCTGGTTGTCATAGAAACACCCGGCCATACCCGCGGAAGTATCAGCCTGTACAGCGAAAGGGATAAACTGCTCTTTTCCGGAGATACCCTCTTTTTCCAGGGCATAGGCAGGGCGGACCTGCCCGGAGGAGACGAAACCATACTGATGGAAAGTATTCATGATAAAATAATGACTCTACCACCGGAAACCAGGGTCTTCCCTGGCCATGGTGTTGCCACCAGCATAGAGCGCGAGCAGAAAGGTAATCCCTTTTTACGGTAATATTAACAGCTCTTTAGAATGTCCACGGCAGGGGTATAGAATTATCTTTTTTTCATTCTCAAGCAACCATATCAATAAGCAACCCGGTTTCAGGAAACAGGCCGCTGAAAGCCGGCTTTACCGCCAGAAGGCTCTTTCTTAAGGTTGACTCAAGGCGCTGTGTAATCTCATCAATATTATCATGATTAACATCTTTCATCTTATAAGCATCAATAGCCAATGAGCCTTTTACAGCCAGCATTTTATCCAGCAGATTATCCAGCACCCGCAATTTAAAGACCGATATCCCTCCATCTTTTGAAGGCACGCCTTTTATATGCTTGAATCTAGCATAAACGAACTGCACCCGCTGTACAGGAAGAGACATCCTGCTGTTAGTTCCCTGGACCCGTATAAGATTGGGAAATACAATCGGTGTTACTCCTCGTACACCCGCTATCACTTTTTACCCCCCTATCCGCTTATAATTATCGGAATTCTACAGGGGGCGATTACCTTTTTTAACGATTGCGCCACTCTTCAGAGGACTTACAATCTATACAGAGAACAGCATAGGGTATGGCTTCAAGCCTTTCCCGGGGTATTTTCTTGCTGCAGCTCAGGCATATCCCGAAATGGCCATTTTCCAGTCTGCCCAGGGCGGCTTCAATTGCCCTTAACCGGTTCATTTCCTTGACCCCTAAAGCCTCCAGGGTTTTACGGTCGAAATCGTCAGCAGCTATATCCGCCAGGTCCTTTGGCTCCATATCCTCCAGCAGTTCCCGGAACTCATTGCTCTCCGAAGCAAGATTGGCCAGGATACTCTCTTTCATCTCCAGCAGAAAGCTTTTTATCTTGATCATAAAATCATTATCCATCTATAGATCCCAAAGCCTCTTCAATTTTCTAAGTAGAACAATTTGTACTAAATAGCTAAAATTGTCAACTGGTTGACAAAAAATAGCTATTGCCATACTATCTTTAAAATATGAGGAGTTTATATTGGCAAAAGAAGAGGCGATTGAAGTTGAGGGCGTGGTAAAAGAATCGCTGCCCAATACCATGTTTCGCGTTGAAATTAAAAGCGGTCACCGCATTCTGGCTCATCTGTGCGGGAAAATGCGCAAACACTACATCAGAATTGTACCAGGGGATCGTGTTAAAGTTGCACTGTCACCATATGACCTTACTCGCGGTAGAATTATCTATCGCGAGCGTTAACCGGAATTTCCTCTCCGGACATTGCTGCTTACCCCCAATTAACTGCGGTATTCCGCGTTTTCCCTGATGTATTCATAAGAGAGATCAGCCCCCAGAAATTCATAACTCTTGCCTTCCTTTCCCAAAAATATTTCCACCTCAACTGAACGCTCATGCTGCGGATAGCCCTTGACCGCAGGATCAAAGGAGCAATCCTTTAAATAATACGATAATTTTTCCTCCTTGTTGCGGTCAAGACGGAAACCACCATTGGCATAGATCTCGATTCCCCCAAGATGCACAGATAAATTTTTAGTATCTATAGCTACGCCGCTATTCCCCAGATAGTCTCCAAGCGCACTTAATATCCTGCCTACATTAGGATCATTGCCGTAAACAGCTGTTTTCACCAGGGGAGAGTTGAGCAGGTTTTTCCCTGCCCCAACAACAAGCTCTTCAGGCAATTCACTGACTATCTTCAGGTGTACGACGTGTGCCACGCCCTCGCCGCTGCGCACGATATCGGCAGCGAGCTTGCTGCATAGAGAAAAGAGAGCCTCTTCAAATTTATTAGCTCCCACCGGACCCTTGAGTCCGGAACTTAAGACAAGAGCCATGTCACTGGTAGACTGGTCGCCGTCAATAGTAATGCGGTTGAAGGTTCGGCTCACGCAGCGGCTGAGCATGGACCTGAGCTCCTCACGCTCAACATGCAGATCGGTCATAATAAAGACCAGCATGGTAGCCAGATTGGGTTCGATCATACCGGCGCCTTTGGCGATCCCTAATATGCTACCTGAACCCACATTGATTTTTCTTATTTTGGCAAATGTGTCGGTGGTCATAACAGCCTCGGCAACCGGCAGTATAGAACCGGGCTTAAGGCCGGCTGCCAGCCCCGGAAGTGCCGCTCTCATGGCTTTTACCGGCAGCCGCCAGCCGATTATTCCTGTTGAGGCAGGGAGTAGAGCTTCAGGTGCACAGGGAATATGGCCGGCCAGCTCAGCGAGCAGCCCCAGGGAATCATCCACTCCTCCCGATACCCCTACATTGGCTATCTTATTATTGATCATCACTCCCCTGATCGATTCTCCGGAGAGCCGCTTTCTGCCGATTAACACCGGAGCACCGGGGAAACTGTTACTGGTAAAGCAGGCGCCGAAATTTCTTGTCTCCTCTTCTAAAAGGATAAGGGAAAGGTTCATTTTTGCTTTGCCTGGTTTTTCTGCAGGTATAAACTCAATTTGCAGGGCAGAGCAGAGAAAACCATCCGGCAGAGCTGCTCTCGTGGTTAAGTGCTGATAATAGGCTTCTTTTGACTTGTACTCCATTTAACCCTCTCAATTCCCTGCAATTCTTAATATAATGATTAGCGGCAGATGATCTGAATATTCCCATTTAAGCAAAAAATCCGATCTTTCTACTTTGAAATCCCCCGGCTGATATGCCAACCCCTGTCCGTCAAAGAGGCCGGCGGAAAGCAGGATGTGATCCGGGGTCTGCCATCTTGCCTGAAAGAGGTAGCTTCCCCGCTCCTGCATATCAAGCTCATACCAGGGCTCATAGAGTACAAGCCTGCCGTTAAAAATACCGGCAGCCTCAGGCCGGTCTGCTAAAAAGATGCTGGTGGTGCCATAGCTTTCTTCAAATGGTGCTGATATAGGGATCAGGGCTGTCTGATAACCACCGCGGCTCACTCCACTCCTCACTTCCAGGTATTCCTCGACATTTTCATTAAGATCGCCAAGAATCACTATATCCGCATCCGGCCTTTCTTCCAGAATGGATCTGATGCGCCGCAGAATTACTGAAGCAGCATACAAACGGGCCTGCTCAGTTGGCTGCACGCCGCCGGACTTTGACTTCCAGTGGTTGTTGAAAATAAAAAAAGTATTTCCCTTATATTCAAGCTCCGCCTCCAGAATATTACGCAGGGGGTTTCCCTCCCATTCAGCCATGCTATGGCAGCGTACCTGCCGGATAGGGAGACGGCTCAACAGGGCCACCCTCACGGCAACGCCCTCCTGGGGCGCGGTAACCACATAATTGTAGCCCATACCCTTTAGATAGCGCTCCCGCAGCAGCCGGAGAGCATTAAGGTTCTCCACCTCCTGCAGGGCAATAACATCCGCACCCTTAAAGCAGCACATTCGAATTACCTGAGCCAGCCGTTTAAGTTTCTTTTCAAACTGCTCAGTTCCCCAGATGGACTTCTCGCTTTTGAACTCAGCATACTCGCTGCCATCGTCCACATCATCAAAGAGATTATGAACATTATAGGACATTATGGTTATTTTTGCCTCTGAAAATAGAGAGAGGGGGAGTACAAATAATACCAGGCTTATTAGAATTAAGCGCTTAAACAGCATCAATCACCTGCATGAAGTTTATATTTCAAAGAATACTGCTTTATTTTGCTCTTTACTTCTATTCCAGCTCATCACGCCGGAAAATTATTCGCTCTATGAGTCCATAATCCCTGGCCTCTTCGGAATTCATCCAGAAATCCCGGTCAGTATCCTTTTCCACTTTTTCCAGCGGCTGCCCTGTCTCCTCTGCGATTAGAGCATTAATTCGCTGGCGCAGCTTATCCAATTCATGGGCATGTATCTCTATTTCAGTGGCTACGCCACGTATACCGCTGAGCGGCTGATGGATCAGAAAGTGGGCATTGGGAAGAGCCATACGGTGCTCTTTAGGTGCGGCCAGAAGAATAATCGCTCCGGCGCTGGCCACCAGTCCCATGCCGATGGTATATACGGGAGGCTTAACAAAACGCATCATATCGAAAATTGCATAGCCGGCATCTGCATCTCCGCCCGGTGAATCTATAAATACCTTTACGGGCTCGTCATTTTCAGCCTCCAGCAATATTAACTGGCGGATAATACGTTCAGCTAAAGATTTATTGATTTCCCCGGAGAGCAGGATGTTCCGGGTTTTCAGGATTTTGTGTATCAAAGAAGATTCGCCCTCTTTAGTCTCCTCTTCCTTTTCATTTGAGTATTTTTCATTTACCATAGGATTACAATATATAGATTGAAGTGAGAAATTTCAATATATAAATGAGGAGAATCCTTTAACACTTAAGGAGAATCAAATGGAGATCAATCTTGCAATCATCGGCGGCAGCGGGCTCTATGCCATGGAAAATGCCCGCTTCATTGAACGGGTTGAAGTACCCACGCCCTTCGGGCTGCCCTCTGATTTTATCTCGATAGTTGAGATAAGCGGCGAAAAAGTCGCCTTCCTGCCCCGCCACGGCCGCGGTCACCGGCTGCTGCCCTCGGAAATACCTTATAGAGCAAATATCTGGGCTCTAAAATCACTCGGCGCAGAACAGATTCTTGCCGTAAGCGCAGTAGGTTCCCTGGCTGAAGAGCAGCGCCCGGGTGATTTTGTAATCTGCGATCAGCTGATTGACAGAACAAAAGGCAGGGAACTAAGTTTTTTCGGCCAGGGTATTGTGGGCCACGTAGCTTTTGCCGAGCCCTATTGTCCCGCTATGCGGGAATCCATTATCCGGAGGCTTCAGAAACACAACATCTCCCTGCATACCCGCGGCACATTAGTCTGCATGGAGGGTCCGCAATTCTCCACCCGCGCTGAATCAATGCTCTACCGAAGCTGGGGAGCCCAGCTTATCGGTATGACCGCGCTTCCCGAGGCCAAGCTCGCCTGTGAGGCGGAGATCTGTTTCTCTCTGATAGCCATGGTTACCGATTACGACTGCTGGAAAGAGAGCGAGGAGAGCGTTACCGTAGATATGGTCATTAAGGTAATGAAAAAGAACACCGAGACCATGCAGCTGGTAATTCCTGAAATAATTACAGAGCTTGAGAAAAAGGGAAGCTGCCGCTGCAGCCGGGCAGCCGAAAATGCTATAATAACCAGTCCGGACCAGATTCCTGAACAGGCCAGACGCCGGCTCTCGCTCTTCTATGGGAAATACTGGAACAGACCGCAGGAATTGTAATGCTGCTTAGTCTGCCTCCTCACCTTCCAGGGAGCGCAGCTCTTCGGCTGCCAGCTTCAGCTCTTCGGCCGTAAGCGGAAAAGCTGAAGTTGTACGCAGCAGGTATTCCCGGGAGCCCGATATACCTTCAGCTATTATCATTCCTTCAACACCCGGCAGCCCCTCCAGCAGCTCCAGCCCCTGATCCGGGCCCAGGACAAAGGCTGCAGTGGCCAGTCCATCGGCACGGGCGCAAGTGGGGGCGATAACCGTAACTGCGATAGAGTTGTCCGCCGGATAACCGCTGCTCGGATCAAGGATATGATGATAACGCTTACCCCCATATTCAAAGTAGCGCTCATAATCCCCCGAAGTCACAACCGCCCGGCTCTCTCCAGCCCCCCCCAGATGGAGAAGCCCGATAAGTTTATCCTTGCTGCGCGGGTGGCGGATGCCTATACTCCAGGGTTCTTTGCCCCGCTTTAAGCCGGAAACCAGAATGTCGCCCCCCGCATCGATCAGAAAATTCTCATATCCCTCTTCATTCAGGTAATCCGCAATCTGATCAACAACCGCACCTTTGGCAATTCCCCCCAGGTCAAAACCCCAGCCCGGCGGTAATTCAACTACGCCCTGCGCATCGATCTTAACCCGCCGATAATCAACCATGTTCCGAGCCGCCAAAATATTTTCCTTATCAGGCAACTCGCCGCCCGAATCGAAATTCCAGAGGCTGATTAAGGGAAGAATAGTGGGGTCAAAGGCGCCGCCTGACTTCTCGGCTATCTCCATGGCCAACCGCAGCACCTTGATCAACTTTACGGGCAGCTCCGGGCTCCTGCCCTCATTCAACTCTTTAAGGGGGCTTCCCGGCAGGCGGTGATCAAAAAGAGCAGCCTCCTTTTCAGCGCGGGAATAGAGCTCCTGCCAATCAGGTTCAGCCACTCCCGAAACCAGAACAGTAACCAGGGTGGACATGGAAGGGCGCGTTTCTTTATATAATGAAGCACGGCAGGAGATTAAAAAGAAAGGCAGTGTAAAAAAAAGCAGCAGACCTTTTATCTTTCTCATAGGGAATAGCCCAGGATAATGGAAAGAGCCGCCTTTTTCAAGCCTGCCGGGTCTATCAGCAAAGTGATTTAAGAGCCAGGTCTATTGATTTTAAAGGGTAACTGGACAATAATGCAATCAGCATGGACAAGAGAAACAACCTCGATCTAAAAGCGCAACTGTTCCCGTCCGTCAACCAACATAGTGACACAGAAGCACAGATCGATACTCTGAAAGACTGGCTTAAGCGTGTTACGGGAGTGAAAGATATTTTTTTCATCCACCCCGGCAATGAAGCAGCAGCCGGCGTTGAGCTTAATGAGCTTTTTATACCTATTGAGGTATTGGAGAGAGAGCTTAACTGGCCCATTCCCGCCTCCCTTAAAGGACAGGAGGCCTATGGCCATATCATCCAAAGTGAAGAGGGAAAGCCGATTTCCCTCCTGCTTTTATTACTTATACGGCTCAAC
>SDBU01008181.1_pt1 | contig 11942 bp, 8 predicted proteins | sample 2277071 | NCBI WGS metagenome assembly SDBU01 (sample SAMN10397929, study PRJNA504765) | marine sediment metagenome | isolation source: marine sediment core GS08_GC12, 126 cmbsf | place: Arctic Ocean: Gakkel Ridge, Loki's castle | collected 2008
TAACTTTTTTATCACCTTTATAGAGAATGCCATCTTTACTAGTTACAGAAAAAAAAAGTTTTGAGTTTGTGATAACTTATAAACTCAAGAAATTGAAAAAGTTATAAATTCTTCTCAACAATTTCAAGTGTATCTTCTTCCAGAGTTGAGCCATATTTGGGACGTTCTACTATAATTCCAAGATAGGTACCATTTTCATCAAAGAAATAGAAAGTCGGAATCTTTGTTAAATCAAATTTTGGATTAACAGCTTCAGGGGGAGAACGCTTGTGATGCCAAATTGTTTCTCCTGGTTTGTGAAGGGCATTAACCATTACTCCATATAATATTTCTATTTCCACATCGCTGGTATCCATTGATTTCACTATTTTTATCATTTTCGGAACATTATATGAGCAATCTGGACACCAATCTGCCCCTAAAGCCACAATTCTTAATTTCCGGTTTTTATTTGATAGTTTGTTTTTAATATTTTCAAGTACGTCTATTTTTGGGTTGTAAGACTCATAAGTTGGTTTAAGAGAAGAATATACTTCTAAATATTTATCTGGTGAGAGAGTAGGAGATGTTAAATCTCTCCATTTTAGATCTTTTAAATCTGTTTTCATATATACTAAAGAGATCACATTTTTTATAAAAATTCTTTTAATGAATCATAAGGTTTATCCAAATAAATTCTTGAAATGTAATATAAACTATAAAAAATATAAATAAAGCATAAATTTTCAATTACTATCCTCAATTAATTAAGAAGGTGTCATAAAATTCTCTACTCGTTTAGAAAAAAATTATTAAAAATTAATTTAACAGATAAAATCCTTTCCCAAGAACCTTTAAATGAGAAATATGCTAAGGATTTCTTAGGCGGGGCGGGGTATGCTTGTCGCTATTTATATGATAAATTAGATAAAAATACTGATCCACTTTCCCCTAATAATATCATAATGATAATGTCAGGACCACTTAATGGAACTTTTGCACCCAACACGGGGAGATGGGTTGTATGCTCTAAATCTCCTTATACGGGCATATGGGCAGAATCAAATTGTGGTAGTTGGTTTGGTGCAGAGGTGAAAAAAGCCGGTTTTGATGGTTTAATTATTTTGGGAGCGTCAGATACCCCAGTTTATTTGGAAATTAAAGATGATGTTGTGAGAATTAAGGACGCTAGTTTCATATGGGGTAAGGGTACTTACTACACTACGCACAAGCTTAAAGAAGCTTTTGGAAATGAAAAAGCAATGGTTGCATGTATAGGTCAAGCTGGTGAAAATCTAGTAAAGTATGCTAATATAGTTTCTGAGGAACGAGCTGCTGGAAGAACTGGTATGGGTGCAATTTTTGGGGCAAAAAAATTAAAGGGGATCATTGTAAAGGGTAGTGATACGAATTTAGAGGTTGCTGATAAGTCAAAATTAAAGAATGCAATTGATAAAGCTAGAGAAAGTGTAAGATCGGCCATCTCTACCAAAGTTCTACGACAATTCGGAACATCTAGTGGGATTGAGACATACAATATTACGGGGGAATTAGATATCAAATATTTTAGTCAAGCAAAATGGGATAAAGCTTCAAAGATTTCAGGGATTACCATGGCCCAAAAACTCTTAGTTAAGAACAGATTTTGTCATTCGTGTGTAATTGGATGTGGACGTAGGGTAGTTATCAAAGAAGGTGAGTATAAAACAGATGAAATTGAAGGTCCTGAATATGAAACAATTGTAAGTTATGGAAGTCTACTTCTAAATGATGATCTAGAGTCAATTGTGTATATGAATAAGAAATGTTTTGATTATGGGATAGATACGATTAGTTCTGGTGGGATAATTGGTTGTTTAACACATCATTTTTATTTAGGTAATATATCTTCAAAAGATATTGACAATTTAAAACCAGAATGGGGTAACATTAAAGTTGCTGAAACCATCCTAAACAAAATTGTCTATCGAGAGGGAATTGGTAATGTTTTAGCAGAAGGCTCTGATTTTTTTGCCGCAGAATTTAGTATCCCTCAGGATGAAATTGCGACTGTAAATGGTTTAGAAGTGACTTATCATGATCTTCGCTCAAATTATGGTATGGCAATTGCTTATGGTTTAGGGGGAGCGCATAAGGGGCCTTCACATAATCTCTGTGATATGTATTATGTTCTAATGGGAATTCCTTTTGAAGAAATTGATGCACCGACAGTCACCCTAGATAATTATGCAGAAAACGAAGAAATGGCGAAGACTTGCTCTATTATGATGGATTATAGGGCTTTATATAGTTCAATTATTATGTGTTCTTTTTGTAATCCATTACCCTCCCAACTCGCTGAATTAATAGAACATTCTACAGGTTTAAAATTTGGATTAGATGAAATAAAAATGTTTGGTGAACGGATTTTAAATATGAAGAGGATGTTTAATATTAAAATGGGATTGACCCAAGTTAATGATAGATTACCTCAAATTCTCCTAAGACCCTTCTCAGAAGGGGGTTCTGCGGGGAGATCACCAAATTTTGAGAAGTTAAAAAAATTGTTTTATAGATATCGAGACTGGGATCTAATAACTGGAAAACCAAGTGAAAATAAATTGAAGTTTTTAAATTTAAATTAAGCTGAAGATAAGTCTTAAACTAATTGATCATTACTTCTTTTTAAAATTAGCTTTGTTAGTAAATCAAAAATTTTTTGAATATTTTCCCCGGTTCTTGAACTGCATTCAATAAAACCGTCAGCATTTTTTGATTTTGCTACTTCCATTGCTTTTCTTGTTGAAATTTCTTTAAGGTGTATTAAATCAGTTTTTCCACCAACGAATAAAATCGGTACATCCTCATCAATTTCATTCTCAATAACTTCATACCAATCATCTACATGAGCAAGTGAGCCATAGTTTGTGATATCATACATAAAAATAGCCCCATTAGCTCCTCGAATATACGAAGGGAAAAGAAATCTAAACCTTTCTTCCCCCGCAAAATCCCAAATTTGAAGTTTAATATTTTTGTCGTTAATTTTAATTGCTTTAAGTAAGAAATCTACTCCTAACGTCATCTGAATATCTTCTTTAAAAAGATTCGTGAGAAATCTATGACTTAATGTGGTCTTCCCAGTCTGAGAATCACCGAAAATTACAATCTTAAATGTATAATCCGATTTTTCCAACCCAAATACCCAATGTAGTAATTTGAATAATAGAAGAGGTTAATAATGCAAATATTAAGTATAATATTGTTTTGCTCTTTAAAAATTTAACATTTAATTCAAAATATAAATTTCTGCTTAAAACATCTATGAAAATAAATTGATAATAGTGCTAATAACGACTTTGGTGAAGAATTTATCCCAATACCTCATTATCCATTCTATAGATTTGTAATTGATGATATTTCCTTGTTTTTATGGATTAATATTTGATTATTTAGGGGATGTAGATATGTTTTATATTTAATTTACTCTCATTAATGAAAGAAGAAAAGCAATCTGGGAAAGATCATGCTGAGAAATTAATTAATAAAATCAAAACAAATTATGGGAACATTAATTAATGGATTATATTTTAAGACTTATTTTTAAAACGTCGAATCTTATATTGATTATGGGACTTTTTACAGTGAAAAATATAATAAGTTTGGTTTCCATGGGTCCATCATTTTTACAGTCAATAGTAAGAAATGTCCCGTTATATGTGAATTATGATTTAACATGGCAATGTAACTTAAAATGTAAGCACTGTTATTTTTTCTCATCAACAACGGAATTAAAAAATAAAAGAACGGAATTATCGTGCGAAGATTGGATTAAAGTCTTTAAATACCATAGAAAATTAGGGACAAAAATAGCGGTTTTAACCGGTGGAGAACCTACTTTAAGAATGGATGTTATAGAAGAAGCGATTAAAATTTTCCCCTCAGTTCAAGTTGTATCAAATGGAATTATAAAATTACCTCAATTTAATGGATATAAACAACCAAGATACTGGGTGAGTATTGATGGTGTAAAAGAAACTCATGATAAGATAAGAGGTGCGAAAGTTTTTGATAAAGTCATACAAAATATTCGGGAAAGCAATCCGGTTGTTACATCAACCATCATGACATTAAATCATAAGGAAATTGAAGATGTTGTTAAGATTGCTCACGATAATGGTGCTTCTGGATTTGTTTTTTCATTGTATACTGGTTATCCTAACGACCCACTTTTATTAAAAGGAAATATATTAAAAAAGACAATTAGAGACATTTTAAAAGTAATGCGTGAATATGGAAATTTTATTTGTTATTCAAAAAAAATGTTAGAATTATACCTGTCAAAAGAATTTGTACCACATTGCATATTTAAAACCGGTCAAATAAAAAGTTTCTATCCTGATGGAAAACAAAAGTTTTGTGTCATGGGAAATTCACCACTTTTATGTGACAATTGTGGATGCATCGTGCCAATTGCAGCAAATGCCATATTTAAGAAATTTGATTCCGGTACAGTTGATAAAGCGAGAAAATTGTTTAATTTCGCGTAAATTTTGCTATATTGTAAAATTATTTTTTATCTGCTCAGTATCGATTTTAGATCCATTATCATTTTCTCTACTTAAATCCCCAGTTTCAAAAATAATAAGATCATAATTATAATTCGCAAATCAAATAACTTTCTAGAAATCTAATGATAATTTTATTATCCATCCAGTGTTTCGGATATAAGTTTATCTAACAAAAATAAAGCCCCTTTTTTATCTAGGGGCTCGTTAGAATTTCCACATTTTGGAGACATTATACACGCTGGGCATCCATTTTCAGTCTTACAGCTACATGATTTAATTAATTTATAGGTTAGTTCTAAAAGTTCACTCAAGTTGAAATATAATGACTCAGATATCCCAATACCCCCTCTATAAGCATCATATATATAAATTACTGGTTGTTGTCTCACTGGATCAAAATCGATCGAAACACCTCCCAAATCCCAACGAGAAATTTGTGCTATCACGGGTGCTATGGCAATCATTGCATGTTCAATGGCATGTATGGTTCCACCAAGGTCGTAGCCATTCAATTCTAATTCTTTTTGATACTCAAAGGGAATTAGGATCCAAAAAGCTTGACTTTCAAATTTTATGATAGGAATATCTTCGAGAGGATGTCTTGAGCGTATTTCTTGAGTCATTGTATCAATAACTTTATAGGAATAGTACTCATGCTCCACTTTCACATTCCCAAAATAAGTTTTAATTTTGTTCTCTGGTCCAATTTTACGCTTTGAGATTACTTCAAGGGGTGTTATTTCTGTATGTTTTAATGATTGAGTGTAGAAATCAACATTCGATTTTGAGAGATAAACCATTCTCTCATCAATATCAATTTCTTCAACCACATAGGATTCTACTTCGTATAGATATACAGCACCGGGATGTAGATCTCGAAATACAAAACTTTCATCCTCAACAGTTAAAAGTTCGTCTTTTAAATCTGTTCTCAAAATCACTTTGTAGCGTTTCGTAGAGAGATCATTTAGCCCAAATTTTTCATTTGGATAGAAGTCGCTATTCCAAAAATATCGGGATCCCCGCTTCATAAGTAAAGATTCGGAGACTAATTCATCTAAACATTCAAGAAATAAATTTTTGTCATCAATTCCAAATTTTCTGAACTCATCTACCTTAAGGGGAATTTCTTTACTAGCGCAACATAGATGATTCTTAAGAAGATGCTTGTTTTTTAATGTTATGAGAATTTCTTCATGATTTGGTCCAAAAAGTTGAGTGGGATTATGAATATAAAACAAGTCCAATGGATCAGGCATGGGAATGAGAGTAGATATTGAAAGATCAGTCCCTCTTCCAGAACGTCCAATTTGTTGTCTAAAACTCGAAATTGTCCCTGGAAATCCAGAACTTATTGTAGCTTCTAAAGTACCAATATCAATTCCTAATTCAAGGGCATTTGTAGAGCTTATCCCTAAAATTTTTTTATTTTTAAAATCAATTTCAATCTTTCTCCTTTTAGATTTACTGATTCCTGCTCGATAACTGAATATTTTATCCTTTATAAGAGGAAGTGCTTTTCTTGTCCAAATTGCCTGCAATTCAGCCATTTTTCTAGATAATGTAAAAGTTAATGTTTGTAATCCTCCCTTGAATCTTAAATTAGTTGTGAATAGATTTTTAGTTTCCTGATGGGGTGAACGATATTTTTTTGAAATGTTGTCATAGGGTAAATCCCATAATATAACATTTTTTGCTCCCGAAGGTGAATCGTCTCTATCTACAACCTCGAACGTTTCTCCAATTAATTTTTCACAAAACTCTTTGGGATTGTAAATTGTAGCGCTGGATAAAATCCATTGAGGTTTTACATTAAAGGTTTCAAGCATTCTTTTTAATCTTCTGAGAAGTAGAGCAAAATTTGAGCCAAAAATACCGCGATATATATGAATCTCATCTAAAACTATATATTTCAGATTCTGACAAATTCTCCTCCAATATTTCTTGAATCCTGGTAAGTAAAAATGAAGTCCATAAGGGTTGGTTAATATAATATTTGCGTTGGATCGGATCAGCCTTTTTTCATTCGGGTCAACATCCCCATCATATACTCCAATCCGGTTTTGTTTTATATTCGTACCTAATAAAAGTTGAGATAAGACATTGAATTGATCTCTAGCTAAAGCTTTAGTTGGGAACAGATAAATCGCAGTCGTTTTAGGTTCTTCTAATATTGATTGTAATACAGGAATATTGTAACAAAGAGACTTTCCAGATGCGGTAGATGTTACAATAACAGTATTTTTGCCATTTCGAATTAAATTAATTGCCTCCGCCTGATGTCGCCATAGTTTAATGTTATTATTATCCAACCATCGTTGAAGTCGCTTACTTAAAGGCTTTTCTAGGTCACTGAATTGAGCTTCCTGTTTAGGGATATGTTCAATATGGAATATCTGATCGTGGTAAAAATCTTGAGACTTTATGAAATTTAAATATTCTTCGAAATTAACCATAAATAGCTTCAAGATCTATAGTGAACAATCTCAATTAAAAATTTCAAAGAGAATAGATTTAATTATTTATTAGGTATGGAATTAAATTGGGATTTCAAAAAGAGAGGTCGCTTTTCACTTCCCTAAGGATTTTAATTTTTTGCCGTATTCATATAAAGCCAAAAAGGATTTCCCTGCTCTTCTGACGGAGGGATAAACAAAAAATTTTTCTTCAAGAAGCATCTTATGATAGCGTTCTCTGTTAGGGTTTGGATATTGAGGCAAAATTATTATAAGAATTTTGTTAAGAGCCTCTGTAAATTCTTTTATTTGTATCAAATTATTATAATGACTTTTAAAAAAGTCTGATTCGATATCTCCCCATGTATCTGTTTCTATCATTGCAACATCAATACCTTCAGAAATTGCTGTTGTTACAACATCAAAGTATTTTTGAGTACTTGATATATATGGGATATCTAAGGGATTCGCTAAGCTCCCTATTTTAATTGGGTATATTTCTCTTAATTTCTTCAATATTGGCCCATCGAAATAGGGCACTTTTAATCCTAATTTTGTAAGCATGTTAGTATCAATGATTCCAAACCCACCTGACCAGAGAATCAGTAACACATTCTTCCCTTTGGGGTAAACTACTTCACTTAATTTGTTTCTATTTTTCTTGAAGCGATTAATGTATGTAGAAAAGAGATAGAGATAATCAATCATATCATCCATAGAAGTCGGGACATCAATGATGGGGGTTTGTTTTACAATTGCCCCCCAAATCCTTTGATTCGAGCTAATTGAACCCGTATGACTTAGAATGGCTTTTTGAGCTCTTTTTGTGTTTCCACCATTTATAAATAGCACGGGTTTATCCATAGTTTTCAGTGTTTGGAATAATTTTCTTCCTTCATCGGGATGATGCCGTGAAAAACCTTCAAAATACACCCCAATTATATCTGTAGCACTATCTTCATTATAATATTGAAGAAAATCTGAAATTTGTAAATCTAAGCAATTTCCAATACTAGCTCCTTTAGAGTATTTTAAATCATAACGTCTTGCTCCAATTCTAATTGTCTGAGAATGGAGATCACCTGATTGAAAAACAAATGAGATATTTCCTGGTTCAGTGGGAAATGCTGGTTCGTAAGCTAAATGACCTTCGGGACAATATACACCCATGCAGTTCGGCCCAATCACTCGAGTGTTGAGATTTTTATCGTTTAAAATCTCCAGGAGTTCGCTTTCAATGCCCTTGCCCTTTTCATCTGATTCTCCCATTCCAGCCGTGAATATATGTATAGTGTTAATTTTTTTCTTGAAAAGCAGTTTTTTTAATTCTTGTATTACTTTATTCCTCCCAATAGATAAAATTAAAAGGTCTATGACATTTTCAGGAACATCTTCAATAGATTTAACACATTTTAGCCCAAATATTTCTTCTTTTTCAGAATTAACCAGATACAATTTATTTATATCATAATTTTGCTCTTTATAACCCGCTAAGAAATAATCTATTTTCTCACTGGCTTTGTAAATAACAACATTTCGAGGTTTAAACAATATATCTAATGATTTACGATTTTCTATTCCCATTAGAATAATATACTCTGATTTTGTTGGAGGTTAAAAAAATCTTATATTTTCAATTACCGTACTACAGAATTTTGAATTAAATTTCATCTTTAGCTTTTATGAATCATTTAAACATAAATGTATATGAGAATATTTTTAAAGTATAAAATCAAATTTTAATAAAGAAAACACTGTTAAGAGTATAGATGTCTGATTCTGATTGGAGTAAAATAGATTTTCAGCACTTTTTAAATGATTATGGAATTGACCTCGTCGTCACTATTGCTCCAACTATACTTTATTCAAAGAAGGATAAAGAACATGAAGCATTAAACTCCTTAATAGCATTCTTCTTTATAGCAGGAGGTCTACTAATATATATTGCTGTTTCTTATTTCTTAGCTCCTATATATTTTAGCCTTCCTTCTCTTATTATTATAATAATAATTGCAACTATCATGGATGTATTTTTACTAATTAATTACAATAGATCAAATGTTTATATTAGACCCATAGAATGTTGGTTTGAAGTTTATAAAGGGAAACAAGAAAGTGATGTTGTCTTTTATTGTTTTACTTTTTATCCAATTTTCACAGGTAAGTGTCATCCAAACGTGGCAAAGAATGTTTTGTATAAACTATACCAAGAGCAAATATTAAAAAGTAAAATAGATATTACTCAAATTGAGGTTTATTTGAAATTAAAACAGTCGGAAAAGAGAGTACAAGAAGGATTGGGGTTTTTTTTCCAATATGGAGAAGGAAATCCATTTAAAGATGAAGAAATTAACCGAAACTCATGGAAGTTCTTCCCTTTTCAGAAAACTTTAAATGATAATTATCTAGCAGTCGCAAATTGGGAACACCAATATGAATGGCGGGATGATCTTGAATATGATTTTGATAAATTGCATGAATATGCCCCCTGGGTAATTCATAAGTGGAATAAATTTAATCTAAAACCATTAACAGAAGAGTTTAAAGAAAAGGTTCATTGGGATGAGAGATATCTTGAATCTAAACCGAAACTAAAGTCGTGGAATGGAGCCCTGGAAAAACAGTTATACGAAAATCCGTTAGCAAATAAGGATCTCGAAACGATAAGTGAAGTTATTGAAAAAGTTGTAGGTAAAAATAAAAGACTTGAGAAAGTAAAAGATATCAAGGACGATCTTCCAATGATTAAATCATATTTCAGAGATTTGATCCCGTAGTTATTTCTTTTTTTATATTAAAGATGTTAGATATATTAGAGCGGGTTAAATTATAAGAATTTAAAAAAGCTTATTTGTTACATTAATAAATTAAAAAAAATTGTTAAAAAAAAAGTGAGGTAGGAGTTGAGTTTGTTAAATACAATTTCTGTTCTTGAAATTCCAACAAATAAAGTACAATACAATAAGAAAACAAAAGTTTTTTCAGTTGAAATTATGGATTTTATGTTTGTGGGTAATTATAAAAAATCCATTAGAGTGAGTATTATTTTAGACGACATGTTCGCATCTCTTGGTGAGAATCAATTAGATCGTAGTGATATTTATTTCTTAGATCCAACCACTGATACTAAAATTCATGGGAATACAAAATTAAAAAATTTGTTTAAAGTAAAGGAAAAGAAAGCTGAAAAACAGAAGACGACAGATATGAAACCTAGTAGAAGGAGTAAAGTAGGCACAATTAAACGAGATGATGGTGAGGCTCTTTTCGAGGAAGAATTAGCGGAATTTGAAGAACTTGATGAAGATATGGCTAAAGATTACTCTGCAAAAGAAGAAATGGTTAGAAAGGTAGACGAAAAAGAAGTAGAAGAATCTCGTAATGGGAGAGCAAAAAAAAAGATAAAATCAACCACAAGTTCTTCCTCATCAAATGCTCCTGGCGGTGCCCTTGGTGGTGATGTCCCTTCAAGTCCAGCTTTACCTCCCTCTCCGCCCCCGGCCTTGGCAGGACCTAGACCACCTCCCCCTAAAGTTCGAGCACCAGCACCGGCTACATTAGACTCTGAAATATTAACTCCGGGAGAACCTGAACCGATTGTATATGATATCAATATGGGATTACAATATTATTCCATTATGATGGAACAAAGGAGTTATTTGTTTTACGTCTATTTTTCCCACAAGGAATTGAAGATTGTAGATGAAGAGGGGAAAATAATATATAAGACCACGATTAAAATAGTTACTACTAAGAAGGAACCTCCCGTTTTAGATCTACGTATTGAAGGTGAGGGATTTGAGGTTCATCCATTATATGGGAAAGTAGAGGTAAAAAAAGATGCTGTCAATCCTCCTGTCATGATTTTCTCAGTTTTACCAGTAAAATCTGCTAAGAAAAAGAAGAAAAAAGAATTTGAAAGAAGATATTTGAATGCTTATGTTGACTTTGAAGGTGAAACTATTAGTCATACAATTTTATCAATAATGGTTCAACCTAAATACTTCCGTCTGGATATAGGTCCTATACATTTGAACCTTAGTAAAAAAACAGCTGTAATTGTATCTTTCATTTCTATATTAATCGCGGGAATTTCCTTATTAATTACTATACTCTCTTTAAATCCGACATCTAACTTTATGGATTATTTGGGAAGTTTCGCTCCGGGTTTGGGCTCGATCATATTTTTTGCAATTTTCTTAATTACTTTGTTTAAGGAGGGACTATATCCGATGAAAGAAAAGATCAGTGCCTTCCTAAATTTTGATCAAGCAGGTGTGTTAATTAAGTAATCTCCAATTAACTTTTCTTTTTTTTTTATACTCAGCCCGTTGGTGTTAATTCAGTCCAAAATTTCTTTTTTAAAGTGCTTAATTTTTTATCTTTTAGTTTGACAAAATATATAGATCTTTCAGCTATAAGGGGGTAGTCATTTATTTTCAGGGATTTTATTAACCCTGCTGCTTCTGCTTTATCAGCAATTATCTCACTCATTATACTAATATAATTAGATTCAGTTACAGTAGAAATAATTGAATCATTACTATTTATTTCTAATTCAATTTTTAATTTTTTATACTTTGGAAATTGTTTTTTAAAAGTATTCCTCATTCCGGAACCTTTTTCTCTCCATACAAAAGGGAATTTAATGAGGTCTTTAAAATCCACTGTATCGACTCTCCCCTTGATTAATTGATGATTAGGGGAACAAATGAATTTAAGCTTATCTTCTCCAATTATTATGGAATCGAATTCATTTTCATTATAACCAATAAAACTACCAACCCCTGCAAAATCTGCCAATTTATTATTTAAATTTTCAAGGGATTTCTTCGAATTACTAATTACAATCTTAAAATTTACATTTGGATTCTTATTTCTAAAATCAGTAAGATATTTTGGTAAAATATGAGAACCCGGAAGTGTCGAGGCTGAAATTATAATATCTTCAATAAAG
>SDBU01008182.1_pt1 | contig 11941 bp, 16 predicted proteins | sample 2277071 | NCBI WGS metagenome assembly SDBU01 (sample SAMN10397929, study PRJNA504765) | marine sediment metagenome | isolation source: marine sediment core GS08_GC12, 126 cmbsf | place: Arctic Ocean: Gakkel Ridge, Loki's castle | collected 2008
GCCGTTTCTCTCTACTGCTTTTAAGCAAATGGCTTCATTCTGTTCCTTCACATATCGCAAAGAATCGCCGTTTCTCTCTACTGCTTTTAAGCAAATGGCTTCATTCTGTTCCTTCACATATTGCAAAGAATCGCCGTCTTCCTCTACTGCTTTTAAGCAATATTTTTCATCACTCCATTGCTCAAATTCAATTTCTTCTCTTGACTTTTTTTTATTCTTTTCTTCTATTTCTTTTTCACAAAGCATATTAAATTCCTCCTTTTGAAATTGAAGAAAAGAAAGAATAAGCGATCAGATCCTTATAGCAAACAAAGTTTTTTTCGCTTATACAGCAAGATAACTTTTATTTACAAGATTGTCCGTTTATTCTTTCTTTTCCCCACCTTACTGATCAGCAAGTTTAAGCGATAACCTTTTTTACATCAACTTCTATTAAAGAAGCTGTTTTTGGAATTATTTTTGAAATCTTCTTAGGTAAATATAGAAGTCTTTGTTTTCCATGCTGATGAACAGCAAGTACCAAAGTTTGATTTATATCTTTTTTAACCATAATAAAACACTTTAAATACGAGAAAGGAGGGTGTTGCCTAACCCTCCTTTCTAGGGTTTGTTGACTAATTTTTGCTCTGTTCAAAATAATAGTATATGAAACTATTTAAAACATTATGTTTCAGGGTTATTTTTTTCGTCAAGTAGTTTTCTTGTTAAAATGTATTTTTTCTTTAAAGCATCATATTCTTCGAATGGAACACCTGGAGATCCCGAAGATTGTGAAGATTTTAACTGAACCCTTGCAACTGTGAGGGCTATGCCAAACAAAACCGCTCCTTCAAATCCAACAAATATATAGGCATTTGATAAAATAAAACCATAAACTGCGATATATATTGCATACTTTACAAGAAATACTTGAACAACTTTTATAAGGCTGAACGCTAGAATAGAATATTGTTTTAAAAAGACAGTTGAACTTTCAGATGTTTTCATTAATTTTTTTGTGGACTTCCAAAAACCTGATTTTTTTATAATGTATAAACAAACAATAAAAATTATTGCCGGGGAAAGAATAGGCAGTATTGTTTCCCACATTGGAATAAGATCTTCAAACATTTAATGACACCTCATAATTTTCTTTGCGTTTTTTCTTGCATTTCTGCAACATTTTAAACAATATTTGTTTTTACCGAATTTTTTTAATTTTTCAACATCTTCGCCACACATTTCACATTTAGGCATTCTTTTTCGCTTCCTTTTTTTCTTTTCTTCTTGCAGTTTTTCCCCTTAAGATTGTGTTGATTATTTTTAATTCATCTTTTGCGTATTGAAAGTTTGTTTCAAGTTCTAAGAGTGAAGGCCATTCTTGAAATTTAAATTCGGTTATTGGTATTTTGTCTTTTGTTACGCCTTCGTTTAATATTTTTTCTGCTATTTTTCTGTAAAGGGCTTCTCTGCTTCCCCCGAATTCCATTGTTTCAACATCCCGGGCAAATCTTAGTTTTTTTTCTAAATATCCTTTTACTTCATACTGATTTGTTACTATATGTCCAACCATTTCATAATCATCTGAACCTTCATCTATTGCAAATAAAAGGGAACGGTTTAATTTATTTTTATAATCAACTCCGACAGGTTTTATTTTGTAAAGACAAAGGTTTCCAATTGTTGATTTATCAGCAATAGGATCGCATAAAATAAAGTTATGTTGTAATACTCTTACCCTTTTTAGGATTCTTTGTTTGTCCCATTTTTCTCGCATACTGCCTGATCCCGTGGTTTTTTCAGATCTTGCTTCATCATAAATAAAGGTTTCCATTGGTACTGACTCTTTTAGTCTTTTTAACAGTTCGGAAGTGTCAAAACATATATTTGAAGCGTCAAAGGATGGTTTTCTGCCATATTCGGGGTTTTCTACTATTTTTTCTACTAGGTGCTTGCAGTATTTGGATAGGATAAATTTGTGGGTAAAATGGCCTGTTGCTTGGGCTACTGTTGATTTTCCTCTGCCTGTGAAACTGTATAAATCAATGACATAATTTTTTCCGTTCAACATTCTCCAACGGATATCTTCTTTGAATGGGCGGGTTAAATCGTTTCTTTTTTCATATACTTCACCGGGGGAAACAAAAAAATCATCCTCAACCCAGCGCTTATGTAATTTATTCATTAAAGGAGAATCTGAAAAATTATAGCTTGTCAAGTTGTTCATCCCCTTCTTTATATGTTTGGTTTCCACTTTCACCAATTGAAAAATCGCCTGAAATAATATCTGATGTAAAAATGATTTCGACTATTCCAAAATATACTTTTCTCATGGAAGCCCTTAATTTAAATAAGGGCATCTTTATTATTTTTCCATTTTTTGTTTTGTGATTTATTATATTTTTAAAGTTGTAATTTCTGTAAGTATAAAATATTTCAAAACAAAGATCTAAATTCAGGCCATTCACTACATTTTTTTCTATATCTGCAAGTGTCTTGGTTTCAGTTTCATATTTTTTAACTGAAACGGCATCCATGTTAAATAAGATTTGTGCAAATTTCATTGCTTTAATAACATCAGTAACCGGATCAAGTGTTAATATTCTTTCAAGTAAATAATTTTTTTTATTCAAGCAAACACCAATTTTCTTTTCTTTTTATCAAATATTGGAAATTTTGTAAATTTAAAAGGAAACTCTTGCCAGGAGTTCATTGTCCTATTGTATAAAATTATTTCTTCACATCCACATCCTAGTATTGCAAATTTTATTTTATGTTTTTCATTTTTTTCATTGTCAATTATTGTTCTGCTCCCAACAGTAATATAATAAACAGAATTACATTTAGAACAGTAAGGCCTTTTTAGTTTTGTTGTTTCGTTCATGATATCCCTTAAAAAAACAAAAGAACAGTAAAAAGTATTGCGTTTACTGTGCATGTTATCAAAAAAACTAGAAATAAGAATTTTTGATTTTTATTAATTATGTTCTGCTTTTGCTTTTTTACTTCCGGGATCAATTCTCCTGGGGTTATTTTGTTCTCTATTCTAAGGTCTTTGATTTGTTCCATTAAAGAATCATTTCCTGTTCCCTCCGGTGTTTTTTTTTCTTCGGGTAATTCCGTTTCTTCAATAATTGTTTCATCCATTAAATATCACTACTCCCTAGAAGGCAATTCTGTTGTAAGTTTTTGATTTGCTTTTAGTTGTGGATTTGCTTCTGTTGCATCTTCAACTAACTTTGACATTTTCTTCAAAGTAAGATTTGCTTCTTTTAATCCAACCATGTCGGCAGTTTTTTTGAATATATCCCTTGGTGTTAAATCTCCTTCTGCGCTAAACATAAAAAATCCTTCATAATCTACTCCGCCAACACCCCATCCAATATTATAACCTGATAATATTTTTATTTTTTCTTTTTGTGCAATAACAAGTTTTGGTAATTCTCCCCAACTTAAAGGATCATAGATTCTTCTTTTTCTTTTTTGAATTAAAAACATTTGATACCAGGCTTTTTTTCCAAGTGAATTTTTAAAAGCTAAAAAATTCTTTCCATAAATATATCCAAGTCTTGTTCCTGAAAAATGTTTGTCCGGAACTTTTATTAGTTTTTTTTCATAAAGTTCTGGGGGACAATTCATTCTTGTTACTTCTACAAGTTGTTTGTATTTGTCAAGGTAAGAAATGTTATATTTCTTTTTAGAAAGTAGTTGTATTAATCCATAAACTGCAAAACCCATCAGAACCAAAAATATTACTCCAATTCCTGCAACGGAAGCTATTTGATTGAAATCAGGCATCTTTAAACACCATCTCTAGAAATAGTTTTTCTCCAAGTTTTAAATTAAAAATAAATAATGCTATTGATAAAAAACCTAAACCTATTTTAGAAATTATTGTAGAAAAATATTCATCTATTTTTTTTTCTGTACCGCTAAGTTTGTCTGAAACCGATAATTCAATTTCATTTAATAGGTTATCTTTAATTATATTTAATTCATCTCTTATTATTGAAACACTTATGTTTTCACCGGTGTTAATTGATAGTGGTGTTGTTTTAGGATCGTTATCTATTTCTGTTATTACTATTGCTGAAACAGCCGAGGTTATAAAAATAAGGCTAAGGAGCGCCATTAATAATTTGTGCATGCCCTCCCCCCTTTGAAAAAATATAAACGTATAAGAAATAAGAAGCAAGTAATAAAGCGAGCAGAACAATTCCTACAAGCCAATTTGCTAAAAGAAAGTCTATTATTAAGAAAAAGAATGGCGCTATGAAAATTATAGCGATTACTGCTAATATTGGAATCATTTCCTGCAATAATAAACCTCTCCTTTTAAAGAGAACTATAATATAAGAGCTAAATAGTATATAAAACTATACTTTCATTTAGTTCTCCCAGAGAAACGAGCTATTAGCATATCAAATAGTAATTTTAACAACCCTGATTGAATTAAAAAGAATAAAAAGAAAATTTGCCAGGTTTCCACCCTTACTTCTACATTAGAACCAGTTGCAAAATTAAGTAATGATCCTAAAACAAAAGAAATTATATAGCCAACTATTCCATGAAAATTTGAACCTGTTGAAAAATTGAAAAATCCTGTAAAGGCAGTATCACCTATTAAAACAACTAAAAAGATGTGGTCTTTGATAAATTGAGGGGTAATTTCCATTATATCAATGGTTGGAATTGGCATTAGTTACCCACTCCGGCTTCCACGATATAAGATAAAAAGCGTTACCCAAAATCCAATTATAAAAATCCAGAACCATCCGCCTTCAGCCCACCAATTCAAATTTAGAATGGTATTAAATGGAATCATTAGTAAAGTGTCTGCTGGGTTTTCTAAAAAATCATCAATTCCTTTTGCAATTCCTCTTTTTATTGCATCTACGCTTCCAAATTGTGGGGTTATTGTTGTTGTTATGAAAATTGGAACTGCCCGCCTTATGAAAGCTGTTTCATCATTGTAAACTAAATCTAAAAGAATGTTGAATTTTAATATTGAAGGAAGTGTTTTGTAATTTGGTAGAATTGAATCTGGATCAATGTTTGCTTCAATTATGTCAATGTCGCTGTATAATTCGCTTATGACTAGGTTTGATTGAACTTCTTCTGTTTTAAATTCTGCCAAATCGTTTCCGAAAAATGTTATTCTTGTTGTTTCTTGCTTTTTTTCAATTCCTAAATCTCTTAAAGTTTTAAAAAATCTTGAAGAATCTGAACCTTTTATTGATTCATCAACATCCCAATAATCAACCATATTGGTTACTTTTAATCCATCTACTTTAACAAAGAATGCTCCATCAAGGAAATTTGGATCAAAGGCATTATTAAAATTACAATCAAAACCGATGTTTGTTATTGCTCCTGATGCAGTAATGCCTTCAAATGGAACAGTTAAAGGATTTGCTACTCCGGTAAATAAGTCATTAAAACCGCACCAAAGTAATTCACCTAATGTTCCAATTTCTGCACAAGTTCCCGTTGCAAACTTTAATTCAAGACCTTTCTTTAATAGAATTGGATCGTTGTAATAAATTAAAGAATAAGGAATTGTCATTTCCAAGTATTGTTTTAAATCATCATTTCGTTCAGAATAATCACTTGAACGGTTTCCTAATCTAAAAACAAGCTTGTCAATGTTTTGTTCTCCTATCGTGTACCATCCGGCACAAAGTAAATCTTGTTCTAAATTGTTTCTGTAAACATTATTATTATCTGCGTTCATACAAAGGAAGCATTCAGTATTTGGTGCGCCAGAGGATTTTGTTGAATCCCAATCAATTCTTCCTTCTTGTGATCCGTTTACATCCCAAGTTATTATTTTTCCGTTTTCTGTTGAACATCCAAAGCCATATTCTAAAACAGAAGTTAGGGCTGAACCAACTAAACAAATAACGTCTAAAGCATGACAGTTTGTATTGACGTTTGATTTGCATTTTGTTGCAAGTAATGGGTTAAAATCGCTGTCTATATGTTGGTTTTTTGCATCTTGAACATGGCCTACTACTCGCATATAATTTGAATCAGAAAAGGTTGTATGAAAGTCTTTTACCATTACTGATTCAAAAAAGTAATAATTTATTCCTGTTAATTCATCATAAAGGTGTTCTTTCCAGGAATAGTTTATATCTGATTGCGCCCAACATCCAAAAGCGTTTTCAATTCCGGCTTCTTCGGTTGCTGAATTGCAATCTTCAACAGTTATATAAACATTTAATTGGTTTTTTAAATCAGCACCGTCAGAATCTTGTAAAACCATTACTAGCGGAATTCTTTCAGTTGGTTTGTAATCGTGGTTATCTCGCTCTCTTGTTTCAACTATTTTTGCCATTTTGAATTCTTTAAAGTTTACATAAAAGTTTAATGTTTTATTTGTTCTAGAATTGTTTAAATCTTCATCTTGGGTTGTTAATAAGACAGAAACATTAAATCTCCAAAATCCGTAATGGGGGAAAATCCATTCATCTATTTCAAAATCAAAACTACAATCATCTCCTAAACAATCAAAATCTATTCCTTTGTAAAGTGTCATGTTAAAATCTGAATTTGGTAATTCTACATCATCAGATAAAAACCTAAAATTTAATCCCCTTATTGCTTCGGGGGAATTTGTTTGTAAAGTGATTCTTCCTGCCGGGTGTTCGGATTTTAGCTTGTTAATTAAATCAATTCCTAAAAATAAATCTCCTGGGAGAAAAGGGAATTGTCTTAATTTAATCCAATCATGTTGAACTTCTGAATAATTTAAATCAGAATCAGTAACTTTTATTTTTACAAGAAGATCTCTGTAAATAAGAGTGTTTGCTGTTAAGTCAAAAATGCCTTCTAAATCAATATCATAATCAATAAATTGTTCTGTACCTGTTGTAACTTCACCAATATCTATTTTTTTATATAAGACTTTGTTTGAGTCATTGTTTACTTCAAGAAAAACTTCAATTTCCATAAAGTCGATTGAATTTTCCCGGTCATATAATTGGCCTCTTACTTTAAACTGTTGCCCTTCTATTAAATAATTTCGAACAACATTTAAATCATCGACATAAAGTTCTAGTGGATCGCCATGTTTGTCTAAAACATCAAATTCTCTTGTGAAAAATCCTCTTTGAATTAAAGCATAATCTGATAATGTATAAAGTCTGCTTGTTGTTTCTGTTGAAACAACTGAAAGGATGCCTTTTGAAATTGAAGAAAAACTATGCCTTATTTCTTTTGTGCTTATTGTTGAACTTGTTGAAGGATTTGTTCCTTTTGAATTGACTTCCCCTGCTAAAATTGTTCCTGTGGAGGTGTTTATTTTTGCGTTCATTTGAAAAATATAATTTCCTGAATTTAATGTTCCGCTTATATTAGGTATTTCTTCAATTAATTCGTTTCGGATATTTGAATAGCTTGAAACCTGATACTGATCTACAATATGTCCGTTTAGATCTGTTTGTTGTGGAATGAATGAAACATCCCAATCAGGTATATTTACCATTGAAACCCAAGATTTCATTGGACTTCTAAATTTTAAATCATAATATTTTTCTTCATTTAATTGAATTATATCTATAAAAGAATGTTCAAAAAAAGAAGTTTCATTATTTTGTGATTTCCAAATTTTCTGAACCCCGTTTTCTGTGGTTGAACCGTAAGTTATTGTATCATTTAAAGAAAAATTTATTCCGTTTCCAGAGGTATGAATGAAGTATTGTTTGTCATTATTTAAATTGTTGTTTAATCTAAAACCAATATTTTTTATAGATGTAAGATTTTCAACCTTTATCTTAATATCACTAGCTTGATTTGTTGGAATAACAACAAATGCGTTTACATCTAAAATACAAGAAGAACAATTTGAAATACATTCGCAAGTAATGTCTGAATCAGTCCAGTTTAAGATTGAAAAATAGTTTGAAGAACCAAAACTACTTTCAGTTGAAGAAAATGTTGTCAAATCCAAAGCCCAATGTATGCCATTTGAAACAGTTGTAGTATCCCAAGGATAAGAACAAAGAGATGGGCGATGTGTTAATAGTCCTGTTTCTTTAAGATCAAAACCATCATAAGTAAAATTTGTGTTTTCCCAAACTAAAACTTGCATATCATCATTATAAGTGTTTATTCCGGCAAGACGGTGTGTTACAGTATTATCGATTGTTAAGTTGATATCATAAGTGTAAGATGTATCAAAAACCCAATTTCCTGTTGATTCTGAAAAGAATGCACCACCTGCATTAGTAGAAGCAGAAATAACTCTTAATATTCCATCATCCACAAAAAAAGTATGCGCATTACCAAATGAATCTGGGTGATTAGCTAATAAGTTTGATTCAAAATCACCAAACCAATAATTGTATGGATTCCATTGTGTGCCATCCCACACAAAAGAATTGTGGTCTGTAAAAAGTATAAAATCTCCTGAATATTCTATTGCGTTTACTTGGAGAAATAAAGCTGGAACAACATCAAGACCTTCTGCAAAATTTATTGGTGAAACATCCCATTGATCAGTTGAATCATTCCAAATAAAAGAAGATATATTATCATCACGATGAAGTATATATGTTTCAGTTCCGTAATCAAAAATAGTAAATCCTCTTGCAACATCTTGTGGATCTGGAAGATTTGTTTCCAAACCAATAGAACGCCACCAGGTTGTATCTGATTCATTCCACCAAAAACCCCTCCAACGAATAGCAGCACCGCCTAATGTTGCATCAACTATTAGAGCGACAAGGTTTCCATCAACCATTGCTAAATTAAAACCTTCATAAGTAGTAGTCCATTGGTTTGATGCATCTATTCCTGTTCCAACCATTGTTGAATTTATTGATGTTAGTTTTCCTTCTGCAAAAATGCAATATTTAAATAAATTTAAGTCTGTTATTATTTCTGTTTCTTTTGATCCTGCCCAATAAGAGTAATAAAAGTTTGCATCATATTGAGATTGTGGTTTTGAAGAATCACTTACTGTAAAAAGAATGGTTTTAGTTCCAAATAAAGTTTCATCACCTGCCGGAAAGGTTATGTTTACATCTGAAACTGCTAAAACAGAGGGGAATATTAAAAGCGAAATAATTAAAAACAAAATTATTATTTTCTTCATATATTATATAACCTCTTAAATATAATGTAAAACTACTATAAAAATGTTGCTTTACTGTATTTGATTTTTCTTTGAATCGAAAAACCAAAACCTTTTTTTAATCGATAATATCAACTTCTTTTTTTACAAAATGGGTTTGATATCATCCAATTATTTTGTTTTGAAAAAGCCTTTAGCTCTCAAAATTAGTGCCGCAATTACACCTAAAATAAATAGGGCGATCAAAAGGAACACTAAGAACTCTAGGTTCATTACAACTTCTCTACCTGCTGTACCCATACCGGCCTTTGTCAAATCCTTAAGGTCATCGGTATCATATTCGTTCAGGTCTGGATCGTTTGAAATATCGTATGCCACGTGGTTTCACCTCCTAAAATTTTTAACAATGGTATTAATACTTCTATTTTTTTCCTAAAAAGCCTTTGCTTTTTAGAATCATTACCTCGGTTTTCCTCCAAAGAAGCCTTTGCTTCTTAGAATCATAGTCGCTATTACACCTAAAATAAATAGCATAATTAACAGGAACACAAAGAATTCCAAGTTTACAGCGACTTCTCTACCTGCTGTGCCGAGGCCAGCTTTGGTTAGATCCTTAAGATCGTCAGTATCATACTGATTTATATCTGCATCACATTCAGGCTTATAACCAAAATTATTTCCATCATCGACACATTCAAAAGCTATACAAAACACCTCCTCTTACTTTTTGTTTTTTGTAAGTATAAAAATTAATGAACCTACTCCGATTATTATAAGAATAAAAACAAAAGCAAACAAAGCAAATTCAGAATTTAATGAAGTTTCTCTTATAGATTCTCCAAGAGCGCTTTTTTGTAATTCTGCCAATTGTTCAGAAGAATATGAATTAAAATCTGGTTCTGAATTTATATCGGTATCAATTGCCATGTTTTCGCCTCGTTAAAATTACAGTTACAAGTGAGCCAACAACAACAAAGGCTATAACTAAAAGAAAAATTCCTTGGGAATTTGAAGCAAAAAATCTTAAAAAGTCCCCAATCCAATTTGTTTCAATTTGTTTTATTTGAGTTGTAAAATTTTCTTCCCTAAAAAGGCCTCTCCCGGTTATTGTTGCGGTATAAGTTTGTTGTAATTGAAAACAAAATTCACCATCTGAAAAGAAACCACAAGAAGGAAGAAAAACAGAATAATTTACAAAACCGTTTGAATCAGCAAAGGAAATTTCACCTAAACCAAAGGGGGAAGCAGGGCATCCTAAATCTGATGCAAAAATTAACTTATCACATTGTTTTGGATGAATTAGAACTCCTCTATTGTCATAAATTTTTAATTCAGTATGATATCCATCAAGTCCGTTTCCATCAATTTCAACAATTTGAAACTGAATAAAAAATTCAGAATCAAGTTCAGGACTTGACATCATTTTAAAAGAGCTAGGGAGTATTACTGCATCTTGTGTTTCGTTTCCAAAAGGAATTGCGTTTGTGCAACTAATTAAAATTATTAGAAAAATAAGAATGGATAATTTTTTTATCATGGCGAAATTCTCCTTTTAATCCACTTATTATATACAACTATGAATAATATAATGATTGCTATTACTACAAGCGCAAGAAATATAGGAAAATAATCAAACACTTGTTGTTCTATTTTAGCCTCTTGTTGTCTTTCTTCCAAAAATGCGTTTTCTATTTCAAATTCTCCATATCGAGAACAATTTGAATCGAATGAAACTAGAATGCCATAATTTGAAGGCTGAAATATTCCAGTAAAATAATAAGTGTAAAGTCCGGGAATGTCGCTTTCTTCCGTCATTATTGCTTGATTTATTGTTTTAATCCCAGAATCTAAATCAAAAATGTCTATTGTTGGATTTAGGCCTAAAGAATCTCTTGTAGAATTAAAACCCGATGCTGAAAAAATTAAAGCGTTTGTTTTTTTTGATTCTTTTGCTGAAATTTCTATCGCACAATTGTTTGGATTTACTAAGTCTTGATCTGATAAAACTATATTAAATTCAGTTGTTCCAAAATATCTATCTCCATCATCAATACAAGAAATAGAAAAAATCCAAAGTCCCAAAGAAGAAAAATTAGCATCTGATTCAATTAAATAAATTCCAGATTCCCAATGTTGGGGGTTATTTTTTATAAAAGCCGGTATTCCTGTGGGATTGTGAAGATTTGCATCACAAGAAGCTGTTAAAACCGGCATATTTGTTCCATCAATCAATTGTGTTGCAATATTACAATCAGTATTTATGACAACATTTCCACCACAATTTTCTGAAAAAACATAGGGCAGAAATACTGCTATGAAAATTAGCATTAATAAAATTCTTTTGATCATATTACACCTATTTAATGTTTTTTATTTTATTTAATTTTATCCTTTTCTTTATGTTCCTAGTTCGTCCATTGAAAATATAATTGATGGTATTACTGGTTCTCCTGCTGGAGATTGTGTATCCAGTGTAATTCCTGTATTGCTTACACTTGCTCTTAATCTTACTTGATCTCCTTCATTTAAAGCTATTATAATTTTTAGTAAAATTACGTCTTCTTCTTGAGAATCTAGTGATAGTTCTATGTTTGAGTTACTTATATCAGCAAATCCAGCTCCTGTATCTTTTTGTACCCACATATGAAATACTCCTGATTGTCCTGCTGATGCTGTTACTTGTGGTTGTGCTACTATGTCATAAATTCCTGTTTGTCTTATTAGTATATTTCCATCTTCTATTCTGCTTATTCCAAAATTTCCATCTATTGTATCAAGTTCTATTGAATAAGCTGTTCCTGTTGTTGCAAAAACTTGGTCTGAAATATCTGATGCCTGCATAAATACTGCCTTAATGTTTGTTTCTCCTGTTACTGTTAGGTT
>SDBU01008183.1_pt1 | contig 11941 bp, 13 predicted proteins | sample 2277071 | NCBI WGS metagenome assembly SDBU01 (sample SAMN10397929, study PRJNA504765) | marine sediment metagenome | isolation source: marine sediment core GS08_GC12, 126 cmbsf | place: Arctic Ocean: Gakkel Ridge, Loki's castle | collected 2008
GTTACTTCGGTTGAAGTTGTTATCCAAGTACCATTTGTTGCCCCGTCAAAGTTGCACCAAAAAGCTACTTTAACTTTGCCAGTATCTTCATTCGCGAGATAGAAACTCCATTTGATTTTATCTACTATGGTCCCTTCGTCGCCTTCCCCGTCACTATTTGCGTTTATCCAACACTCAACAGTTCCCCCATCATCAAATATATTCTGGATTGCCGCATCATCTGCTACTGTTATATCCCCACTAGCTCCATCAAAACCCACCCCGTAATAACTCCTATCATGGAATATCGTATCGTACTCCCAAGCAATGTCCTGCTGCAACGTGCCATCAACAGTAATCTCCTGGTATTCCATATAAGGCATGGCGGCCTCTTTAACGAACGTCCAATTGCCCACTGTGTCCGGGATAGTATAGCCGCCGAGTGGTTGCTCATCCTCAAGCACACTATCAATAATGAGGCTCATATTTACTGAATCACCGCTAACTTCGATTAGGTGATCCGCCGCGGTAATGCCAGTGGCGGTCAAAAACGCTCCTGATCGCTGTGTGAACGTATTATCCCAATCTGCCAGGTTTTGATTAGCATGATGGCCATTCCCTGAACTATCCTGTGGTAGGCCGGCACCTTCGTCTATTGCCCAATACGCTATCAAGTCAGTAGCTTTATGAACACCATTGAAGTCAGCCAATATTTCAGCAGGGGATAGTTCAACGCTGTAAATCTTGACTTCAGCGCCCTGGCCGTCCAAATAACTTGCGGTGCCGCCAAGCCACGAGCCTATTTCAACGACACTTGCACCATTGGTCATTCCAGTATAACCACCAGCAAGGATTCTGTTGTTTGTGGCGTTTACGCCATCCCTATATACCTCAATTCCCGTATTGAGTTCAGCTCCATCATAGGTCACGGCATAATGGTGCCAGTCACCTTCATCACCAGCTAATGCCACAGTTTCGGCCCCGATATATATAAGGCCGTTTGGAGTCGTAAAGGCTGCCTGAAGAACGTCACCAGCAGTAGTGCCAAATTTCCATTCTCGTATTCCACCAGTAGCCTTTGACACCAATATACTACTCGTAGCATCGTCAAAATTGACCCATGCAATGATAGTGCATGGCTTATCGGTGCCGGCACCATCAGTAAAACTAAATTCAGGAGCATCGGGAACACGCACCCAATCACTATTGCCACGAATGAAGTCAAGGCAATCATCGTTCATCCCTACCAGGTTTACGTTTATCGTGCCGTTGACAGTAGGGGAAACAGCAACGTTTATAGCACTCTCTTTTAATACTAGATACTTATCGGCACCCGCTACGGTATTTATGAAGCCTTGCTGGATGATTGAAAAGTTGTCCCCTAGTTCCAATGAGGCGTTATCCGCACTGACCATCCCGGTTGCACCAGGAAAATAGCTGATTTTCCCGCCTGTTGCCTCGGCCAAATATAAGAGTTCGGTTAAATAACCATCTTGTGTGATTGCGGGAACCCACACCATCCATGGGTATATCGGATCGAAACCGGGCATAAAAGCCAGATCAGCACCACTGGTATTGCGTAAAGAAGTATTGTTGACTGTTGCGTTTGCGTATAAGCCGTTGATTAATATAGTTGAATTGACGCTTGGCACCGGCACAGCTACGTTTGTGGTGGCCGTGCCGTTATTGCTTATCAATATGGTTGCAAAAAACTTAGAGCCGGTAATGTCTGAAGCAAACACTATCGGCCCTACAATGACTGTTAATATCAGGGTTAAAGCTAATATTCTAAGGCGTTTCATTGCATCCCCCTATATTCTTTTATCCCTTTTCAATATACAACTTGTAAACATGGATTGTCAAGTTCCTCTAATAATCGTTCCTTTATTGCTTTTCACTTTCACGACTAGCCTTCAGGCGTAATTTCTGGCGATCCTTTTTTTACGCCGCTTTTTACTGTCTTTGCTGCCCACTGGCCGACCAAGTGTTTTTCCATTGGCAACCGCGCGATTTAATCCGGCCTTTGTTCTTTCACTTCTGCGCTGTGATTCCATCATCGACACCCAACCAGTAATTGCAAAAAGAAGGTCGGCCACTATGCCGGGTGCTTCAGTCCAGCTTTCTTGATAGCTGAACACCCGGACCGGCTTCAATGTGTTTATCAGGTTGAGAATGGCGCCAGCACCTTCACGCGATAATCTATCGAGTGACCATACCAACAGGATTTCAAACTTCCCACGCCTTGAATCGAGTATCAGCCTTGCCAGCTCTGCTTGATGGCCAGCTTTCCAGGCTGATTCACTTTCACGATAGATTGCCACCAGTTCAAAGCCGCGTTCCTTTGCCCATTTTCCAAGTGCCACAGTCTGATTGTCTGTGGATTGCTTGTCAGTGCTAACTCTGGCGTAAATTACTGCTTTCATTTCTCACCACCCGGGCAGTTTGGAACCTCATTATCTGATAATGAGGTAAGGCCATCTAAATTTTCAATAGAAGCTAGGATTTTCTTTGCCGTTTCACTCCTGGTATATTCATTGCCTCGGTAGAGTATCAGGTAATGGTTGATTATTCTCAAGGTGTCATGGGTCGCGCCAACTGACCGCTTCCCTGGTATCTTTTCGCTCATTGCTTTCCCCCTTTCAAACAATCCACGCAAACATTCCATATCGTCTTTGCCGGGATCGGGATATCCGTTGCTTCTTGTTTAACAACGGAGCTTCCACAACCCCAACAGCGATACGTAACTGGTATTGTAAAAGCACCACTTTTAGTCGCAATCATTGGCTGATCCCTTTTCTTCTGGCAAATCTTTACGCTGGTAGAGCATTACCTTGCCGGACTGAAGCCGAACTTCCACCTGATTGGTATCGAGTACCACGCTTTTTATTTCACCTGGCTGTGCTATCTTGTTTTTAACTATCATTGGCTGATCCCCTTTTCATTATCCGTGGCACCACAATTAGGACATTTTAAAAAACACTTCCCTTTGTTGGTTTTGTATATTTTCATTTCCTGATTGCCGCAATTCCAACATTTTCTACCCGGTGCCGTTGGCCGGCTCATTAGCCGCCGATGATGCCAGCAATCCCGGCAATAACCACTCTGGCTATATACTTCTATAATCTCACCACAGTCTATGCACGAATCACCCCTGCAACTCATTGGCTCTGCATAGCGGGTTAGAGTGGTTGAAGCTCTGGCAGTTGTCCGGCGTTCAGGAAGTAATTCAGGAAGTAATCCAGGGTGATGCTTTCGATTGTAGGAATTTCTTGAAGCTATCCGATGGATCGGCAACAATTCCTCTCGATGCCGTAAATAATAATCATGCTGGTATTCTTGGTATGGCACTTTTTCGGTGCCGGATTCTTTGTCCACCGGCCTTTTCTCGCCAGAAAAGTTATTGTCCATCAAAATTTACCCTTTTCGGATTGCCCCTTAATACAATCCCTTAACTTTCCACTTCCCTTTCCCTGAAAACTGTATGCTGACAGCGATTTTGCCACTTGTTGTTAAAGTAAGGTGGCTTGCTTTGCCTTTCGTGCCTTTGCCAGTGTCGATGTCAGTTTTTTCTTATGGTTTGCCGATAACACCCTTTTTGCCCTTGGCATCGGTATTCTGTCTTTTGGCAGCTCATAATCCCGGCCACCAAGGCCGTTGTCAGATTTTGGCTTTAGTCCTAACTTGCCTTCCAGGTGTCGTTGCCACTTCTTTTCATAAGTGAAGATATAGGCAACCTGATCCTCTTTGTTGAAGTTGATTATCGTTTCCTGCTCATAGTTCGATAACCCTTTACTCCTTTCCCCTGCTTCTTTGACTGTGCTTTTCATTGTCTTTTCCTCCTTCTTTTTTATGTTACGCACCCTTTTAGCTTTGTTTTGAGTGTAGCGTAACATGTTACGCAACAACACAACACGTTACGCGTAGCGTAACATACATACTCTGTAAGAGTATGTTACGCTACGCTGCTTTGTTACGGTCAACATAGTCATGAATCCCCCATATCGTGCCGTTTATTGTTTTTTCAAGTTTGATAAATACTTTGGTGTACCGATTTAAGGTTGATCGAATAACTGCTTCGCTGGTTTCTAATTGCGTTGCAAGTTGCCCGGTGGAAGCGCGCCCTGCCAATTCCCACATAATAACATCACGCGCCTTTTCCCATAATGGCCGTAGCTTTTCAAGTTTGGAGCTGTCAGCCAAGTCAAACGTGTCAAATGTTATTTTGTCCAGGTCGCCATCGGTATCGTTATTAAACTCGATTTTCAGGCCAAATGGTTTCAACTTCGGTCCCAAATTGTTTTTCTGATTAACAAAGGCAAGCTCTATAATATTTTCTCCCGGCTCCTGCGCTTGCTTTAACTCAAATACGCTGCGCGCTCGATTGTATTTAACAACTGATCCGTAAGCGGCACCAGTTCCAAAATCGGTATTCATAACTGATTTTGGCACATGGTCAATCGTCAAGGTGGTGGTTTCCCACGATGCCAGTATATTGTAGTAAATCCCGGCAAGCTGATCGTCTTTCATGCTGGTAAAAGCGCCGGCCATTGCTGCCATCTGGCTATCAACCACTACTAAGATAATGTTATTGTCGCGTATAAAGCTACGGATGAAATCAGCGTGTAGGGGTATCGGGGAATATAATGGCATATAATGAATTATCCCACTGTCTAGATCAGTATGAACGCGTTTTGAAAGTCCTCGTTTGATGGCGGTAATATATCGCCGGTGCGTTTCAATGTCAGCTTCCCAATCTAGGATTACCACGTTGCCCTGCCCTAAAGCACAAAACGAACTGTCTAGGACACCATTGGCAAGTAAAAGTGGCAGATAATCCGCGCCGGTGATTGATTTACCGGCACCGCCTTGTGCAAATGCGGTGGTCGCTTCCCCTACTGGTAAGAACTTGCCGCGCTCTGCTATGTCGAAAAGGTGCGGTACATCTTTTCGGGATGGTGGTGCGTTAGCATTAAATACCTGTATCTTTTCACTTTCAATAGGTGGTGGTGGTTCATACTGTCGCACACTGGCAACTTGATCTTTATATTGCCTCAGGATCGCAAGTGCTTCATCATCAGGTAAGGGGTCTTCGCTATCTCTATTGAGTGCCATGCCTAGTGTTTCGATTTCTTGCTGGCTGAATCCTCTGGCGCGTAGCTTGCCGGCGTATGATACTAGACTACTATGGCGGTTGCCCTCTTTTAATGGTTCAATAGGTGTAGATTTTGGTTCCCCTTTGTCAGTCTTACTGGCACTGACAAGAGCAAGCAACCAGGCGGGAGCATCAGCTATTGGTGAATTATCAATGGTTTCATAAGGTAATCGGGTAACTGATGGCGCTGCTACGATATAGCTGTCGTTTGCCCTGATATCAAAGCCAGGATACCCGTATTTACCAGCTCCCGGCCTTACATTCAAATCTTTTGTTACTTTATAAACGTGGTGTAAGCCTTGCTCTTTTGGCTCTGCTTTGGTGCCGCCGCCTGTTTTGATGGTCCATGTTGCCGGCAGCTTGCCAAATTTTGTTTCCAGTTGTGCCTTACTCTCTGCCCCGATCTTGCCGTCAAAGTCAGGCACCAATAACCCGGTACATCGAATACCGATATTGGATTTCGGCCACATACCCCACCAGTGCTTGATTTTTTCAGGGTCGGTGGTGGCATCTTTTAAGCCGTTCATTGTCAGTGGCGGTGCTTTTTGCCCTGCTTTAATTGGGAAAACTTCAAGCCCACTGGCAGCATAATCCAAAGCGGCTTGAAGTAATTTATTGACAACAGGGTTTTTGGGTGTTATACTAGTCTTAGCATTCATTGTCTAATCCCCTTACGGCCAGGGCTACCCCGCCCTGGCCTTTCTCGTTACGCTGATTTTATTGCCTCTACCGGCTTAACAGTATTGCGGCCGCAATCCTTGCACCTATATTGCTGTACTTCAGTGCGGCCACTCCATATCACGCCTTGTTTTACAAGGTTGGTGCCGTGACATTCCGGGCAATGGATTGTCGCTTCGTTTGTCTTTTTCATAGCCTTTTCTCCTTTGATGGTCAAGCTAGTTCAGTAAAGGTTCTTTGGTTACTCCGTTGAGTATGGCAAGCAACTTTTCCAGCTTCTTTTCCTTGATATCGTTTTCAAGTCCAAGTGCTTCACTTAACCGGCACATAAACATGGAATGCCGTTCTATCTCTGGTTGAATTTTCTCATGGCGATAATCGCCGCCGGAAGCCATCACCATAATCACTTGGTCAAGGTTCAGCGAGAAGGCAACGCACTCGGGAATCCGTGTGCCATTATCTTCAAGAAACGATCCCAGTGAGCAACGTTCCGGGTACTGTTCGCTCTCTAATTGAGCGATGGAGAAAAGCAGTTGATCGCCAGCGTTAGGATGATCGTCAGATTGCAGCAGGCATATTCTTGAAACTTTGTGGCTTTCCTCGGTAGAATCAAACTCGTTATCCCATTCCTTGTGAGGAAAGCACCACTGGCACTCTATACATCTGCCGGCCTTTGCCTCTGTGAGTAGCCCTTGGAAGATTTCTTCGGCTCCCTTTAGTTCCTTTGTGTCGTTCATTGTCTTACCCCCTTTGTCTAATATGTAAATATATTAACACTTTGCAATAGCAATGTCAAGCGTTTCGATGCGATTTATACCCCTTGTTGAATAATAATTTAAGCTGCTAATCCTGCCAGCTTGCAATGTTCTGATTTAATATCGTTCATGGCGTGGTTGCCGTTGCGGATCAACCTGAAAACTATCGCTTCAGCAAGGTACGTCTTTCGTGGACTCTTGAAATAGAAAGATACGCGCCAGCCACATTGCAAACAATATATATCGTTCCATTCCCTGAGTAGTATCCCGGTACCGCATCGGTCGCAATGGAATCCATTATGATTGTTGCCGTTCCCGTTACCATTGTTACTCATTGGATTAATTCCTTATATATATTATATTATAAGTGCGGCGCGCACATTCGGTTAGTTAGTTAATTAAGTCTCTTATATATATTATGTTATAAGTACCGCGTGCGCCGACTGTTTGTTTGTTAATCTAGTTATTATATACATTATGTTATAGTACCGCGTGCGCCGCTTGCTTGCTTGCTAATCCTCGTATTATATATAATATACCTACCCTGGTGGTGGTTCTTCTGGTTATCGTATATCTATATATTATAGTGGCTGCATCCATCCCTACTACTCCTCACTGATTTATAATCCTCGTACTATGTATATATTATAGTGGCCGCCGGTGGGTCTACTGCTACCCCTCCCCTTGAAAAAAGATAGTTCTCGTATATATATATAATATAGTGGCGCTGGTGGGCAGCAGCAGCAGCATTAACATACTTTGATTAACTCCTCGTATCTATATATATTATATGGGTGCCATGGGGTCATCATCATCATAACAACAATTTCTCGTAGTATATATATTATATGGGTGCCAGGGCAGCATCACCACCACCCCCTACCATTAAAATTGATACTTGAAAACGCTGTAAGATATTTAATACCCGCGCACGAGTCAAGTACCCCTCCTACCACCTTATTGTTAAATCGTATATACATATATTATATTGGCCTCACCAACGACAACAACAACTACATCATTCCATTAAATAGGATTTTGGTTTTGATACTAGAAACGCTGTAATGTATATAATACCCGCGCGCTATGCCTCTACCTTGTTGTTGTTCATAGCTAAATTGGCAAAAACCAACGCTTCTTTTCATTTCACCGGCTCCAACTGGTCCAACTCCAATAGTAAACGCTCAACTTGCGGTCGGTAATCACGAGCGAAGTCCTGGCATAGTCCGTGGTACACCGGGCTTTTCATATCACGCTCATTATGTTTTCTGAGTACCTTTAACCACTCGTAAACCGCTATCGCTGCCCAAACGCTAACAGTGTCATTTCGTTGTTTACTATTCATTCCAAGAATTAGCCGGTGAAGATTCGCCGGCACCCGGCAGCCGATAACTTCTGTATTACCAGCCAACTTTCCGCGAAGTTTCAACTTGCCGTGAATCGTGTCGTAAACGGCCTCGATAATTGCCAGTCGGATCATATCGGATCGGCTTTTGAAAAAAAGAGTGTGCCTGAAGTGGTCAAGGCTATTAATCATATCCTGATATACTCTGAATGTCAGGTTCATAGATTACTCCGCAACACACCTATTATTGCTACCAGCCCAAGCACACCGGGAATCCAAATTATTATCCACGGTGTCGACATCAAAAATCCTGAAGTGCCGGGGTATTGGGACATGTTGCTGGTTGAATTCATGGTAGTATTTGCGCTCAAAGCTAAATCTGAAATCACTGGCATGACCACCAGTAAAAGCAGATAGGCACCCGTTACTAAACCCACTATTGCGATTATTAAAAGTAGTTTACTCAAAGCAACCATCCGTACTTATGATTAATTCCATCGCAATCTGACACGCGCCTAGAGCTTCTACCCTGCTGATTCCAGGTGTGTTTGCAATTCTGATTGCATTCCCGTCAATCAGGATCACCAGCAACTCCTCATCATTATCAGTGTGAAGTTGCTCTACAACTGTTGCCAGCGTGTCACCCATTAAAATTGATGATATCGTATCCTTCTTTTTCATAAGTTACCTTTTCAATCGTGGCGTTTTCGGAGTGATTCTTGGCTGACGTTGCCGCGGCATACCAACGCGAAGTTTCGGTGGCCGTGGTGCGAATTCAAGCCGCGACTGTGTTTCTCTGGCAATGCGTAGCTTTGCTTGCTTAATAGCCTTGCCTACGATCCGCTTGGCATCTACCGCGTACCTCACTCTAAAGCTCTTGTCGACTTTGCCATCACCATCGAGATCAACGTCAACGCGCCAGAATGAATGTTGCCGGCGGGAAGTAGTGGAGCTGCCATTTACCTTTGTTACCTTTGCCGGTCCTTTCGTTTCTGTGAAGATTGGTAATTCCCTCTGCACTACTATGGTTTCAGCTTTCAGCACGCCACTTTTCAACTCTGCGGTAATATCATTAATCAGGATATCCCGGTCTTTCCACAAGCGTTCAAGTGCTGCCTTGTCGCTGTGTGCCTTTTCAATCGCCTCTTTAATATCTTCAACGTCATTAAATCCGCGTTCACTCATTACCTGATCTAACGCTAATTCATAGGGTATCTTTGCTTGGGTTTCGTCTTTTGCTACCTGAATTGACGATGGCAACGGATCACGCCCTATGATATCCCTGAATTGCTTTGGTGTGATTCCTTTTAAGTGGCCTTTCAACTTGCCTGAAGCTGTAATCAAGCCGGTTAAGTCAGCCACACGGCTTTCAGCCAGGGATTCCTGTAATCCAAGTGCCTTGCTTTCAGTTTCAAAAACTTCACGTTCAAGCTGCTCTACGGACATTATTATTGCCTCCAGATTTCGTTTTGCTTATGAAGTAACCCATGACTATAAAAGAGGTCGGTGTAATCCAGCTCTGTATTGCGCTGACACTCATCCACCTTATAACTTTGCTTACTTCTGCGATGCCCAAGTCAAATTCTGTGAATAGGTTGCCCAAGTCAGCACCGATGGTAAAAGGATTCGCATAGACATATAATCCATGCGCGCCTAGTAATATAAAGGCAGCTCCAATTATTTTACAAATAACAAACCACATTTTATCTACTTAACCTTGGCGTTTTTGGCGTGATTCGTGGCGATCGCCTACCTAACCCACCGCGCCCTCTGTCAAGCGGTGGTGGCCGCCTGGTTATGGTGATATCGCCGGTAGTTTCTTGTTTCGGATCAGGTGTAAATCTTATGCCGACTCCCTTGCCTTTGGGAATTATGGCGATATCCTGAATGCCCATATCCAGCTTTATTGTCTTACTTGGACCCTTGCCCGTCAGTCGTTTGATAGTTCGATATGCTGAACCTTTGCCCTTTGCAACTGATGCGCCTACTGGCTTTCTGCCTACTACCATGACAAAATCTGATTGGCTTAAATATGGGTGCATTAGCACATGGTATATAGGTTTACCCCCTAATTCGCCTTGTCGCCATCCAATCGCGCCTTTTGCAGAGGCTATTATCTTCCGTTTTTGTTTATCAGTACCGCCGCGTAGTAATAGCCCTGTTGGAACAGGGGGATCAATTGGTACAGGATCAGGTATTGGTACATGGCCAGGTTTCGGTGATGGTGTTGGCGATGGTGATGGCTTTGGTGTTGGGCTTGGCTTCGGTGATACGCTAGGTTTTGGCGATGGTGCTACGCTCGGCTGTATTGCCGGTAAAGGGCTTGGTTTAGGACTTGGTTTTGTTGTAGGACTAGGCTTTGGGCTTGGAATTTTTTCAAGCCTCATAAGCGCGCGATATCCGCTTGGTACTGGCGAAACTCTGGCGCTTAACCTCTTTGATATCGCTATGGATGGGACACTCGGGGAAGCGATCGTGCTTGGCGATTTGCCTGATGGTGTGCTTACACTTGCTGAAGTAGGGCTTGTTCTAATTGTATAACCTGAAGCTATGGCTGAAGGGCTTATCGCTGCTGATGCTGCTATTGAAGCGCGTAACGCTGGTGATAGTCCAGTATTCATATAATCCGGAACCAACACAGATACAGAAGGTGTGCCTTTTGCGGTGATTGCCTCTGTTGGTGAAAATTCCCAAGCGGCAAACCTTGGAGGATTCTCTGCTGCCAGCTTAATTAACGCATCAGGGTTTTTACCCCATGCTCTGGCCCATTTATCGGCGATCTCCTTACCCTTGAATGTGCGTAGTATCACATAATAATCAACGATATCCTTTATTCTGTGAGGTTCTGGAGATATGCCTGTTTTACGAAAGTGTAATATCGCATCAGCCTTGCGCTTACCTGTTTCAGATAGGCGCATAATCTTCAGCGTTCCTACTCCTGGATATTTGATTGAAGCCACCGGCTCGGCAACCTTCATACCATAAGACCATGCCCCTGTTGTACCTAATTTCTCAACCTCTGATGCAATGGAGCTTATTTCAGTGGCATGAATATCTACTGCGTGATGCCAGCCGGCCGCATCCCTTACCTCAATAAGCGTGGGTGTTTTCTTGCTAATCCTAACATTCGCCGCCCCTTCTGTCTTTTGAAGCATACCAAGTAATTTTTTAGTAAATGCCTCTGTGTTTGCCTGTGACATACTGGTGTGAATGTCGATATCGCCAGGTTGCCGCCACAATCGCAACTTGGGATCAAGCTGTGGTTTCATGGTGTAGCTGCCATATATCTTTTCAACTTGCTTGCCTTCTGCGATTGAAGCCTTGAATACCTGCCCCACGCCTTCAGGTGATAGCGATTTAATGCCTTCCGGCTGTATCTCTTTTGAAAGGAATGGCGATTTCTTACCAGCGAACATTCCCCTGGTATCCAATGTTGTTTCAACTTTAACTATATCAGCTTCCGCAACGCCCATTTTCTCCAATGCTTTGCGCGTTCCTAGAAAGCTGGTTTCTATCTTCGTAGCTGGCTTAAAGCCTGTCGATATCTCTGCAAATTGTGGCAGTTTTACGCCTTTTGCGCCTATTACTAATCTACTGCCAGATATACCGATAATTGGCTTGCCGTGGAAGTTTATGCCTTTCCATATCGTGATCTCTCCTGCTGCTGTCGGCACCTTCACCGCTACTGGCATAGCTGTCTTTACAATTGCCCCAACTGCTGGAATCGCCGTTAGTGCCGTTATCGTTACGCCCAATACCTTGCCGGTGGTACTCATTTCATTCCAATTTACCGCCGTGTGTAATCCGAATATGCTACTTATTCCGGCTGAAGCATAGGGTATTATACCTTTTGGTATAATCGGCAACGCCCACGCTGCAAGCTGTGCCGATCCTACCGCATATTCAAGCGGTTTTATATCGCCTTTTTTTACTTCAGGTAATGCCATTCGTGCCGGTGAAAAGAAAAGCGTTGACGCTCCGACAATCATCAACCTTCTGCCTGATTCCGGCGATAACCTGTAAAAGTCGCGC
>SDBU01008184.1_pt1 | contig 11939 bp, 7 predicted proteins | sample 2277071 | NCBI WGS metagenome assembly SDBU01 (sample SAMN10397929, study PRJNA504765) | marine sediment metagenome | isolation source: marine sediment core GS08_GC12, 126 cmbsf | place: Arctic Ocean: Gakkel Ridge, Loki's castle | collected 2008
CCAAAAAAAGAGCATTTGAGATTTATACTTGGGGAAAGATTGCAGAAGAATGGGCTGAAAAATTCATTAATATCGGTGTAATAGAAAAAATTTCGAAAACAGAGCCGCATTCAGCATCGAGTCTGTCTATCTATCGGAGAAACCAAAAAAATGTTGTTGAGAGAGAAGATATTGCAAAAAAAGGAATTAAAAAACTTTCTTTATGCACTATTGTGAAAAATGAAGAAAAGAATCTTGCGATATGTCTCGATAGTGTTAAAGATATAGTAGATGAAATGGTAATTGTCGATACCGGCTCAAATGATGATACTGTGAAAATTGCAGAGAGTTTAGGAGCAAAAGTTTACAACTTTAAATGGATAGATGATTTTTCAGCAGCAAGGAATTTTGCATTATCAAAAGCAGAAGGTGAATGGATTTTATACCTCGACGCAGATGAAAGATTAGATGATGAAAGTGCAAAAAAGGTTTTGGAAATAGTGAACAATAGAGATGATATTATGGCAGTGAGTCTCAATCTTCACACTCCACAAGAAGAAAATAACCTGATGAAATATTCATCACTTGATTACTGCCGTCTTTTTAAGAATCATCCGAAAGTGAGATTTGAAGGAAAAATCCACGAGCAGATATTAGATTCTATAAACAGATTGAACGGTAAAGTTCTAAAATCAGATATTACAATTGACCATTTTGGGTATAGAATTTCAGAAGAAAAAAGAGATGAAAGATTGAAAAGAAATGAAAAGATTCTCAGGAATGTTTTAAAGGAAAATCCAAATGATTCTTTTATGCATTTTAATCTTGCGAAAGTATACAGGTTAATGGAAAGAGATACAGAAGCCATATCGGAATTTAAGGAGGTTGTTATAGGAGATGAAGGAGATTTGAAAGATAGACTTATTTCCGAGACCTATGCGGCACTGTCGCAGTTATATTTAAAAAGGGAAGATTATGCATCTTCGAGAAAATATGCACAGCATGCAGTTGATTTGGCAGAATATGAATTAGTGCCGCAATATCTGCTCGTAACTCTTGATTTTATTGAAGAAAAATACGAAGAGGCTCGCGTAAAACTTGAGAAAATACTTGAAATTGCCGAAAATATAAAGAAGAAAGCTGTCACCGGTGTAATAGATATATCACAGATATACGAGGATTTGGGAAATTGTTGTTTTAAATTAGATGAATTTAATAGGTCAATTGAATATTACAAAAAATCATTACAGCTTGATGACAGCAAGTATTCTGCTCACTTCAATCTTGGTAATGTACTGCTAAAAACCGGCAGGGGAAATGAAGCTTTAAAAGAATTTAAAAGGGTTCTTGAATTGAAGCAGGATTTTGAACCGGTAAAAAAGATTATAAATAATTTGCTTTCATTACAAAGATAGGTTTTTATAAAATATTGAGGTATTTTTTAGTAAAACATAAATGTATTAGTAAGTTCAGGATATATTATGAAGAGGATTAAGAAATTCATGAAGAAGGTTAAAAAAGATTCAAATCCGGTAGAAAAATATGAGGAACTGTTTAATCATTATATGTCAAAAGGGATGGAAGAAGAAGCAATACCAATACTTGAAAAATATCTTGAAATAAGAAATGATTATCCGGAGGGTGAATGTCATCTCGGGATATTATACTTCAATAAAGGAGACTTAGAAAAAGCGGCACAAAGATTTATAAATGCATTAAAGATTAATCCTGAGATGAAGGATGCCAATTTTAATCTCGGATTTATAAACAAACTCCTTAAAAGATATAATGAAGCACTTATGTTTTTTAAAATTGTAATAGATAAGGACCCCGCTGATGTAGAGGTACTTTTTAATACTGCTGAATGCTGCAAAGAGATAGGTAAAAATAGCGACGCTCTGTTTTTTTATCAAAATGTTTTGAAATTAAATCCTGAACACATAGAAGCAAAAAAAGGACTTGAAGAAGTAAAGAAATTTGTGAGTGAAAAAGAAGTAACCGGTAGAGAAAATAAGCTGAACATCCTTTTTGTACAAGAATTTCCCTGTATCAGAAATTATAAAATGGCTAAAGCATTGAAATCAAAAGGACACAAAGTTTCTTTAGCATATACACGTGGAAAACTCAGCCAGGTTTATAAGAATTTGGATGATGATGTTTATTATGAGTTGATTCCTTTAAAAGATTTCAGGCAGTTGTGGGATATTTCACAGTTTTACGATATTGTTCATTCTCATAATGAGCCGGACACGTTAACAGTTAATAGTCTTGCAAGTGATTGTCCGGTTATTCATGATACGCATGACCTTTTAACTCTCAGGGAATCAAATAATCCTAATCTGAAATATTTTGAAGGAATTGCTAATAGAGGTGCCGACGGAAGAATCTATGTCTCTAATTATCAGTTACGGGAAGCAAATTATTTATATGGAATAGATGTAGATAATTCGCTTGTATTTTGTAACTACGTTTCAAGCGATGATATACCTTCAAAGTTTAAACCAAAACTCTCAGAAAAGGATGGAAAAATACATATAGTCTATGAGGGCAGTCTCGGTGTCGGTTCTTCTCACAGAAATTTTATATCAATATTTAAAGAATTAGCTGGAAAGGGTTTTCATATCCACATATATTCGGCTAATTACATGATAGAATATGAAAAAGAACTCATTAATAATCCTTATATTCATTATAACAAGCCCATCTCTCCCAAAAATCTTATATATGAAATAAGTCAATATGATTTTGGGATTATCCCGTTAGTGAGTTCAAAAGAAAGTGAGCGACACGTAAATTCGGCGCTTCCGCATAAATTATTCGAATATCAGGCTGCCGGACTTCCGGTTATAGCTTCCGACCTTGAAGAGATTAGAAATTATTTAAGAAAAACCAATGTTGGAATATTATACAAAAATATAAACGATATATCGAATTCTATTGAAAAACTTAAAAAAATAAAAGTTAAAAATAAGGTATCCACGTTTGAGGGTGAAATTAACAAGCTTATCAGATTTTACAGAAAGATTATAGATAAAAAGAATAATTCCAGGAAAATTATATATGAGGAACGCCGAAGGGAGCACTTAAAGAAGGTTTATTCGTACGTTTATCGTGGGATTACTAATGATTTTTATAACGGTAAAAATGTTGACCCCCTTTCAAATAAACTTGCCGTCGAAAGGATAGATAAGATAATCTCGATGATCGAAGGGGATGTATTGGAAGTGGGATGCAATGGTGGAATTATCCCTATACTTGCCGGCAGGAAGAAACATAATTGTGTGGGAATAGATCCTGTTGTTGAAGTAATAAATGCAGCAAAGTTCGAACTGCTAAAAGAGACAAAGGATGTTCAGGAACGAGTTAAATTTGATGTCGCATGGGCTGAAGATATGCCGTTTGATGATAACAAATTTGATACTGTTGTTCTTGGTGAGGTGTTAGAGCATGTTATGGATTTAGATATGACACTTAAGCAGGTTAAACGTGTTTTGAAACCTAAAGGAAAATTAATAGCAACCGTACCAATGGGTGATACTAAAGTTCCGACACATTTGAGAGTCTTTTTTCCGGAGACATTTAAAAGTATAATGAATAGATATTTTACATCAACTCAAACTGTCAATAATGGAAAATATTTTATTTGGTATGTAGGAAGAAATTTATCATAATATATAAATAAACATATCGGTATAGTGAACTTATTTCAGGATTATTAAGTAAAGAGAGAATTTGTTCTATAAATAATTATATTTTAATATTAATAATAATAAGGATTTTTGTTATGGAAAATTCATTAGATATCGCTATCGCAAGCCAGGATTTTGACAAAGTTATAGAGCTTTGTGATGAGAATTTGATTGAAATAGGGGAAGAACATAACAAAGAAGGTTATCTGAGATATTCAATAATAAAAAGTGTATTTCTGGTTAATGTCAATAAATTAGAAGAGGCAAAAAAAATACTGACGAATCTTTATATCGAAGGATATAGGACTATCGATACGGAATTTCTTCTTTCAAAAATATTTTATCAACTGGATGATTTTGAAGAAGCTCTCAGATTTGGCAGCATTTATATCGAGCACTTAAATGAAAACAAGGCTAATAGTCTTCCTACTTATACAGATGCCGTTAATATGGCTCATGAGATGTGTAATAATCTTGGTTCAATTTCGTTGAAATTGAATAGAATTGAAGATGCTTTGGCATATTTTACAAAGGGTCTTGAGTTTAAAGATGATTACTCGATTTTGTATCAAAATTTAGGAATAGTTTATATCAATTTAGAAAAATTGGATGATGCCAAAGAAGTGCTGGAGAGAGGGAAGGAAAAGTGTTCCGATTCTGAAATACACAGAATGTTAGGGTTAATACTCAGGTCAACTCATTATTACAATAAAAGTTTTAAAGAATTAAATACTGCTGTGACGCTTGGTTCGCAGGAAGCATTATTTGACCTTGCAGGAAATTACAGAATATTAAGCAAATTTAAAGAAGCTAAGAAATGTATGGAAAAGTATTTGAAATTTAACCCGGAAAATCAAGAAGCAAGAATATTTATAGATGAAATTAAGGAGAATCCGAATTACGGAAAGAAAGAACCGACTATAAGTATTTGTATGATTGTTAAGGATGAAGAAGAAATGCTTGGTCAATGTTTGGAATCGGTTGTAGATGCTGCAGATGAGATAATTGTTGTAGATACGGGCTCTAAAGACAAAACGGTGGAAATTGCCGAGAGTTTTGGTGCGAAGGTTTTCCATCATCCCTGGAATGATAATTTCAGTGAAGCCAGAAACCATTCTTTGAGTTATGCCGGCAGCGATTGGATTCTGATTATAGATGCTGATGAGGTTTTGGAGCGTGAAGATATACCAAAACTCCTCGAGTCAAAGTGGAAGAAGGAGTATGATGCAATTTGTTATGCTGTTTATAGTGTTCTGCCCGGACAAATTGGCGGAGTTAATATGGGTAAAAATTATTCCGCAAGATTATTCAAAAATAAAAAGAGTATCTATTATGAAGGAATTGTACACAATCTGTTAAGAATGCCTAAAAAAAATGCTACTGCAGAAATCAGAATGTATCATTACGGCTATGACCTTAGACCGGAGAAAATGGGGAATAAATTTAAAAGAAGCTTAAGTTTACTCTTAAAACAGATTGAGGAGGATCCTGGAGATATTTTTGCAAGATATAATACGGCGCAGATGTATCTCAGCAGGGGTATATTTAAAGAAGCAGAAGAACATGCTTCAAAAATAATTGAGATTTGTAAGCCGAATGATATGGGGCAGCAACATCTATATTTAATGGGCTTATATCAGTTAGCACTTATAAAATTGCGAAAAGATGATGGTAAAGAATCTGAGAAATGCTGCCTTGAAGCGTTAGAATTAAAAGATGATTATATCGATCCGATGCATGTGCTGATGTGGATTTATTTTACGCAAGAGAGATTCGATGAGGCAAAAGAAATGTGTTATAAATTTATGGAGACAATAAATAACACAATTGAAAAAGGAAGTTTTAATTTACTTATTTTAAGTAAACTTGGCAGCAATTATGAGGCGTTGTATATTCTTGGAGAAATAAGTAAAAAAGAGGGGGATTTGTTTACTGCAAAAGATTATATTTATAAATCCCTTAAAGTTAATCAATATTATTGGAAGGCATACCGCACTTTGGGTAAAATTTTAATGGATGAAGGGAATTATAAAGAAGCAAGTGAATCCCTTGAATTAGGTATAAAATATGGTTACTTAAATGCAGAAAAGTATGGAACATTGGGCGGCAGCCAAAAAGAATATTCTGCAATGGTGGAAGAATACAGAACTGCTCTCGAGAAGAGCATTTTATAAATTTAATTTACTTCTTTTGAAAATAATTATTCACAGCAGCAGAGAATCGAGAAAATATAATTATTTTTCATCCATCGATTACACTGGAAATAACAAGACTCATAGAAGAATTGTGAAATCAAGCAACAATCGATAGAATAAATAAATTTAGTGATTCGATATTATTGAATCACTGAATAAAATCACGAAATATAAATTTTATTAATATCACTTTTTTCCTTAAATAATGGCAAAAAACAAAAATATAAATCTTTCATTGTGTATGATAGTGAAGGATGAAGGGGCGAATTTGAGAAATTGTCTCGAAAGTGTTAAAGACTTAGTAGATGAGATTATTGTTGTTGATACCGGTTCTAAAGATAATACGATTAAAATTGCAGAGGAGTTTGGAGCAAGGATTTATCATTATAATTGGAATGACGATTTTTCAGCAGCAAGGAATGAATCCTTAAAGTATGCAGGAGGCGGCTGGATATTGGTCCTGGATGCCGACGAGATAATTGATTTGAAAAATAAGAAAAAATTAAGAGCAATAATAAAGAAGAAAGAAAAGTTGGCTTATTATTTGACTTTCAAAAGCAGGATGGCAGAAAGCGGTGCGGGCAGCTATATCTATAATGCTCATCCAAGGTTGTTTCAAAACAGGCGGGGAATAGTTTATCAAGGGAGAATTCACGAAGAAATTGTATCTTCGGTGGAAAGAGCAGGTGGGAAATTGGCCTTAAGTGATATAGAAGTTGAACATCTTGGATATGAAGCCCGTTTTTATAAAGAAAAGGATAAATCAGAAAGAAATATAAGAATATTGATGAAAGAGCTAAATAATAATCCTGATAATGGGATGACATATTTTTATCTTGGAGAGTCTTATTCATTATTGCATAAGTGGGAGGAAGCGGTTGACTATTATAAAAAAGGTTTGCTAATGAAAAATATTCCGGTATTGAATTGTGCTATACTCTATCAGAATTTGGGGACGGCTCTGCTTCACCGGAAGAAATATGAGGAAGCAGTGAAGGTGGAAACAAAAGCAGTTGAACTTAATCCGGATATAACAACGCCGCACCTTATCTCAGCTCAAGCTGCATATAACCTTAAGAATTATGATAAATCAATCTGGGAATTAAACTGGTATCTTGAAAAGGTGCGTCTGGAAAATATAAAAAGAAAAAATTATGTAATTTATCATGAGCCAAACTTAACGTTTGTTTATACTCTTCTTGGAAAAGCTTATCTGAATACAAATAATTTTCAGGATGCTGAAAAATATTTTCTGAAAGCCGATAAATCTGATGAGAAATTTTATCTTCTTTTTAGGACGGAGTTAGGAAATAAAAATTTACAAAAAGCTGAAGAATATATTAGGAAGGCGATTAAGTTAAACAGTGAATTCACAGATTATTATATCGAGCTTGGAAACATTTTAGGTAGTCAAGAAAAATTTTTAGAAGCTGAAGAAGTTTTTAATGCAGCTTTGAAAATCAGTCCGAAGAATACTGTAGCATTGAAAGGACTTGGATTAATATATTTGAATACAAAAGAGTATGGAAAAGCAATTACTGAATTTGAAAAAATAAGAGAAAAGGAAAATAATATCGATGTGCAGGAGCTTCTTGTGGAGGCATATTTTAATTCCGGGAAGATGCCCGAATCTAAAATAATACTGGAGAATTTATTGAGTAATGATGTAAAGAAGCAAAAGTACTATTATTTGTTAGGAATAATTAATGAAAACTCAGGAGACATTAAAAGTTCGGTCGAGTTTTTCAAGCAGGCAGCCATCTGGGAGGGTGGTGACTCGGAAATATATTATATGTCGGGGAATAAACTCTCGAATGCTGATTTACTTGATGATGCGTTAATAGCATATAATAAATCAATAATGTTAACACCAACAGTAAAAGAACCAAGGATGAATCTTGCATTAATTTATATTAAAAAGAATGATTATGAGAAGGCAATAAAAACATACTTGAATTTGCTAAAAATCCATCCGTCAGATAAAAAGGTTAAAAGAAATATCGCTTCACTTTATGCGAAAGTAGGAGATATAAAAGAGGCAGAGAGGTATCTTTTGGCTTCGAGGGACTGAAATTTCTAATTTAAAATAGGCATAAACAATTGTTTATATAAAATTATGTATGATATTTTAGTTCGAAAATAAAAACCACGGATTAAGAATAAAAAAACAAGTATTTAACTCAATCTTGTTTCGAAAATAATATCACTGTCAAGGGTGAATCCTGCTAAAGCGGGACTTCGCCAGCATAAGATCCTGAACTTGTTTCAGGATCTATTTTCATACTTCGTGGTGCTCTAAAAAGAGCATGAGCGTTTAATACAAAGATAATAATTGGATGTTGAACTCATTTAAAAATAAATTTTTCAAAAAAAATAGCATTTTCACTTTTTAAGTGAAAGATAAAGTAAAGTTTTAATGAAAAATGTCGATTATTATATATAAAATAAAGATTAAGAAATTCAATAGTTAAATAACATAAAGATAATAATTATTAAAGGGAGATTTTTGTAATTTTTTTTAATAAGTAATAAGAACGACGGGCATGGATGTCCGTCAGAACTAAAACAGTACAAGGAGGTATTAATATGGCTATTGGTGATTCTACTCGTATAAACACAAACATAGCAGCATTTAACGCATTAAATGCGTTAAAGGGTATTAACAGAAACTTAGAAAAGGCTCAGCTAAAATTAGCAACCGGTTGGAGGATTAACGAGGTTGCAGATGACCCGGCTGGATTTGTCATTTCTAAAAGACTGGAAGCACGCGCCCGAGGGTTGTCGGTTGCATTGGACAATGTGGGAACTGCGAAGAATGTGCTTTCAATTGCAGAAGGCGGAATGCTGAATATTCAAGACATTCTGCTGACGATGAAGGAAAAAATAACTCAAGCGGCAAGTGATACATTAGGTTCAGCCGAAAGAAATGCTATTAAGACTGAGATAGACCAGTTAACAGCTGAAATTGATAATATTGTTGCGGAAACTACATTTAATAATATAAGATTAATCGATGGAACTTATACCGGTAAGTCATATCAGACCGGTGAGGATACGGTAAATGTATTAATATATTCAATTACTCAGTCTGCGCCTCTCGCTACAGGGCTTAATATGGGTGTGAAAGCAGCAGATATACAGGTTGATTCTGCAAATGTTTCAAGTAGAGTTTTCACTGCAACAGGTGCATCGTTTGCACTTGATAAGGTAGATAAAGCCATAGAGGTTCTCTCTGACCAGTTACAGAACTTGGGAGCCACTGTTTCAAGATTATCAATAAAGGAATCAACATTGAGTATAGCGATAACTAATACATATTCTACGAAGTCAAGAATTTGGGATGCCGATATTGCGAAAGAACAGTTGGACTCGACAAGGCTACAGATATTACAGCAGACAGCAACAGCACAACTTGCACAGGCGAATGTGTCACCGCAGAATGTTCTGGCTCTATTTCAATAAAAGATAGTGAATTTTAGTAAAGGTTTTTAAACATAATGTCGAATATATAATTGAGGGAGATAGTTATTGGCCGGAATTAGAAAAAAAGCAGGTGGACACTTAAATTATCACAAAAATGAGATAATGAATATGTCCCCTGCTCAACTGGTATTAAAGCTTTTTGATTTTGCTATTCTGGGTTGCAAATTAAAAGATTCATTAAAAGTATCGAAAGCTCTGGTGGAATTAATTTCTGCATTAAGTTTTGAAAAAAATGAGATTGCCATAGGACTGTTTAAACTTTATCAATATTGTTTGGATGTTATAAAAAAAGAACAATTTGGTGAAGCTTTAAAAATTATAACAGAGCTAAGAAGTACCTGGATGATCGTTATTAAAGAGAATCAATCTTCTATAAAAAATATAGCAAGGATTTTATAATATGCTTAGTTTTTCTTCAGTATCTTCATCTTCGGGAAACGGGTCGGCGGTTGAACAGTTGGTAGCGCAGTCAATTGCTCAGGAGCGGAAACCGATTGATACACTTGAAGGTACTAAAGTCGATATAAATAGAAAGATATCGGTTTACACCGATTTAAAGGCGAAGCTTAAAGTTTTGCAAGACCGTTTGAAGAAGTTTAGTGAGGTGGGATCAGCCGAAAAATTGGGAGCAAAAATTGCAAGTTCATCTAATACAAAAGTTTTCACTGCTGAAGCAAGTGGAGATGCTTCAGTAGGTTCCAGCACTATTTTTGTTTCGAGACTTGCATCGAGAGATACGGCTGTTTCGAAACAATATAGTAATCTGAGTGAAAATGGATTGGCAACTAAATTTTTCGGAACTACACAGGAGTTTGATATTAATGTCGGTTCGAATGATCCTGTAAGATTATCATTGGAATTTAATGACGAAAATGAATCAAAAGAAAGCATACTTAATAGAATTGTTGATGCTGTTAATAATTCTGAAGCTGAGGTCAGCGCAAATTATATAAAAGATAGTCCCAGCACAGCCAGAATAACAATTGTGAGTAATGAAACGGGTTCTACAAGCAGTTTAAGTTTCACTGAGGTGAATGGTTCGAATATTTTAAGAAAATTAGGTTTTATTACGGCTGCTGACCCAAGACCTCAGTCAGCTGATACAGGTGGTGGATTTATTACAGCTGATATTGCTGACCTCGATGCAAAATTCACACTTAATGGTATTGAAATAACTAAAGATACTAATACAGTAACGGATGTTCTGAAAGATGTTACAATAAATTTGCTTTCTACCCAGGAAGCCGGAAGTAGTCCTGAAACTCTTTCTATTAAACACGATGGCGAAGGGATAAAATCTGAAATAGAGGAATTTATTAAGGATTATAATGGAGTAATAGAATATTTAAATGAAAAGACAAGTATCGATACGGTAACATATTCGAGGGGAGCACTTGCAGGAAATTTTAGATATTCTAAGCTTAAAATGAATTTAAGAAGTGCAATGTCAAATCCTGTAAGTACAGCAGGAGATGGAGCTCCAAAGTCACTTACTAATATAGGAATTAAAATTGATAGAACCGGTACTTTGAAGATTGATGACAGTGATAAACTTCAAGAATATATTAATAATGGAAATTCTGATATAGCTGACCTTTTTGGTTCTGAAAATGGAATAGCGACCAGAGCGAATGAACTTTTAAGCAATTATGTCAAGACCGGCGGATTTGTTGATGATGATAAAAAAACTTTGTCAAGAAAAATAACTAATATAGATAAAAGAATTTCAAACTATGAAGATAGATTAAGAATAAGAGAAACGACACTAAGAAGGCAGTATGTTGACCTTCAGCGATTGTTAAATAGACTGAATTCACAGCAGGCTTTAATGCAGCAGACTATGTCTATTTATAGTGGATTCAGTTCAAACTACGCAGCTGGATATTGGTAACAATTAAATAATATTATAAGTAATATTTAAAAAAATCTCAAGGAGGTGAGACATTATGATTGCCAATGGAATGGCAGTAAATGTCAATTTTAATCCCAAAATACTCCCCGGTAAAAACGTCGAAGTGGAGAAGAAACCAACTGAAGATAATAATGTTAAAGTTTCTAAAGAACAATCACAAGCCGGAAAGTCAGTGCGGGAAAATGTTGAAGTAAATAGAGAAAATCTCGAAGAAGGAATTAAAGAGATTAATAAGAATATTAAGATTTTCAATACGAAACTTTCTTTTTCAATAGATGAACCGACAGGGAAAACTTTAATTAAGATATTCGATACTGAAACTGATGAAGTAATAAGAGAGATTCCGCCAGCCGAGTTTTTGAGAATTGCGGCAAAGTTGAGCGAAATATTTGGAATAATAATTGACCAAAAAGCATAAAATATTAAAGATATTTTGGATTCTGTCGATATTTTATATAAAAGGAAAAGGATAGGTATATTAAATTCCCATAAATGGAATTAAAATAGGGAGAAATAATGAGAATTGAGAATATATTGCAGACATTAACAACGCAGTTTCTCCAGAAAAAAGGATCGAAGAAGTCTTCTCAACCTGTAAATTCTAATAAGGATATGGTTGAAATTTCAACTAAGGCACGGGATCTTCAAAAAAATCATAATATAAATAATTCACAATTAAAT
>SDBU01008185.1_pt1 | contig 11939 bp, 14 predicted proteins | sample 2277071 | NCBI WGS metagenome assembly SDBU01 (sample SAMN10397929, study PRJNA504765) | marine sediment metagenome | isolation source: marine sediment core GS08_GC12, 126 cmbsf | place: Arctic Ocean: Gakkel Ridge, Loki's castle | collected 2008
GCCGGCATGATCGCCAACGAGGTGCCCCGGAGGAAGCTGGCCAATCCCCTGTTCTACCTGAAGCTGCTGTTCAGCTGATAGCCAACCGCCGGGCAGCGGCGGTCATCGAGGCAGGGGAATTGTCGGTCCACTGATGGCTTCGGGCTTATTGCAGGCCAAAGTACTGGCTTAAGATGGCAGCGGGCCGCCCAGTAGCTTCTCCGGCGGGACATGATAGAGGTTTGAAAGCTTTTCCAGGGTTTTAAGGTTCGGGTTAGCCTTGATGGGATTTTCGAAGCGCTGGTAGGCCTGGTACGAAATACCGAGCCTGCGGGCCACCTCCTGTTGGGATAAGCGCCTGGCTTCACGTATCCAGCGGAGCTGCAGGGCCACACCCATAGGAAGGGGTAGGGAGATGGGAATAGAACCTGATGCGCTATAGGCCGGCTTGGGGATCTTGAAGCCGCGCTCAATGACGCTGCTGATCCAGCCGATGAGGGCTTCCACGGCGTTGGCGTCAAGTTCCTCCTTTGTGGCGCCGTCGGTGAAGCACCCCTCCAGGTCGGGGAATTCTCCCCAGAAGGTGCCTCCGTCTTGGTGTACTTTAAGATGATAGCGAATCATTTCTTAATACCGGCCTGCTTCAAAATGGCTTGGGTGATGCCTTTGCCAAGTTCCTTCTTGCCGTGCACCGGCACTGATATAGTTCTGTTTCCCTCGACCATGATGTGATGACTGCCGCTGATGCGATCTACTTGCCACCCGTTCTGTTTAAGCAGCTTGACAAGTTCGTTACCATTCATTGGTGGTCCTTATTATCAAATACCAGGTAAGCGAACATGTACAGAAGCTTAAATTAAGTTACAACATATATGTTGCATACGCAATTACTTTAACGTGCCCCTACTCCCGCGCCACCGGGTACACCCGCCAGCGGTCGTTGAAGTAGGGCGTCCGCTCGTAGAACCACATCAAGCGTGCCCGGGGATCGGCGGCGAAGTCGGCATCCTCGGCCAGCCTTTTCTCAAAGGCCCGTTTCAGGGCTGGGTTCCGTTCCAGCATGCGCCGGGCCAGGGGTTCCATCACGTAGCCTTCCACGTACTCAGTGCGCCGGAGGACCTCCAGGAAGAAGCCCCACTGGAAAAAGGAGTCCGGCGAGTCGGGTTCCAGGAGCAGTACGGCCAGGTCCCCCAGGGGCTGGTCGGTGGGCACCCGCACCGATCCGGCGGGGAAAGTCACCGTGCGCCGCTCCGGCCTGGCGACCGCCATAACCAGCACGTGTCCCTCGAAGGGTTCCCCGGCCAGGTTGATCTCGCTGAGGCGGACCAGTTCCACGACTACTTCACGGGGGCGGGCTATGGTCTCCAGGTATATGCCGTGAAGAGCCAGGCGCTCGATAATCTCGGGCCAGGCCGGGGGGATCCAATAGGCCCGGGGACGGGTGACTGAAACTTCCGGCTCGATATACTTGAAGTACGGCACCGTCAGGGTTACCGGCTGGCCGGTGTACTCGATGCGCTCCCCGCCGCTGATGTCGGAAGGTGTTGTTTCCCACTGGACACCGAGGAACTCCAGCTCATCAGGCTTGGCATCGGGTACCTTCCACGTCAGGGGCACCCGCTCCGGCTGCCGGGTGCGGTCGGCAGTGACGGCCCGGCGCAGCTGCTTGCCATACTTGGCCAGGGTACGCAGGGTGCTCTCTAGCAGCACGTAGGTGCCCAGCACCCGCTGCCGGTAGGGCTTCAGCGAGTGGTTCTCCACCAGGACGGTAGGCAGGTGGCGGGCGTCACCGTAGCCGTTGGAGAAGCGCGGCCCGGCGGTCCAGGCCCCCAGGCCCTTAGCAGGATTCAGGTTATCCCTGGCGAATATGAGGGGCCCGGGGATATGGCCCATGGCCTTCAGGTCCTTGTTCAGGGCCGGGGTCAGACGCTGGTCGAGCCAGGCGGCGATGGCGGGGGAGTGGCCGTGCCGCCCGGTGTAGCCGAAGGTGATGTCGTACTGGTAGTCGATGCCATCGGTCACGTGCAGGTCCAGGTAGAGGTCCGGCTCCCACTGGTTGATGGCCTGTACGATAGCCTGGATTTCGGGGGTGTCGAGCTTGGAGTAGTCCCGGTTGAGGTTCAGGTTGCGGGCGTTGGTGCGCCAGCCCGTCTCCACCGGCCCCCGCTGGTTGATGCGGCCGTAGGGAGAGGAGCGTTCGTGGCCGTCCACGCTGAGGATGGGCACGAACAGGAAGTTGGCCCCCTTGAGCAGCTTCGCCCGGGCGCCTTTTACGGTCATGTCCCGCAGGAGCATCAGCCCGGCGTCCTTGCCGTCGATCTCGCCGGGGTGGATACCCGCCTGGGCCAGGAGGGTGGGCTTGCCGGCAGCTTTCAGGGTCGCCGGGGTAAAGGCCCCCTCCGCCGAGGCAACGACCATCCAGATGTCCCGCCCCTCGTGGCTCTTGCCCAGGGAGACCAGGCTTAGCTGCGGTGCGGCCTCGACCAGCCGCTGCAGCCAGGCCACGGTCTCGTTGTAGCTCGGCGTGGCGGTCAGGCCGGTGCGCTCGGCGGGCGTGATCCACGAGTCATCCTGCGCGACGATGAGCTCCTGGCTCTGGCCGTCCCAGGGAAGGGCCGGGGGTAAGGGGGCCTGCCAGGGGTCCTGGGGATAAGTGGCAGTTGGCAGTAGCAGTAGCAGGAAGAAGCGAAGAGCGTGGAGCGAGGGGCGAAGGGCGTTCATGTGCGTGGTTCCTTTGGGTGGATGGATTACTTGGGGCTAAGTTAGGGCGGGAAGGAAGCGTGAGAAAGTGTGGACATTGGAGGGGATTATGGGTAAGATATTGTTGTTATTGATGGAATGTTTTCAATCGACGCTCCTAAGAATCTCCAATCCACCCCCTCGCCCGCCAGCCGGATGCCGAGGATGAGCCGGAACCCTTCCGGGACCGATTCGTCCACGACGAGCTGGACCTCGTCTACCTCGACGGTAACTTGCTTGCCCGTTTCCATACGAATTGAAGGAGGGCGGGGGAGTCTAGGGGTTTAAATTCACATTGGCGCCAAGGAGAGGAAATCATAAATGGAATGTACTCAATGACGGAGGCGAGTTCACTCAGCCGCCCTTCCCGACGGTGCCAAGTCGCTGGCATGTTTCGAACCATGAAGCCCGGAGTATTCAATAGAATTCGGCTGGGAGGGCCGGACTCGGCCTCCCGCCACTCATTAAGATTGATTAACTAAAGGAGCAGTCATGAAACGGTCACTTATTCTAACAGTATTTTCTCTCCTGGCGCTGGTCCAGCTAAGCCTGGCACAGATGCCCCAGACCATCAGCTACCAGGGGGTCCTGAGAGACATCGATGGAAACCTTCTGGACGGCGGGTTCGACCTCACCTTCCAGCTATACGATGCCACCGAGATTGTCGTGTGGAGCGAGGGCGTGAAGCTCGTGCCGGTCAGCAAGGGTGTCTTCAGTGTCGTACTTGGTAAGGCCCCTCCCCCCGCCGAACCACTGCCTGATCCCTTCCCCGCACCCGCCTGGCTGGCCATTGTGGGACCGGACGGAGTGGAGATGTCTCCCCACATCGAGCTGACCGCGGTTCCCTACAGCCTGCAGGCCGGGAGCGTCTCAGGCACTGGCAACGTCTTCCCCGGCAGCGGCAACGTAGGCATCGGGACGGCCAGCCCCGCCGTCAAGCTGGAGGTGGCCGGGATCGTCAAGGCCGACAGCGTGATCCTGCCGACCACAACCCGGTACTACTCTCTTACTCACGCCGCGTTTGAAGCCAACGACGCTTACTTAGCCTCTCCCGTGAATTACTATCGAAATGAATACTATCTTTGCAATCAGGCCGGGAGTGGTGTCTTTTATGCGCAGGTCAATCTCCCAGATGGGGCTGTTATTAAAGAACTCCAGGCGACGTATTGGGATAACGTCGAAACGATTGATGTTTCGGTTAGTTTACACCGTATGACACTCAGTAATGGTACTACGGCTAACTTGGGTGAGGTGAGCAGCTCAAGTTCATCTGCGTCGGTGAGGACCGAAAGTCAAATCTATAGTATTCCGGTGGACAATCAGAATTATGCCTATATGCTTTATGCTATTTTGCCATCGAGCGGCGGTACCAATATTAGACTTTATGGCGCGAGAATTAAATATGAAATCACGTCGCCCTTGCCTTAGGGAGAGAAGAACGAGAGCATCAGGTATTTAAATCAAGGGTTAGTCAGTAAGGATTTTATTCATGCAAGACAATTCTAGAATCAGTCTCATCGCCCTGGCTGTCACCACCATGGCGCTACTATTGCTGCACGGGGCTCTGGACCCATACGTACGAGCTGCCCGCCAGCGCGGTGGGCAGCGGCGGCGGCGAGGCAATCAGCGCCAAGGAGCGAAGGGCGATCATAGCATAGTTCCTTTGGGATATAGTTTGCTCGGGGATAAGTTAGGGTGGAGAGGAGGTTATGGAAATGGTGGACATTGAAGGGGATCGTATGTAATATTTTCTCACTAGGCAATGATTAGCCGTCAATGGAGGTAAGCATGATCTACAACTTTCGTATCGACCGAAACCGTGTAAGTGAAATTCTACGTAGGCTCCGGGAAGAGCACCTTCTTTCTCAAGGATGGGGTGGTGGAGAAAATGGAGGTCTTCAGATCGATCAGGGTGATTACGTCCTGAAGTGCAAGGACTTCTACAAGCTTGCAACAACTAGAATCCCAACGAATCTCACTAGGATGCGAGATTTCAGGGATAATGATCTAATAGTGACGCCACATCTTCCGGAAAATGGTAAGGTATTAATCCATATCATCGATGGAGATTTTCCTGCCTGTTACGACTATCTGAACAACGACCCTTGTCACTTGAACAACCGGTTTAAGGTAAAGAAATCTTATGGCCTCGACGGTAGAATTAGCATCTATAATGCGAGAATCACTTCGTGGTATGGGAAGCTTCAGTGGCTACGGCTGCCTGTATTGCCAATAGATGGTTTTGAGGCGGGGTTTAGGTATATCGTCTCAGAGCTTGAAGAACGGCCAGATGCAGAGTTTCAACCATCAAAGCTTGAAGACTTCCTGGAGTCAATAAGATCAGAGTTGCTCGATCATCTGAAGGGGAGGCTAAGTTCTGTCAGCGCCAGTATCAGTGAAATCTCTTTCGAGGCGATATGCGAATATTTGCTGTCGTCATACGGCTACAGGATCGAAAACCGTCACCTCTTTGACGGTGCTGGTGGAGATGTAGACTTCAGATGCGTGCGCGAACGATCCGATGTTTCACCATTTGAGACGGGTCAAACGATCCTTTTCACTCAGGTGAAAAAGCACGAGGGCACTACTGACGATTGGGCCGTGCGGCAGCTCTTATCAATGCTTGAAAAAGAGCCAGCTGCAGATGGGTGTGTAATGTCGCTTGCGGATGATTTCACAGACGAGGCCCAGCTTCTGGCTAAACAGAACGGTATTTTGCTCATGAACGGACGTGCGATTTGTGATCTACTACTTCAGGCTCTTGCAAAACAGACTATGCGAGACTGAGAATTGATGGACTAACGATGGTTTGCAGCTGATCTGCCCACTTCGCCAACGCACCGTTGAGTTTGGCCGTTTAGTTTTTTTTACCACGTTAATAGTAGGGGCGACAACTAACCTGTTTATTTTAAATTATGAAAGAAAAATCAAGTTTCCTCCAGCGTGTTCATGAAGCCGCCAGAAAGAAAGTCCTATTTTCGGCCCATGCCGTCCGGCAAATGGTCAAGGCGGAGCGTATGATCACTACGTCTGACGTTCAGCGGGTCATAGCCGAAGGTGAGATCATCGAAGATTATCCGGAGGACGAACGGGGACATAGCTGCCTCATACTTGGATATCGGGAAGGTAGACGACCTGTCCATATTGTATGTTCACCGAAAGATGATTACCTTGCCATCATTACGGCTTATGTCCCGGATAATGAACTCTGGAGCAGCGACTTCAAGGAGAGGAGATCATAAATGGAATGCATGCACTGCCGGGGTAAAATGGTGCGCAAGAAGGTACCCTTTCAGGTGGATCGGGAGGGGTATCACTTGACCTTTGAATCCGTGCCGGCCTGGGTCTGCACCCAGTGCGGAGAGCCCTATTTTGAAGCGGCGGAAGTGGATGCCATCCAGGACGCGCTTAGGTTAATGGATGAGCGTGCCGAAAAGATCGCCGTTGCGCCATAATACGCAGCCCAGCGAGTTACCTACATTCGACTTATTCCTCTCGTACGCCTTTACTTCCTGGCTTTAGTCTTCCAGGCAGCACGGATCCTGATTCCCTGCGGGAACAGACCTGCCTACTCTCTTCGAGGCTGGTTGACGTACTTTATCTGCCGGGAGAAGTCCCGCCGGGAGCTGTCGCGTTGGTCTAAAATAGAATCATTGGGGGAAGTAGTAAGCAGCGGGTTAGCGGTCTGGGACGCGCCTGCGGGATTGGGTATCATCATGGCGGGAGGATTCTGGTGCAGGGAGCTTTTGGGCGGATCCACCAGGGGGGCCGACTCCTGGCTCAGGAAGCTTACTCCTATGACCAGCAACGCCAGGGCCGCGGCCGCCAGCCCGCTCAGTGAGATCGGCGAGAGGCCCATGATCCGTGGCGTTGCCAGCTGGCGCCACCACGAGGGCGCGCGGTTGATCTCCGCCCGCAGACGCGCCTGCAGGCGGGGCACGAAATCCGGTGACAGGGAAGCCTCCGGGCCATTTCCCAGGGCCCACCTGGTGTTCTCTATATCAGTCACCAGCCCGGCGCAAACGGAACACGATTCGGAGTGCTCCTTAAAATACTTCAGATCGGTAAAAGAGAGCTCAGAATCCAGATAGGGCGATATTTTAAGACGAAACTGAGAACAATTCATTCAGAGCGATTTCCCCCTTTATTCCTTAGGTTTGAGAGCATTACCTGAAGCCTCAGCCGGGCACGGTTAACCCGGGACTTAACGGTACCAAGCGGAATTTTCATAATTTTACTGATCTCTTCATAAGAAAGTTCCTGCACATCCCGCAAAATAATCACGGTGCGGAAGTGCAGGGGCAGTTTGCCCAGCGCGATGCGGATGTGTTTTTCGGTCTGCCAGCTCTCCAACGATTTAGTGGGGGCATAGTCCTCCGATGGCAGCTCGTATTCCCGCTCGCCAATACCAAGAGTGCTCATGCTGAAGGTGGCGCGGCGCTTCCGCTTGCGGAGCTCCGTCCGGGCCAAATTACCGGCGATGGTATAGATCCAGGTCGAGAAACGGGCGATCTCCCGGTAAGCGTGCCGGTGGGTATAGACCTTGATCAGGGTATCCTGCACCAGGTCTTCGGCCAGATCACTATCCCCCACAAACCGGTAGACGAAAGCGAATAGCCGGTTTTTGAACCGCTCAACGATTTCCAGGTAGGCGTTCTCATTACCGGCCTGGAATTGGGCTATTAACTCTTCGTCTGTGAACTGATGCGACATTATCCTATACCACGGCAAATACCGGCTACCAGGGCAATCAACATCTGGTCCGGCGCTATACTTGTGGATTTCAAACTCACATCGGCGGCCAGGAGTTTCCGCAGAATCCGGGTCGTTTCAGCTGGTGTGTAAAGCCTGCGCATGGGCCGCATTTGCGTGGTCACCGGTTTATTCAGGCCGGTATAGCCCCGCTCCATGCTGGTGCCGGTCTGGATGAACAGCAGCTGGCAGAACAGGGTTACGAGTGCCCCGATGATCCGGGTTGACTTAGTACCGTACTCTATTAGGGAAACGGTAATCTTCAGAGACTGATCCGTCTCCCGGCGCGCCATTGCCTCCTGGAGATGCCAAAGCTGGAAGGACTTGTCCGGACACACCTGGGCCGCTACCAGCTCCCGGGTCACGGCCTCACCCTTCTCCAGCGGTGTAAAGAGCTTATCCAGCTCGCTCATCACATGCCCGGCCGAATCGCCGATCAGGTCGATGAGCATCTCCAAGGCGTCTGACCGGAGGACGAATCCCTTCCGTTTGGCGTAGTAGCTGGCCAGTGACCGGAGCGTATCGGGGAAGGGCGGCCGGGTATCCACTACCGGTATGGATTTCCCCAGGCTCTTCTGCAGCCCCTTGGTCGGCTGATAGTCCTCGATGACCAGCAGGAGACACTTGTCGGGATTGGGATTTCCGATATACGTCAGCAATTCCTCTCTGGCAGTACCCTTGATCCGCTGTACCTGGCGGACTACCAGCAGCTGTCGGTCCTGGAACAGGCCGTAGGCGTTCAGCTCGGCCAGGACCTGCTCGGCGCGGTCATCATCCAGTGAAAATACCTGTTTCCTGGAACCGGTAGGGAGAAAGTGCCTGGCCACCTCACCGATGAAAAAATCCTCCAGATATCCGTCACCGCCCGCCAGGAGATACACTGGCGCGATGGTGTCCGCCGTTACTTTTCGGATAGCGTCCTTGAAAGCAGGCATCGGAGGGCTATTCCCGCCTGGACCTGATGGTTGCCGCCTTGCCCCTGCGATCCACCAGGCTTACGGCCACCACAGCCAGGAGTGCCGCCAGAAAGCCGGGGACCAAGGAATAGAGGTGACCGCCCCAGGGTATGTTATCCCAGATGATCACGGTGAAAAACCCAGCCAGCATACCCGCCAGTACGCCGTTGCGGGTGGTTTTCGGCCACCACAGGGTCAGCACCAGGGCCGGGCCGAAGGCGGCCCCCAGACCACCCCAGGCGAACAGGACCTTATCGAAAATGGAGCGGGGCAGCTGGGACAGGGCTATGGCCAGGATACCGATAACGAAAGCCACCAGCCGGGAGACAAGCACCAGGTGCTTCTGCTCAGCGTCGGGACGCAGGGAGGCGTGGTAGATATCCTCGGAAACGGACGACGTGGTTACCAGGAGCTGTGAGTCGGCGGTGGACATGGACGCCGCCAGCACCCCGCTGATGAGGATGCCGGCGAACCAGGCCGGAAAAATAGACATGGCCAGCTCCGGCATCATTTTTTCCGGGTCTTCGAAATAGCCGCCGCCGAAATAGGCCAGGGCCACCAGTCCAATAAGGACCGCCCCGCTGTAAGAAAAGCAGCTCCAGGTGATGGCTATCCGCCGGGCGACACGTATATCTTTCGTGGAGCGGATGCTCATGTAGCGGGCCATGATATGGGGCTGGCCCAGGTAGCCGATTCCCACGCCGAAACCGCCCAGAATACCCGCCAGCAGCAGCCAGCCGCTCCGCCCGCCGCTCAGGGTCAGCAACTGGGGATCGATGGCATTGAGCTTCTCGGTCAGGCCGCCCCACCAGCCCAGGTGAGCCAGGGTCGCCAGCGGGAGGAGCACCAGGGTGAGAATCATGATCCACCCCTGGACAAAGTCGGTCCAGGCTACAGCGAAAAAGCCGCCCATGATGGTGTAAAACACGATGACTGTTGCCCCTACCAGCACACCCGAGAAGTGGCCCCAGCCAAAGGTCTGCTCCAGCGACTTGCCGGCCGTGTCGAGCTGGGCGGCAATATAGAAGGTGAAGCAGAAAGCGATAATGCCGGTGGCGACGAACCGGATAGTCGGGTCGTGGCGGCTGAACCGCAGTTCGAAGAAGCGGGGCATGGTCAGGGCACCCAGCCGTTCGCTTTCCTCCCTGAGCCGACGGGCCACCAGCAACCAGGCCGCGATTACCCCGGTGACGCCACCCAGGGCCGTCCAGAAAGCGGGCTCCAGCTTGGTTCCGGAAGGATCGCCCAGACCCGTGGCATAGGCCAGACCGGTCAGTCCCAGCAGCATCCAGCCGCTTTCGGCAGAGGCCCGCTCGGAAAAGGCCACCACCCATGGTCCCAGCCGACGGCCGGCCAGAAAGAAATCCGGCAGCGATTTGTTCAGGTGGACGGTAGCAACCCCGACCACAAATATGATGATGAGATAGACCACAAACCCGATGGCAACAGGACTCATATCCGCAGCTCCAACAACTGATTGCTACCTTGAGGTCCAGAAACGATGATCAGGCATATTTCAAGTTTCAAGTTTCAAGTTTCAAGTCTCAAGTCTCAAGTCTCAAGTCTCAAGTCTCAAGTTTCAAGTTTCAAGTCTCAAGTCTCAAGTTTCAAGTCTCAAGCCTCAAGTTTCAAGTCTCAAGCCTCAAGCCTCAAGCCTCAAGTTTCAAGAGTTCTTCCGGACTGACCGGGATTACATCCAGAAAATTACCATTAGACCAACCAGCAGGGTATAGCCGGCAAAAAAGTGCATTTGACCCTTGCGGAGAATGTTCATCAGCCAGGCAATAACCACATAGCCCACCAGGGCCGCGGCCAGAAATCCTGATATTAAACCAGGTATGGATGGGGCGGCTCCCTCCATCACGTCCAGTAGCTTGAAAATCCCCGCACCCAGTATGGCAGGGATGGCCATAAGGAAGGCGAAACGGGCCGCCGCCTTGCCTCCCAGTCCCAGCCACAAGCCGGCGGCAATGGTGATTCCCGACCGGGAAATGCCGGGCATGATCGCCAGGGCCTGTGCCGCGCCCATGATTAAGGCGATGCCCCAGCTTATTGCGACTCCCTCCTTCAGGCTGGCCCAACGGGTCGAAACCAGGACTAACGTGGTCACCAGCAGCATCAGCCCGGTGAAAGTAACGCTTTCAAAAGCCGCCTCCACTGCTTCGCCAAGCGTCAGGGCCATCACTACAGCCGGCACTGTGGCCAGGGCCAGATACCCAACTTCCTGGCGCGACGCTGTGCCATCATTTCCAGCGCGGAAAAATCCACCGGCCAGCTGCCAGAGGTCACGCCGGAAGTAAATCAGGACGCTGATGAGGGTGCCCAGGTGCAGCACGATCTCCACCAGCAGTCCGGGAGACTGAACATCTCTCGAAGGGATCCATTCGGACAGCAAGGCCTGCGCGATCACCAGGTGAGCCGAACTGCTGATGGGCAGAAACTCCGTCGCGCCCTGGATTACGCCCAGAAGAAGCGTTTCAAGTTTCAAGTTTCAAGTTCCAAGTTCAGAGTTGCTAGTTCCAAGCCTTAAGCTCCAGGCCCCCAGCCACGGATAACGGACAATAGTCAATCGACAATCGTCATTCGTCATTCGTCAATGCCCCCATCAACATAAAAGAAGGCCACCATGCGTCCCGCCCGCTTTCCATCCCGCCGGTAGCTGTGGCACCGGGGATCGCAGCGGGTACAGACATCCACGCTGTTAATCCTTGCTCCCGGAATGCCCGCCTCGACGAGCTGCTCCCGCACCGCGGCCACCAGGTCCAGCTGAAACCGCCCATTGGACTTTAGCTGCCATACCGTTGGCGAAAACAGTTCCGTGACCTCGGGACCGACCTCAAAGCAGGCCAGCTCAATAGTCGGCCCGACAGCCACATCCGTCTGGCATAAGTCTGCACCACGAGCCCGTAGGAATCCAGCGGCGGCAGTGAGAACACCACCAGCCAAGCCGCGCCAACCGGCATGCACCAGGCCCCGGAAACCGGTCTGTCGGTGGTAGAAAAAAACCGGGCTGCAATCGGCTACCTGGAGGCTCAGGATCACCGCCGGATCATCCGTAAATAGCCCGTCCGTCTCTGGATGAACATGGCCGGGACGGGCCGTTTCCACCCGGTTGCCGTGAACCTGCCGGGGTATAGCAATACGCTCCAACGGCAATCCCTGTTGGCCGGCCAACCCCTTACGATGTTGGTCCACGGAAGTCCCCAGGTAATCGCTGTTCCTCTGGCTGAGAATCGCTTTTACAGGCGTTTCTCCCAGCAGGGGCGCTAAATCGAACCAGCCTTCCTGGGCGGTACCACTGGACTTTGCAGATGACCCCTGGAGTGATAGGCCTGTGTAAGTATCAGGATGCTGCACCGAGTGGCCGAAAGTTACTCCACCGTCACACTTTTTGCCAGGTTCCGGGGCTGGTCCACGTGACAGCCCCGCAGGACGGCGATGTGATAGGCCAGCAGCTGCAGCGGGATGACGGTAAGCAGGGGCTGGAGCAATCTGTGGGTGGCAGGTACCTGA
>SDBU01008186.1_pt1 | contig 11939 bp, 8 predicted proteins | sample 2277071 | NCBI WGS metagenome assembly SDBU01 (sample SAMN10397929, study PRJNA504765) | marine sediment metagenome | isolation source: marine sediment core GS08_GC12, 126 cmbsf | place: Arctic Ocean: Gakkel Ridge, Loki's castle | collected 2008
TATTGGAAGTATCAATTTGACGGCAGTAGAAAGTATGCTTCTGTTTCACACAAGAAAGTCAGACTAATAGAATATGCTAAAACAATCAACTATGTAAGTGATATCGCATTCATCCCCTCCTGAAACCTCCCCTCAAAGAGGTCAGGGGGACTTCTGCGACAAAGAGTTAAAACATATTTGACAGTGCAATAGCAGTTATTTTTGGCATGCGCCAAAACCAGACAGGAACCAAAATGAGAAAACTAATTTACGCTCTCTCAATTTTAATAATCGGGACGATTTTAGGAATATTTATTGTCCGGGAGATGAATCTCAACCAGGAGTATGTTTCCAACTCTCCGGAACCGGGAACTTTTCAGGTGGCAATGCTCCTTCCAGGTTCGGTGGATGACCAGTCTTACAATACAAATGGTTATCGTGGACTTATGCTAATTAAAAAAGAACTCAGCGCTAGTGTTGCCTATATAGAAAATGTGCCTGAGTCCGATATGGAAAAACTATTGCGCCAATATGCACAGGAGGGATACGATTTAGTCATCGGCTATGGCGCACAGTTCCTCGCTTCGATAAAAATAGTCGCAGATGAGTTTCCTAGAACCAAGTTTATGATTCATGGCTATTATGCTGGGAACAACAGGAATCTTGGGGCGGTCTCATTTTGGCAGGGCGAAATCGGCTACCTGGCGGGAACGGCTGCTGGCATCAAAACAAAAGCTAACAAGGTCGCTTTCGTCACAGGCTTTCTTTACGAACATCAAAAAGAAAAGGCTCTCCTTTTCCAGCGTGGCGTCAAGGCTATCAACCCGGCTGTCGAAGTCAAGATTGTGGCTATAGATACCTGGAACGACCAGGAGAAAGCGCGAGTAGCTGGACAAGCCCTGATTGACGATGGTTTCGATGTAATTGCCGTGGATGCTGATTCAGCGGGATTTCCCATACATGAGTTGGCTCGAAAGGCCGGGCGATACACCATCGGATGGACTCTTGACCAACACGAACTCTCTCCTGAATCTGTGCTTACAAGCTCCCTGCAAAGAGTAGAACTTGTGTTGCTGGAAGGAGCTAGAGTCGCTCGCCTTGGACGATGGGAAGGCAAACAATACAAGTTTGGAATCCGCGCCGGAGTTCAGGATTTGGCACCATTCCGAGGGTTGCTGACACAGAAGAGGAAGAGAAAATTGAAAAAATCCGAGAAGCTCTTCTGGCAGGCGAGATTGATATTTTGTCTGATTCACAAGATTAAATCAAAATCCATTTGGAAAGCGCGGTTGGAGATAATACAATGTTATTTAAAAGAAAATCCATCGCCAATCAACTCCAGTTCGTGATATTGTTTTTTGGGCTTGTGTTTGTTCTCGGCACATCTGCGATTCTCATTTACATGAGTTTCCGAAAAGAATTACGTGACATTCAAGATACTCTTAACATTCAAGCGCGATTGGCAGGACATGAAATCGACGAATACATGGGAGATTTAATCCGAAAACTCGATTACATCGCCCGGATAAAAGGGCTAACAGAACTCAATTCTGAGACCAAGCAAAATCTTTTGGAAGCCCTTATTCGCCATAACAGCGCTTATGAATTCGTTTCTATTGTCAATCGCCAGGGAGATGTCACTAGTTTCATAGCACCATATGGCATAGCGATTCCCCGTAACGTTAAAGATTCCCCCGCTTTTTCTGTAACATTTCGTGCCAAAACGGACTATATCGGTCCGGTAAAAACTGGTTCGGAGCCTCACCTTCCTGCCATGAACTTTGGTATTCCCATTCGAAACAAGGCTGACGAAGTAGAGGGTATTCTGCTGGCACGCGTCAACTTGAAATTCCTTGGATTTGTTCTTTCCGGGATGGACATTGGCAAGACAGGATATGCTTATATCCTTGATTCTCAGAACACTTTGATTGCTAAGAAAGGCGTCTCGCCGAAACAACTTGATTCTGTGGAAATCCAACACTCCGAAGAGTTTTTAAGGCAAACAGATTTAGCAACCCGCCGCAAAACCTCCTATCGAGGTCTATTGGGAACTCGGGTGCTGGGTGCTCCAAGTATTGTCCACAGCACCCGTTGGAAAGTGGTGGTCGAACTACCTTTAGGCGAAGCATATGCGCCTCTACGACAGATGGTTCTCGTAATGCTTGGCATAACGGTCATTATGCTAATCGTCGGCGGTGGCTTTGCCCTGGTATTCACGAGGCAGTTGGTGAACCCCCTTCGTAATCTTGCTCAAGCAGCCAAACAAATTGGAGCGGGCAATTTTGATATCAGAACGACATATCAAGGGCAGGACGAATTGGGTGTTCTGTCCGCTACTTTCAATACGATGACCGGACAAATTAAAGAGCGCGAGGAGACATTGCAGGAAAGTGAACGTCGATACCGAGGTCTTTTTCAATCCGCGGTGGCATCCCTCTGGGAGGAAGATTATTCCGAGGTTTATCTGCTCATCGGCGATTTGAAGGCTCAGGGCGTTACAGATTTTCGAAAATACCTTGATGAGCATCCCGATTTTGTCCTACAAGCCGCACAGAAAGTGAAAATTCTCGACGTCAATGAAGAGACGATAAGGCTTTATGGAGCGAAGAGCAAAGAAGAGATGCTTGAGTCGTTAGACATGATATTCGTACCGGAGACAATCGACGGCTTTCGCGAGCAAATCATTGCAATGACTGATGGAGAAAAACAATTTAGAACAGAGTTCGTCATGAAGAATTTGCAGGGTGAACGTGTCCATGCGTTAGGTGCCCTGACACTCCCGAGAAATCTCTCAGAATCGAGAAGTGTGGTCGTTAGTCTTATGGACATCACTGAGCGCAAAATCGCAGAGGAGGCATTGCAGCGGAGTGAGCATCAACTTCGCACGATTACCGATAACATACCCGCATATATTTCTTACATTGACGTGGATTTGCGTTACTGTTTTGTCAATCAAAAGTATGTGGAATCGTTTGGTCTTTCTTCTGAAGACATCATCGGCAAGCATCTCAAAGAGATACTGGGAGAAGAATATTATATTTCGATTCGGGAAAACCTTGAGGCTGCCCTATCCGGACAGTTAATTACCTTTGAATCGACTATTTCTCTCCCACACCAGGGAAGACGATGGCTATCCGCGTCCTACGTCCCTGACACCGATGATCAGGGAAAGGTTAGAGGTGTATTTGTCCTCGTAAACGACATCACTGAGCGCAAACAGATGGAAGAGCAAATCAAAGCATCACTCAAAGAAAAAGAGATCCTCCTGCGGGAACTATACCATAGAACAAAAAATAATATGCAAGTAATCTGCTCAATGCTTGCACTTCAATCCCAATATATTAAAGATGAACAGGTGTTAAAAATATTTTGGGAAACTGAAAACAGAATCCAATCAATGGCGCTTGTTCATGAAAAACTTTATCAATCTGAAAACCTGTCAAATATTGATTTGAAGGTTTATATCAGCGAACTCGCAGAACTTCTGATGAGAAGTTACAAAATAGAATCAAACAGAATATCGCTTGTTTTCGACATGGATAGTGTTTTTGTTTTAATTGACACGGCTGTGCCCTGTGGACTGATATTGAATGAGTTAATTTCCAATTCACTTAAATACGCCTTTCCAGGAGAGATGAAGGGTGAAATTAGAATTCTGCTCAAAAAAACAAAAGAAGAGGAAATAGAGATTCAAGTTTCTGACAATGGTGTTGGTGTTCCGAAGGATTTTGATTTCAGAGAAAGTGATACATTGGGGCTTAAAAATGTTTTTACCACAGTAGAACATCAGCTCCAAGGATATGTGAAGTTCGAAGCGGATAATGGAGTGGCTTGCCAAATATCTTTTAAAGATAATTTATATAGCGAAAGGGTTTGAGACATGAAAGAAAAAGTGAAAATTTTGATAGTTGAAGATGAGGCTATAATAGCAATGCGACTTCAAATGGAACTAAATAATGCGGGATATGAAGTTTGCCAAATGGTTGCTACCGGAGTAGATGCAATCAAAAGCGTAGAAGATGAGAAGCCTGATATGGTATTGATGGATATACGTTTAGCTGGCGAAATGGATGGAATTGAAGCTGCACAGGAGATACTATCTCGTTACGAAACCTCAATCGTATTCATGACTGGTTATACAGACGAAGATGTGATGGAACGAGCACAAAAATTGGAACCAACCGCCTATTTAATTAAACCGGTAAGAGTTTATGACATAGACTCAATAATTGATTCAGCATTAAAAAAAGAATGAAAACGAGAAAACGAGACAGGAAACCGCCCTTATGCTCGGTGTGGAACGAACAATTAGCTGTGGGATAGACCTCCTGGTCTCGATAGTATGGAGGAGGAGCAGAGAATGACAAATAAAGCGTTAGAAGAACACCGCATTAGCGATGTCAAAACGGTGAAAGTCAAAATTCGCTATCCACGAACAGTTGGCAGAAATGCCCGTGCTGGAATTCACGGCGATGGTCCTACTGCTCAAGTTCGCGTAATTACAACTGATAAAGGCGCGGTCGGTTGGGGGCTTTCCGGCGTAGGCGAGCAAGATATGCCTAATTTAATCGGCAGAAGCGTAGCGGAATTATTTGACCCGCAAGTTGGTGTCATTGATGAAGAAGCTATGCCGCTTGATTTTCCACTTCATGATTTGGCTGGAGTCATTCTTAATCAACCTATTTATCAGATGCTCGGTTCAAACGGGGAGACCAATATTCCATGTTACGACGGCGCTATCTACATGGATGACCTTCTGCCCGAAGATAATCCGCGAGGCATCGAAGCCGTTTTAACCAATTGTCGTAACGATTACGATTTGGGGTATCGCGCGTTTAAGCTCAAAATAGGGCGAGGTTATAAATGGATGGAAGCTGAAGAGGGTCTGCAACGCGACATCGAAGTAACTTGCAAAGTGCGTGAAAATTTTCCCGATTGTCAGGTCTTAGTTGATGCCAACAACGGTTACACCTGTGATGGATTTCTCCGCTATCTTGACGCTGTTGCAGATTGTCAAATCTTTTGGGTCGAAGAGCCTTTTCACGAAAACCGAGAAGATTTAAAACGACTGCGAGAATTTCTCGCAAAGCGCAGCCCAAATACACTTATCGCTGATGGCGAAAGCGGATATGACGTCGAATTTCTTTTGACACTCGTGCATGAAGAACTTTTGGATGTTTTGATTATGGATATCGCCGGTTTAGGTTTTACAAACTGGCGAAAATTGATGCCTCAATTAATTGAAGCAAACGTATGCACATCGCCACACACATGGGGCAATCCAATGAAAAGTCTTTACGTATCTCAGCTTGCCGCTGGGTTGGGGAATATCGTTACAATCGAAGGCATTCCCTCTGAGACCGATGATTTGGATTGGAATCTCTATAAGCTCAAAGATGGATTGCTTCATGTTCCCGCAAAGCCGGGGTTTGGCATGAAGCTATTGCTTTGACAACTTTTCTTGGGCAACTATTCCTAAATAAATCTAATCAATTTGCTCAACTTCAGCATGAAAAAGGCTTTTCTGTATGCCTTCCAGTTTCTGAGTTGATGCCTAATGAAAGTGTTATGCTTTCATTAAAAACACTTGTTCACAAACTATCGTTATATACTAATGAATCCATCAGAGGCAAGAAGGGAGGGAAAAATCATGGTCAGGTTACCCCGAATCACTGCTTTCGTCTGTTTCATAGCGATGAGCATGCTTACAAATCCAAGTCCAGGGGCTCTTGACAGAGCAGATTTTGCTGCTCTCTGGTTATTCAATGAAGGCGCTGGCAAAACCATCAAGGATTTCTCTAACAATAGTAATGATGGAGCGTTTAAAGGGAATCCCAAATGGGGAAGTGGGAAATTTGGACTTGCTTTGGAATTCAACGGCCAAGATGATTTTGTCGAAGTTCCTCATTCAGCGAGTTTAGATATTACAGAGCAGTTGACAATTATCGCTTGGGTGAATACTCGCGAAGTCGGTGAATATAGAACCTTTGTGACCAAAGGAGATGCCAAAGGTGAAATCCTCAATTACGGCGTGCAATTTATAGGGGGAGCAGCAAAATGGAGGTTCTTTCGCCATGACGGCACCGAGTATGCGTTCAAAGATTCGGTAACGCTGGCTGTTCCCGGCAAGTGGATACACGTCGGAATCACCTATGACGCGTCCCAAAAGAAAATCAACTTCTACATTGATGGGAAGCTTGATGCCACCTATGACGACTTTCCCGAATTGAAAACCAGCAAAAAACCGCTTTTTATCGGCAAACACATTCACTCAACTTTGGGGGATAGTCAGTTCTGGGATGGTTTCCTTGATGAACTGGGCATCCTGAATGTTACCTTAACGGAAAAGGAGATTCAGGAAGCGATGGGTGGACTGAAAGAAATTGCTACTGTTGATGCGAAAGGCAAATTAACGATGACCTGGGCAAAAATAAAAACTTCAAAATAGCACCTAGCTACTTTTTGTTGGCAAAATCATTTGAGTGTGCTAAAATTTGGCTGAAAATGTCAGCAAAAATTGCTGCTTTTTTAATTTCGCCTAGATAAGATATCAGGAGGATTTATGAAATTTCCAACTTTTGATTTGACAGGAAAAGTAGCATTGGTAACAGGTGGCAGCAGAGGTATAGGACGCGGCATCGCTCTGGGATTGGCAAACGCTGGAGCGGATGTGGCTATCTGTAGTCGAGTTGAAGAAACGGTCAAGAAGACCGCCACTGAGATAGAAAATTTAGGAAGTAAAAGCCTTCCCATTCAAGCTGATGTAGCAAAAGTAGCCGATATAAACGCAATGGCAGCGAAAGTTATGGACGAATTCGGGCATATCGACATTTTAGTGAACGTCGCAGGCTTGAATATACGCATGCCGGCTGTTGAATACACCGAAGAACAATGGGATGTCATTTTGGACGCCAACCTCAAGGGCACTTTTTTCTGCTGTCAGGCTGTGGGGAAAGTAATGATTGAGCAGAATAAAGGGAAAATTATCAATATTGGTTCGCTTACAAGCAGCATCGGCCTGCCGGCTATCGCACCTTACTCGGCCTCTAAGGGAGGGGTTTTACAATTGACGAAAAGTTTGGCCATCGAATGGGCGGCACATAACATCAATGTAAACTGCATTGGACCAGGATTTTACAGAACTGACCTCACCCAGAATCTGTTCAATCGCCCAGAATGGTCTGAAAAACTGCTCACGATGATTCCGATGAACAAGCCTGGAATGCCCGAAGACTTAATTGGTACCGCTGTCTTTTTGGCTTCTGACGCTTCGGATTATATGACAGGTCAGATTATCTATGTGGATGGCGGCTTCCTCGCTGGTTGGAAGGAATTTTCAAGTTAGCGCGTTAAGATGTAGCAGCTTACAGCGAACAGGACGAGAAAGGCGTCCTTCAAAACTCATCATTTTGGGTGGGGTTTGTAAATAAGGGTTACAAAAGATGCAAATGCGCAAATTAGGTAGAACAGGTTTGGAAGTCTCCGCAATTGGCTGTGGTGGTATTCCGATATTCCGTGCGGACAAAAGTGAAGCTGTCAAAGTCATTCATCATGCAATGGACAAAGGGATAAATTATTTTGACACCGCAAGGGGTTACGCAAGCGGAGGCAGCGAAGAGCGATTCGGCGAAGCGTTCAAAGGGCATCGCCATGAGTGTTATATCGCTTCAAAATCGACAACCCGCACGCGCGATAGCATGCTCAAGGACATTGATGAAAGTTTGAAAACTTTGCAGATGGATATGATAGACGTTTATATGTGCCATCATGTCATTTCGCCAGATGAACTGGACGCGGTGATGAAGCCAGGCGGCGCTATCGAAGGACTGAAAGAAGCCCAAGCCGCCGGCAAAATTCGGTATATTGGCATTACCGGACATCGACCGGAGGTGTTGGCGGAAGCATGCAAAACCGGCGAAATCGACGCGTTGTTGGTAACATTCAACTTTGTCGGCGACGCCGCTGCGACGAAACTACTGCCCGTTGCTAAAGAGATGGACGTTGGCGTTACTATCATGAAACCGCTGGGCGGTTCGCTGTTCCAGCATCCTAACATTTGTCTACGCTGGTTATTGCAGCATGACATCAGTACGATTTGTGTTGGCATGTGGAAAGAGTGTGAAGTTGACCAGAATGTCCTCGCCGGCGAAAATCCTGCTCCGCTTAACGATGAGGAAGTGGAATGGCTGGAAGATGAAAAACGGCGTTGGGATAAAGTCTACTGCAGACTGTGTTATACGTGTAATCCCTGTGAACATGGCGTTCCTGTGAGGGATTTGATGATTGCTAATTTGAATTACCGCCGCTTCGGATTGAAGTCGATGGTTCAACGAGGTTTCGGCAATCAGATAGAAAAAGCGGCAAGTTGCATCGAATGTGACGATTGTTCAGTCACCTGTGCTTATGAACTTCCTATTCGGGATTTGATGATTGACGTGCGGAAAACTTATGCGCCGATTGTGGCGAGTCTCTAGCCAACATAGTAGCTCGACTTTGGTAGATTTGTCCGTAGCCCAAAATTCTATCGTAGCCGAAGTCTTGCGACTTCGGCTACCTTAGGTTTTTTCGTTTTCCGTTTTTAATGATACCTACCATATTCCCGAACAAGCTCCATCACCCGCTGGTATTGCTGAAAGCTGACATTGTCGGGAACTGAGTGGTCGGAATGAAAGATATATCCTCCGTCTTGTTTGGCAACAGTGATTTTTTCTCGTATCTCTTTTTCTATTACGGCTGGATTCGGATTAGCCATTGCTCGCACGTCGATACCGCCCATGAATGCCAGTTTTTCTCCGAAGTGCTTTTTTAACTCAATGAGATTCATGCCAGCCTTTACTTCCAGCGGCTCAAGGCAACTAAAACCAGCTAAAACGAACATTGGAACCAACGGACGGACACCTCCGCAACTGTGCAGGATAATCTTAATCCCTCTTGCATTTAGGAAATCACCAAGTTTTTTATGGGCGGGAAAAAGCTGTTCATGGTACATGGCTGGAGAAAAGAAGGGGCCGTTCACATAGCCTAAATCGTCTGTGAAATATGCCCCATCGAACTCTATACCTCTCGCCATAAGTTCCTCCACGAGGGTAATGTGTAAATCTACGTTTGCCATGTAGAGTTCCTTCACCCATTCCGGGTCATCCTTCATTCCAATGAGAATATTCGTTACCCCAACCACATTTTGCCAAATATCAAAACCAAGCCCAGCACCTCCATAATTAAAGAATATTCCTGACTCTTGAGTATTCTTAAAAGTCGCCAAAGCCTGGTCAAAATTGACTCTTGATTCGTTGTAGGCAAGCCGCCACTTATTTTCTTCCCAGCTTTTCCTATCCTTTACCAAAAAATCAATATGCTGAGGTGCAGAGGTCGTGTGCTTCATGTTTTTGGAAACAACACCCCAACTGCTTTTTGAGACGGCATAATCGTCTGTTTCTTCGATAACGCCTCCGGGCACTTGAAAAGAAATATCCACACCTATAGAGGCCATTCCGTCAAATCCAAAGTATCCAGCCGGCGATTCTCCTTCCGGAAGCCCTTCCTGGTGCCATCTCCGGATAGTCGTTGACCAGAAGTTATCCATCATTGGGATTCTATCCGCTTCTTTATGTTCAAGTGTAAGAAGAATTCTTTCTTTTGATGTCATCTTTCTCTCCTAATTTCAATATCCTACTGCTCTGTTACACTTGTATTGACTGGTAGAGCCTAGTGTTCAAAAGCAATCTAACAGGTCGCTCTACATGTCAGATTAAAAGTAACAAAGTACTACTACACTGTAAAATATGTTATGATAATTGTAGCCGAATTTTTGCAAATTCGGCTACCCATGTGGCTCACAGTTCACAGTAATTTAACATCCACTCGGCTTGATGTCAACAGGAAAAATGCCAAGAAAAAAACATCTCTTGACGCCCATTCTCCCACTGTGATATTATTGGTTCTTCCGACTTGAGTGTGGAAACACGTTTCGCTGGAGAATGAGATTGCTTCGCTTCGCTCGCAATGACAGCCTTCTCCTTGTCATTGCGAGGAACGAAGTGACGAAGCAATCTCCTCGCGGTGGCATTTCTCTACTTAACCCTGAAGAACCATATTATTTAACCCAATTTTGATTATGTGAGGACATCATTTTATGAGAAAAGACGGAGTAACTCTCCGTGCGATTCTTTTATCAATCATTCTAATTCCGCTAAATTGTTATTGGTTGATTGAATTGGAAGTCGTACGCTACACAACCCCTACCTGGCTTGTGCCTCTCTCCAATGTGCTTTTTTCCATTTTAGTTCTTGTTCTTTTGAATGTCGGATTGAAGTGGATTTGCCCGAAAATGAGGTTGAGCCAAGGAGAATTGATGACGCTTTATTTAATGCTCTCAATTGCCTCGACTCTGTGTTCCCATGATATTATGGAGCGATTGATGGGTACAATCGTTCATGGATTTGGACTGGCGACGCCTGAAAACGATTGGGAGTTTCTGTTTGGGAAAGATTTGCCTGCTTGGTTGACGATTCAGGATGAACAGATTTTGAAAGGATACTATCAGGGGGATACGACGTTTTATCATCGAGAAGTTTTCTTAGCCTGGTTGTCTCCTATCCTATGGTGGACTTTCTTCATCTTTGTTCTCTCTTTTGTTATGGTTTGTGTCAGTGTGCTTGTCCGGAAGCAGTGGACAGAGCGAGAACGCCTAACTTACCCCATCATCCAACTCCCCCTGGAAATGACAGATGACAAGTTTCGTTTTTTTAAGAATCGAGTCATGTGGTTTGGATTTGCGATTGCAGGAGGAATTAGCCTAATCAATGGACTTCACCACTTTTGGCCGACGGTTCCTTCTCTACCTATTACAAGACGTTGGTTTTCATTTCCAGACAAACCCCTGAGTTTCATTGGTTCCACGATTATCGCCTTTTATCCTTTTGCTATAGGCCTTGGTTTTTTAATGCCTCTCGAACTTCTTTTTTCGACTACTGTTTTTTATGGTTTATATCGTGGACAAATCATCCTCGGGAGCATGATGGGATGGCATACCCTTCCTGAGTTCCCTTATCGGAATGAACAGTCGTTTGGGGGCTTTTTGGGGATAGTCATCTATCTTGTGTTGGTTGGCAGGGGGCATTTGGTGCGAATTTTCAACAATTTATTAAGCCGAGAATCTTCCAAAGAAGAACCTTTGCCATATCGAGTTGCTGTGCTTGGGGCAGTCATTGGACTTTTTTTGCTCGCGTTCTTTTTCATTAAAATCGGGATGACTGCAAAAATTGCAGTTATTTTCTTAGTCATCTATCTTATAGTTGCAGTTGTAATTACCCGTATGCGTGCGGAAGCAGGAATCTTCGTGCATAACTTTCACTACACATCTCCCGTTTTCGCTTTAATCAAATCCTTAGGGACCCGTCGTCTTGGCAAGGGTAATTTAATCGCTTTTGCTTTGCTCCGCCCCTTTAATCATGGATTCCGCGCACATTTGATGCCACATCAGTTAGAGGGTTATCAGATTGCTTCAAAAACCCGAAGCAGTTCCAGAAGGATGGTCGGTGCCATACTTTGGGCAACATTACTTGGAGCCGTCGCGACCTTTTTTATCCAATTGCATCTTTACTATAAACACGGAGCAGCTTCTGGATATTTCCACACCTGGAGTATTGGGAGCGGAACTTTCCGATTGTTGGAAAATTGGATTTCCTATCCCAGTTCAACGAACCTGCTAGGTGTTGTTTTTATGATAGGTGGTTTGCTGCTGACAGTTGGAATGATTTTTATGCGGATACGTTTTCTCTGGTGGCCTTTTCACCCATTGGGATATGTCATGTCCACCAATTTGGAGATGTCTGACCTTTGGGCAGTCATCCTGATAAGTTTTCTTTTGAAGTGGCTTATCCTCAAGTACGGAGGATTTAAAGCATATCGCAAGGCACTACCATTTTTCTTAGGGCTAATCCTGGGTGATTACACCATGG
>SDBU01008187.1_pt1 | contig 11937 bp, 12 predicted proteins | sample 2277071 | NCBI WGS metagenome assembly SDBU01 (sample SAMN10397929, study PRJNA504765) | marine sediment metagenome | isolation source: marine sediment core GS08_GC12, 126 cmbsf | place: Arctic Ocean: Gakkel Ridge, Loki's castle | collected 2008
AGATATTTTCGATCTGGTCCTTAGTCAATTCTATATCTGAAAGAGTTTCAGTAATTTCCTCCGTGGTAAGCAGACCATCTGCTTTGCCCTTACTTATCAGCATCTTTACTTCTTCTAATTTAAACTCTGTTCCTCTTCTAATTTTTAATCACCCTAATCTTTATAAATAATCTAATTCGAATCTATGTCTTCAGTATTATTTTTTATATAAAGTAATATTTATAATACAGTTATTTGATGAGTTTTCAAAATATAATATCTGTAGTCCAAAATTTGGATTCATATCGATTCTCTCGACCGCTAAAGACCGTCAACTAGAATCTCGTTATTTATTTTCTTAAATATTACTTATACCAAGAAGGATGCATATCACTATAATCATTATCTGTTAATTGCTCTACACCTGTACCATCAGAATTCATGGTATATATTTCATGGTCTCCATCACGTTCTGAATAGAATGCTATCCTGGAGCCGTCTAGTGACCAGGAAGGTAACCAATCTTCATAATCATTATCTGTTAGCTGCTCTATACTTGTACCATCCGGATTCATGATATAGATTTCATGATCTTTGTCATGGTTTGAATTAAATGCTATCCTGGAACCATCTGGTGACCAGGAAGGACACCAATCATCATAATCATTATCTGTTAACTGCTCCATACTTGTACCATCTGGACTCATAGTATAGATTTCATAGTCTCCGTCAAGGTTTGAATTAAATGCTATCCTGGAACCATCTGGTGACCAGGAAGGAGAAAAATCATCATAGAAAGAATCATTATCTGTTAACTTCTTGATACTTGTACCATCAGGATTCATGGTATAGATTTCATAGTCTCCGTCACTAAATGAGGTAAATGCTATCCTGGAGCCGTTTGGTGAAAAGGATGGGAAAAAGTCAGTATAATCATTATCTGTCAGTTGTTTTATTCCTGAGCCATCTGGACTCATGGTATATATTTCAAAGTCTCCGTCCTGACTTGAGAAAAAAACTATCTTGGAACCGTCTGGCGAAAAGGAGGGGAAATTGTCATTATAATCATTATCTGTTAGTTGTTTTATTCCTGAGCCATCTGGACTCATGGTATATATTTCAAAGTCTCCATCACGATATGAAATAAAGATTATTATTTCTGATTCCTCTTTTCTTTCAAATTCCTCTATTGCCTCTTTTTCAGTTACTTCTTCAACTGCCTCCTCTATTTCTTCGACCGCCTCCTCTTCTATTGCTCCCTCTTCTTCTACTTCAGTAGTATCGTAATTAGCCGAATCATTATTACAACTTCTAGATAATAATATACTTATAATAATTATTATTATTAGAAAAATTGGTATAACAATAGATAGAATTACTGTTTGCTTATTTTTTTCTGGCGGTGGAGAGTTTTTTCTAGATTCTTTTGTTTTTTTATCACTTTCTTTGCCTTTATCATATTCATTATCCTTGCCAGATAAGTTATTTCCACATTTCTCACAAAACATAGAATCATCAGGAATTGTTTCGCCACAGTACTTACAAAACATATAAACCCTTTAATTTTGGTACAGCGAATTGGATTATTATCTATTTTATTACCACAGCATCTAGAGAATATATAATATCCAAAGCTTTTTTATCAATTAAAACCAACTTTAAATCTTAACTCTGTAAAATAATTTTCTTCCTTCTCAGCCCTATTGAACCAAATTTTAATATCATTACCCTCGATATTGAATCCGTATGATGGAATCAAAGAAGGATCAACCCATTCATTATTCCTTAATATCGGGTTATTATTTTCTAAGTTTTCCATATACCCCTGATTGTCGGGATTTTCTAAAGCTACTAGAGCTAGAGAATCATTATTAATAGTAATAATACTAATAAATGGGAAAATATCCTTTTCTTTACCTACTTTAAATATATGGTGATATATATAGCTTATATGATAAGGAACATCATTATCGCTTACTATAAGTTTACGGACAGAATTATCTAGATAACTTGTCGAATTCATATCTTCAATATCAAAAATGCAGGAATCAGTAGCATGTCTCTTGCTTTCCTCAATTATTCTCTCAAAATCATCCTCTAAATCTTTATTGTCTACACCTTCTCTATCCATTTCATCTAAAATATTTTCAGCCCATATTATTGCTTCTGAATATTCACCTTCATTTAAATGCTGTTGTGCAATTTCAGCTTGATTTATTAAGTCTATCTCATAATTTATTTCACCTTTCTCTTGGTTTCTTTCTTCCTGTATTTCTTTATTAGACCCACAATCCTGAGCTAACACTGTAACTACTACTATGAGAACAACTACCAAAACAATTGATAAGACTATATAGAATACTTTTTTACCTTTAGGTTTATTTGGTTCTTGGACTGGTCTTGCTCTAGGAATTTTATCCTTATCTGGGGCTTCTTCATTCCTATTTTCTTGTTTTATCTCATTTTTAAGTATATCTTCATTACTAATATAACTAATATCTTTTTTGGATAGATTATTTCCGCACTTTAAACAGAAAACTGAATCATCATCAATTGTCTCACCGCAAAATCTGCAAAACATAAGATACCTTTAAAATAAATTATTAATTAAAAAATTATTCTTGCTGGGCATTAGTCCAACCACCACTACTATCAGAATCATTGCTATAGGCAGTGTTTCCACCAGTGACACTATCTATAAAATCTTTGTCAGCAAATCCATCACCAAAAAGTAATTCACTTGCAGTACCGACAGGGTCATCATAGAGAGGATTGCCCTCGGTGTACACATCTCCGTCCCTTACCATATCTTTTGCTAGGTTATCCAAAGTTTTCCACTTGCCATCGTTTGGGTCATACACAGGTATGTGTTTTACAGCTGTTGTAAATACTGCCTGGCCAAAACTCATCTTTATTTTGTACAGTTTCTCTTCTTTTTCATTCTTAGACAAACTATTATTATTTATAACACTCTCAATTTCTCTTCTTGCTTCCTCTTCCTTACCGCTTAACTTACCAGAGCTAGAAGATATACCGCCTTTTGCCTCCTCAAGATTTTCTTTAGCAAGTTCTAGCTCCTTTTCTTTTTGTGCAATCTCTTCGCCATAATTAGAGCTACTGGAGTTTCCACCAGATAATAGCACACTTTGGTTAATTATCGCTGCTAGAAGGATAGGAATAGCTATCGCCAAAATTATTGCTATCTTGTTTTTATTTCTTGGAGTTTTAGGGTTTGAATTTATTTCTTCATGCTTTAGATATTCCTCTTTTTCTTCTTTATATTCGTTGCTCGTTTCAGACAAGCTCATGCCACATATCCTGCAGAATACTGAATTATTATCTATTTCTTGTCCACAGTATCTACAAAACATGTTATCCTCCTGACAATATAATATCTAATATCATTTTTATAATAAAGTAATCTATTTTATAAAATATTATTCTAATTTAGATTTAAAAAAATATTCTTTCAAAATTGGATCTTTCAGTATGGGCCATATTTTTATTACTACAATTACATGTATGACAAAAAATATTATAGGTATAAATACGGACAAAAGAATCCATAAAATACCTGACCAAACATTTAAAATTATTGCAGTTACTGAAAAACTTTCTAAAATAGGAAATACCAATATTATCTTAGCCAGGATTAATGAAAAATGTTTTTTTAATTTAAAACTAAAAAGTACTATGGAGAATAAAAAAAGAAAAACAATATAAGCAACTATTAGAATTAAGACTTCTGGTGAAAAAGAAACAGACATTACACCCAAAAACCCAGTTAAAAAAAATATTGAAATTAGTATCATGTTAACATAAATCCACTTCCTAATTATACCCAGCTTAATATCAACTTGCTCAATTAGGCTTAATTTTTCAGTTAATTCACTCTTCGGAATATATTCTTTTTTATCTATTCTTTTCCTTTTTACGTCTGTTTCTCTATTCTCTTTTGCTCCAGATAATTTGTTTCCACATTTCTCGCAGAATTCTGAATCATCAGGAATTTGTCCTCCACAATACTTGCAAAACATATTTTTACGCCCGTGCTTTCAAAATTAAATCAAAGCTAAAATTATAATTTCTAATTATACAATATTTCAGTCATATATATAATCATCGAATTCCTTATAATATTTCATGATTATAATTAATCTTATAAAAGTTTAATAAATTTTGTATTAATTGAAATAAAATTTTTTAATCTAAGAATTTAGCTAATAATATGGAAAATGTTATTTGGCTTCAATCTCCAAACTTAATCTAATAAAACCGGGATTTTTCTTAGAATTAGCATACAATATAGTTATAATATATGTTTAATAATTTAAATAAAATATATACTTGTTGCTTCTATATTATTTTTAACTAAAAGTAATATTTATGATGCAGGTATATAACAGATCTTTCAAAAATAACATTCATGATACAAAGTATGATTTCACTTTGTTTAGATTAAACTGATAATTTATCATATATCTTCTACAAGTATATAGTTCTATAATTTTCTATGTTCTAATAGGGATTATCCAAATAAAATATATCTTGGAAACTTTTATTGATTTCATATTTATTTTTTAATATTTCATATTCATTATATAATTCTTTTTTCTTCTGGACATATTTAGAATACATTTCATTTTTGATACCTACCTCTGAGTTGTCGAAATAATATCTTACTATATAAGGTAGATAGTTTATAAAAGCAGCAATCCTATTCAAATTCAGTGTATGTATTTTTTCTATTCCTCGAGGAACATAAATCTCATTTAATTCATCATGAAATTGTCTTTCTATGTTTTCGATATTATTTATAGCTTCGACAAAACCCTCATCATCTTGGTTTATAATTGATTTTTCTCCTTCTTCATTATACATATTATAAAGAGTGCTGTATTTATCAGAAATCAACCTGACTTTATCAAAATATTCTAATAGCTCTTCAGTTGCTTCCTCCTCTTCAGTTGCTTCCTCTACTTCTTCTCCCATTGGTTCTTCCTCGACAGCTTCTTCAACTGCCTCTTCTACTTCTTCTACTTCTTCTACTACTTCTTCAATTTTTTCTATCTCTGTTTCTATTTCTTCAATTTCATTATAAGATGAACTACCGTTACAACTTCTTGACAGCAGTACACTTGGAACAATAACTATTAATAGGAAGATAGGTATAACAATAGCTAGAATTATTGGTAGTTTGTTTTTTCTTTCTGGGGATACATAATCTGTTTTTATTTCCTTTTGTTCTGTGTCTTTCTGTTTACCCTTATTGTGTCCATTCTCTTTAGATAAACTGTTTCCACATTTCTCACAGAATACAGAGTCATCAGGTATTTGTTCACCACAATATTTGCAAAACATTTAGTTCCCTCCACTAATTAATTTGTTCTTAATATTCTTTTGACCACCAAATTTCATAAACTAAGATCTCGTTATTTACTTCCTTGAAAAAAATATCAAATATCCGATATTCGCCATTTTCAAAATAAACTTTATAAATAACCTTTATTTGATTGTCCTCTATATTTAATTCTAAAAGTTGTTTTGAATCTTTTATGTAATCGTCTAGCTCCCAAAAAATGTTTTCAATGTACTCGGGAAATGTTTTTTCTGGAAGCATACTTTTTAAATTAGAATCAAAATCTCTTGAAAAGCCCTCATAATCCTCCTTGTTCATGGAAACTAGAATATTTTCAGCAACTGAATCAGCAAACCTTTCATAATCATTTTCATCTTGTAGTATCTCTTCAGCTACTTCCTCTACAGCTTCTTCCTCCACTTCTTCAACTGCTTCCATTTTTTCTTCTGCTACATATTCTGCTTCCTCTTCCTCTATTTCTGTAGTATCGTAATTGGTTGAACCCATATTACAACTTCTAGATAGTAATATACTTGGAATAATTACTATTATTAGAAAAACTGGTATAACAATAGCTAGGATTAGTGGTAATTTGCTTTTTGTTTCTGGGGATACATAGTCTGTTTTTACTTTCCTCTGTTCTTTGTCTCTCTCTTTACCCTTATTATGCCTATTCTCTTCAGATAAATCTTTACCGCATTTCTCACAAAATGTAGAGTCATCTGGTACTTGTTGACCACAGTACTTGCAATACATAAATCTCCTTAAAGCTTTTTATTTCTATAATTATATTATTTCTATATTAAAGTAATATTTATAATATCGTTATTTAATGAGTTTTCCAAAGATAATATCTATAATCTAAAAAATTGACCTTCTCTCCAAAACTGTACCAAATAATGGGGTAAGGCCGCCAACCCATTTCAATTTTTTTCCAATTTTGTTTTTAAATCTTCAATATCAATGGATGTACCATTTTGACCCGATAATAAAAATGCATGGTCAATGATCATGACATTCCAGCCATCAATAAAAGTAGACTCAGCATCATCACCTCTAATAAATCTTTCTGCAGTATTTTTCATAAGCCCCTGAAAGCTAATAATGTTGTTTTTTTCTCCTTTTTGTAAATATTTTTTATCAACTTCATTTTTCATATCTGGAAGCCAGCCTGCAATTCCTACCATATTATTCCACCAATCTAAACCAGTGATTTCAAAAACTTTTCCAGAATCAAAAATTGATGTAATTTGAAAGGGTAACCCTGAAAGTTGTTCAACAAATGGGGGTACATAGTGGGCTGTAATACTGATCATGAGTCCATCTTCATATTCCATTCTTCCTGTAAACCTGTATGGAATATAAATGATCTCCTCATCTACTTTAAATTTCTCAATAAAATCATTGGGCCATTTCCTGGAAGTACTTTGTGCCGAAACCTTTTTGGGCATCCCATTGATCCATAACATTGCTTCCAAAACATGATGAAAGCAAAATGAATGAGCATTAAGATGTATGACAGCTGCTTTACCCTCTTTCTTTGATTTTATGATTTCATTTAATAATCTAATACCAGGGAAGAAATGATAATTATAATTGATGCCTGCCCATACTTTTTTTTCAGATGCTTTTCTCATCATCCTGAAGCCATCCTTAAGGCTTGACGCCATGATCTTCTCAGAAAAAACAGGAATATTCTCATCTAATGCTTCAATTACCGGTTTAAAATGAGCATCTTCGGGAGTACAAATATCTATAAGATCCGGGCGCTCGGCATCAATAAGTTCTTGCACTGACTTATAGACTTTGCCAGGTATATTCCATTTTAATGCTTTTTCATTTGCGTTTTCAAAATTTACATGTCCGACTATACCGACTATTTCTGCTAAGCCACTTAGCACCCAGCTATCTACATGGCTATCTGATATTACACCTGACCCCACAATACCGACTCTAATTTTTTTATTTTTTTTGTTCATGATCAAATCCTCCTTAAAATATCTTCAATTTAGCCAGAGTAGCAAATAATTGCATTAAAACTCTTTTATTTTTCCATCTTGATTTTTATAATTCTAACTTCTTTTTTCTCCTATAGTAATCAAATTGAAGTATAGCGAATAATGCTGAGAGATATTGATAAAGCCAGTTTGACTAAATAAGTCTTTCGTTTGTCCTTTGGTATACCGGTACACTTTTCCTTCTTTGCTATTGCTATTTTCGATCCTGAAGACTGTATGTCGAAAGAATCCATCCAAACATCCGTCTGAAAGAATGATTTTTCCACCTGGTTTTAGCACTCTTTTCATTTCTTCAAGGGATCGGATAGAGTCAGGATGATGATGAAAAGAATTAACACAGGTGACAAATTCAAAAGAATTATCTCTATGCGGCAATTCACTGGCAGAGCCTAATGCTATCGTGACATTACTCTTTCCTTTAAATTTTCTTTTTGCCTTTTTTACCATTTCAGGTGAAATATCTATTCCGGACAAGTGGGCTGATTTATTTTTGGGAAGCACTTGCTCTATAAGGATTCCCGTCCCCACACCCACATCAAGAATAGATACCTCCAGTGTTTGCGGCAATAATTTTGCAATCGCTTTATTGGAACGAGTCAAGAAAATATTGTAGATCGATAAATTATCATATGTCTTTGCCCAGGAATTAAATATGTTGATGCTTTTTTTTTCTAAATCTTCCATCACTACTGATTACACAGTGTTTTAATTTCTTGTTCAGCACTTTGCCAGGTTTTGTTATTATTTCACAGTTATTACTACATTTCCCTTTTTCTGCCCTGTTTCAACATATTTGTGAGCCTCAGCAGCCTGTTCTAATGGATAATGCCTGTCAATGACCGATTTTATCTTTCCTTCCTCAATAAGCTTCCTGAGGAAGACCAGGTCTTCGGCCTTTGGGCCTGCTGATGCAAATATTACTTTCTTGCTGCTTCTCTTCGAAACCAATAGCCCCCGGACCATCAGTGACGGCCTGGGATTAGCTATGAGATAGAATCCTTTTTGCTTCAGTGATCTTATGCAACCTGAAAACGGACTCTTGCCTACTATGTCAAAAATAACATCATAGGTCCGGCCGCTTTTGGTGAAATCTTCTTGAGTATAATCAATGACCTGGTCTGCACCGATAGAGCGCAGCATGTCCAATTTCTGTGTGCTGTCCACAGCAGTCACTTCGGCCCCATAGTATTTGGCAAGCTGGACCGCATAAGTGCCTATCGTTCCACCCGCACCATTGATAAGGACCTTTTGCCCTTTCCGGGTATTTGCCTTTCTTAGAAAATACAGCGCCTCAAGTCCCCCGGTAGGAACAGTGGCGGCTTCCTCATAGTTCATATTGGCCGGTTTTATTGCCAGAACCCCTTCTTCAGGTCCTTCAGGCAGGCATATGTACTCGGCATAAGCACCAAAACCGATGCCGGTAGTGGCAAAAACCCTGTCACCTTTCTTAAATAGTCTCACGTCTTTACCTGTTGATTCGATTTCCCCGGTTAGCTCTTGCCCCAGTATTTTTTTTCTTGGTTTTATGAGACCCATATATAATCGCATGAGGAGCCATAGGAAGGGAGGAAATTTGGCACTTCGCATTTCACAATCCCCTGCTGTTACTGTTGCCGCATGTATTCTTATCAGCACTTCATTGTCCTTCGGGATGGGTTTTTCTACCTCTCCCGGCTGAAGAACCTCCGGCGGTCCGTATTTTGTCCATATGATTGCTTTGATAAATGTCCCTCCTGTATTGCTTTGGTCCGGTGATTATAAGTGTAGTCCACCAAAATAAAGTTTACAATTGTTTTTTAAAGGTTATCCGTACAGACTGGCCGGCCGCTGCACATGCAGCCAAAAACAGGATTTTACTGCTTATCATTCCAGGATCAGTTCAACAAGCTCAATATCCTATTTAAAACTATTTTAAACTGTGGAATAATATGTCTTTAGAATAATAACCCTGTGATAATAGGAGATTACAATATGTATACATCTATAAAGGACTGCGTGAAACTAAACAATGGCACTGAAATGCCAATACTCGGATATGGTGTTTTCCTCATCAAGGACAATGATGAGACGACAGATTGCGTAAAGAATGCCATAAAACATGGCTATAGAAGCATTGATACTGCAATGATCTATGGCAATGAAGCAGGTGTGGGAAAAGCCATAAAAGAAAGCGGCGTAAAAAGAGAAGATCTTTTTATAACGACAAAATTATGGAATTCGGACCATGGCCATGATAAGGCATTAAAAGCTTTTAAAAGCAGCATGGAATTGCTGATGCTGGATTATTTGGATCTCTATCTTCTCCACTGGCCGGTACCTAAAAATAATAAATATATAGAGACCTGGAAAGCAATAGAAACATTATACAGTGATGGAAAAGTCAGGGCCATAGGCGTAAGCAATTTCAATATCAGCCATTTGGAAAATATCATCACACAATGCAATATTGTCCCCGCTGTTAACCAGGTGGAACTTCATCCCTGGTTTTCACAGGCGGAACTCTTAGCATACATGAAACAAAAAGGGATATTTGCAGAAGCCTGGGGACCTCTCGGCCAGGGTGCCCTGCTGGACAATGCGACTCTAATGGAAATAGCAAAAAAATATAATAAAACAGTTGCCCAGGTGATCATAAGATGGGATATTCAAAAAAATATCATAACAATACCAAAATCTACAAAAGAAGACCGGATCGCCAGCAATGCAAATGTTTTTGATTTTGAATTATCGGAACAGGATATGGAAACGGTCAATGGTTTAAACAAAGACCATAGGATAGGACCTGACCCTGATGAATTTGATCTGGATGCGTGAAAGCAAAACTATAAATGGATCAATTGTCCGAAGGTCAAATGATCCTTAAAAATACCGGGATTATCTTATTGATCCATTTTTATCAATGGATAAGGCTTTTTATTCTTAATATTAGAATAGTCTATAAGTCTCTATCTTTCCCGGCAGGCCCGGAAGTGGCCGCAGATGAATAAAGCCTGCAAGGATGCTAAGTATTGCTGTCACGCTTGTTTTTTTGGATCTTTGGTGATTTTTTCTTGTGCCCTCGGATCAACAGGATTATCACAATTGCAGTGATCACAACCAATAGACAAACAGCAATGATCGGTGCGATCACTGAAAGAACGGAGACTGTGGTCGAGGTCACATCTTCGGCAATACTCACCGGAGTATTGCCAGCTCCACCGGTAGTTAGCGTAACCGCCGGACGGATTATCAGCGATTTAACCGCATGGACACTGCCCGAAACGAACAAACCGGAGAATCAGGGCCAGGACTGGATTTACATTGGTAATATTGGATGCGGCTGCAGCGAAAACAATGGCACCTGCAGTAGGCCGCACAAAGCTTTGGACTATATCATTAATATGGTTCACCTGCGGAATTTTATCAGCCAGTATTTCAATGATCGAGAGAAAGATCAATGTTCCGATCACCCACCAGGAAGTCATGGCATCCCAGGGCGAACTAAGGCTGATCAGATCGGTATACCTTGTCAGCAGCGAAACCAGCAGCAGGGGGATACCCGGCGCTGGCTGATAGTCCAAATGCTGAAATAATACTAAAAATCTCCATCTTGTTTATTAATCCTTGCTCAAAATGAAATCCCTGCAGGGACTGTATTTATCCAGATCTTTAGTCCAATTTTTAAAGCCGCCCTACCATTATCTATTCATCAAGTGCCCGCCGGCACTATTACTTTCCATTGGATTAATTTGGATATTTAATATATTTCAACCTTTAAAGTATTGTCAGTACATAAGTCATACTTATCTCTTGCAGGTGAAGAAACCTCTAATGCGACTACTCCCTCCGGTCCAGCCTGCCACCAATGTTTTTCATTTAACTTTATAGTATACTGATCTCCCGGATTTAAGATTGTCTCACACCTGCTTGTATAATATTTTTCCCTGCCTTTTGGTATTTTAGCTCTAATATCTTTGGTTGGTCTTCCCTCTCCATAGGCAAATGCCTGGCCGTAGATGACCCTGAAGGTTTCTTCCTTGCCTGTATTTACATCTACGTCAGGGTGCCAGTGTTCAGCACAGCACTGTCCCGGAAAAAATACAATGAACCTTCCACAATATCTTTCTGTATTGATAAAAGTCACTATTACAGTTCCAATCTCAAAGAAATCCCCGGTATTGTAATCGAAAATTTCTAATCCTTTATCGCGTTCCTCTTTTGATAGGACGATTCCTGCCTTTTTAAAATATTCCAAAGCCTTTATTCTAACCTCTTCCTGTGCTTTTGGATCTAACATGCCTCTCCTCCTTTTTAATATTAATATTATCATATATTAATTAGGAAATCTGCTTAACCGGCATCAAGCACCGATCCCGATGTTTGATCTTTTTAGATCCTGAGACTACAGAAAATATGGTGTGTTTTGCTCTGGCATATTCTTATTACAAGGCAGAAACCCTTTTTTAAAAAACGGGTTAAAGAATGGGGTGGGATCATTAACCAGGCATCAGGCCAAAATTGTATTGAGCCTCTGGAGTCAATAAGACCAGCAATATTACAATAAAGAGTATTGTCACAAATACCATAAGAGCAATAGCTGCC